>JFJP01000010.1_pt1 | contig 30280 bp, 24 predicted proteins | sample 431651 | NCBI WGS metagenome assembly JFJP01 (sample SAMN02602958, study PRJNA72255) | Microbial mat metagenome, whole genome shotgun sequencing project. | biome: fresh water; feature: sink hole; material: water; isolation source: purple microbial (photo- and chemosynthetic) mats found in... | reverse complement strand
CTTATCAAGGCCACTCTGAAGAGCGGTGGCCTCCGCTTTGAGCAAGAACGGGTGGCCGAAGGGGAGGCCCGCGAACGTTTCACCGATATTTGGTTTGATGCTCAGAACCGCATGTGGGCCGCGGGTTCCAGTGGTTTGGCCGTTAAGGAAAAGGGTCTCTGGCGACGCTTTACTACGAAAGATGGCCTAAAGAACAATCAGACGGCCTTCGTTCGTTCCCGTTCGGATGGCACCCTTCTCCTCGGCTATTTCGGGGCTCCGAGTTTGACCCATATCCGGTATGAGGATGGTCGATTCAAACTTCTCGGTCATTTCGATGATGTCTTTCCCAAGGAGGAGGTCATCTACTTCTTTGGAGAAGATGCGAATAAGGGACTCTGGCTCGGTACTGGCCAAGGTGTGTATTTGCTTTCGGCCGAGGGTCGCCTGGATCATTTTGGCCGCAACGAAGGCTTGGTTAGTGAAAACGCCAGCAATATGAGTCTCTTTGCGGAACCCGAAGGGACGGTGTGGTTTGGCACAACCGCCGGTCTGCACCGCTTCGATCCAATCTTGTACAAGGGCGTACCCGCTGCTCCCCACACAGCCATTTTGGAGGTTCGTTACGGTCAGGAGAGCGTTCAGGGAGAAGCACTGAAGGCGCAATCCATTTCCTCGAAGAGCAGCACGATCAGTATTCGTTTTGCAGCCCCGAGCAGTATTCGAGAAGGTGCTGTTGACTACCAGGTGCGCCTAGTTGGGTTTGAAAACGAATGGCACACAAGCCCCAATCGGGAGGAACGCTATCCCAAATTGCCGCCAGGGCACTACACCTTCGAAGCCAAGGCTCGAATCGGCTCAGGCGAATTCGGGCCTCTGGCCGCTTGGTCCTTCCAGATTCAACCGGCGTGGTACCAGACGTGGTGGTTCCGTGGCCTAATGGTGCTTGGTTCACTTGGGACCCTAGCCGTCGTGGTGAGTTGGCGAGTGGCAGCCCTCCGCACCCGCAACCGCATGCTCGAAGAAGTGGTCGCCGCCCGTACCTTGGAACTCCAGCAGGCCAATAATCTGCTGCGGAATCAAAGCCTCACAGACCCCCTTACCGGTTTGCATAATCGGCGCTACTTGGATGTCTGTATGCCCGAAGACGCGGCCCAGACGGCGCGGCAGCACTTGGACATGAAGAATGGTCGAACGGAACGCATGACCATGAACATCGACATCCTCTTCCTCATGGTCGATATGGACCATTTCAAGATGGTCAATGACGAGTACGGTCACCATGCGGGGGACTTGGTGCTGCAGCAGGTGGCGGAACTGATTCGCCGCGCGACTCGCAATACCGACACGGTAGTTCGCTGGGGTGGGGAAGAATTCCTGGTCGTGGCGCGTAACGCCTGCCGCAAAGAAGCCAACATCATGGCGGAACGCATTCGGTGCTTTGTGGCCGAACACGAATTTGATCTCGGGAATGGCAGCGTTTTGCGTCGCACCTGCTCAGTCGGTTTTGCCTTCTTCCCCATAGCCATTGATCGAGCCGATAACTTGGGTTGGGAAGTCGTAGTTAACCTAGCGGATCGCTGCCTCTACGCCGCCAAACGCTCGGGCCGGAACGGCTGGGTAGGTCTTCTGGCCGGGGAAGGTTTAGACCCCGATAGTCTCGATCTGCGCCTACAGGCTCACCTTGAGGACTACGTAGCCTCAGGAAATTTGAAAATTCTCACCTCATTTCCCGAAGGCGTTGTTCTGGACTGGAGTCAGCACCATTAGGGTTGATGCCTCCCTATAAGCAAAAGCCCCAATCCAGAAGGAACGGGGCTTTCACTGGTGCCTGGAGCCGGAATCGAACCAGCGACACATGGATTTTCAGTCCATTGCTCTACCAACTGAGCTATCCAGGCTGGAAGACTTAGGCTATCAGGGATCTGTGCATTTTCAAGTGCCAAGCAGGGGCAGGTAAGGCATTCTTGGAGGTTCGGAGCATGGTGATATGGCAGCCAACATGAAAAACAAAGAAATTCAGGTTCAAAAGCCCGCACAGAGCCTCCAGGCTTTTCAGCGCAAGCTTGATGCAGACGTGAACCCCCAGCCGGGCCTCCTTAAGCCGCTGCTCGTGGGAGCTGGTGTGGCCTTAGTGCTTTCAATCCTCTTCTTTGGCATTCGCTCGTACCGAGCCAATGCCTTTGAAAAACACGAAGGTGCGGTTGCCCAATTGCTTTTGGATGCTCAGGGTGATGGCGTCACGCCTCTTCCTGCAGCAGAGCAGGAAAAAAGGATGCGTGAAAAACTGCCGCAGCTCGAAGCACTGGCCCAGAAGGCCCCCGGGGCCGCCAAAGCCACGACCGAAGGCCTGCTCGCATCCTGGAAGTTGCAGCTAGATGGGAAAGGCGGCGCAGTGGCGCAAGGTACGGACCCCTGGAGCCTGTTGCGAATGGCTCAGCAAGAATTGGCTCTGGGCCAAGCTGAGAAAGTCGCCAGTTTCCTGAACCCACTCCGCAAGTCCGCCCAGCCCGATGCTCCCTGGGCACCGCTTTTCTGGGCAACCTTGCTGGACTTGCATCGACTGAAGGGCGATCGGGATCAGGCTTGGAAGGATTACGCAGACTACAAAGGCATGTTTAAAGACCGCGCCGACGCTTCCTTCGACAAGGTCATGGCCAGCATTTAACCCACTTCGCTAAGGGGTCTACCTATGCGCATGTACGACCTCATTTACACCAAAAAGTTGGGCCAGGCCCTAAGCGCCGAGCAGATTGCCTTCTGGGTCAAAGGCGCCGCCGATGGTAGCGTACCCGACGAACAGAGTTCCGCACTGCTGATGGCCATCTGCTGGCAGGGCATGAGCACCGAGGAAACGTTGGCGCTGACCCTCAACATGAGGGATTCCGGCGATCGAGTAGATCTTTCAGCCATTCCCGGTATCAAGGTGGATAAACATAGTACCGGTGGCGTAGGCGACAAAACCACGCTAATCCTGGGACCTATCGTGGCTGCCTGCGGTGTTCCTTGCGCCATGTTCAGCGGAAGAGGCCTGGGTCACACAGGTGGCACCGTGGATAAATATGCCGCCATCCCTGGGATGAAAGTCGAGCTAAGCATCGATGAATTCAAGGAGAGCCTCAGGTCAACCGGCTTCGCCAATAGCGCCCAGACCGGCGACATTTGCCCCGCCGATCGCAAGCTCTACGCCTTGCGGGATGTTACTGCCACCGTAGAGTCCATCCCGCTAATCACGGCCAGCATCATGTCGAAAAAACTCGCCGGTGGCAGCGACGCTTTGGTGCTGGATGTGAAATGCGGCGGCGGCGCCTTCATGAAGACGCTCGAAGATTCAACGGCCTTGGCTCAAAGCATGGTGAATGTCGGCAAGGCCCACGGGATGAAGATCAAGGCCTTGATTACACGCATGGAAGAGCCACTGGGTTGGGCCATCGGCAATTCCCTGGAGGTCATCGAATCTGTGGAGATCCTCAAAGGCCTGCACGGCGAAAGCGACCTTGCCCAAATGAGCTTCCGCCTCGCCGCTGAAATGTTGGTTCTTGGTGGCGCTGCCACGGATCTTCCAGCCGCTCAGACCAAAGTTGCTGAAGTGATTGCCAATGGCAAAGCCATGGAATTCTTCCGCACCTGGACCACCTTTAATGGCGGTGACGCCAAGGCCCTCGATGACTTCAGCCGCCTGCCGCAACCAGGCCAGGTAATCGAAATCAAGGCCGATCGCGATGGCTGGATCCACGCCATGGATAGCCGTGCCCTGGGCATTTTGGCTATGGAGCTCGGTGCCGGAAGACAGAGCAAGGATGATTTGTTGGACCTAGGTGTTGGAATCCGCGTACACAAGAACGTTGGGCAGGCGGTGAGGGCAGGGGAACTGTTGTATACCGTATATGCAAAAACGCGGACCTCGGTCCCGATCCATCGCTATCTTGAAGCAGTGCACCTCGAAGGCCTGTTAACCCCAAAGAATCCATGGCTTCTCGGCACCATTGAATAAATCCTAGTCTTCTCCTCGCCAAAGTTCAGGAGCCCAGGCCGTCATGGCTAGGCTGTTGCTTTGGCGACCTTGAATCCAAAAGGTTCCCCAAAAAAAACCATCCGTGACATTTTTGTTGCACATTGGCTTCGATGGGAAGATGATTTCCCATCTTTGGATCCGTTCTCAATCTGTTCGACCAGACACCACGAGATTTATTTGTGGTGAAAATCCCTATCTGTGCGGCTATCCGCACGTTCCCGAAAAGGAGCTTTAATATGAATCGAAACATCTCTCGCTTGAGCTTTACTGCTCTCGCGCTGGTCGCTGGGCACGTTCTGATGGCCCAAGATGCGACTACAGGCGCTGTATTCGGCACGGTTAAGAACAACAAGGGTATGGCACTGTCGACGGCAAAAATCACCCTGGACGGTGGCCGTGGCCAGATGGAATATGCCACAGACGTTTCCGGCCAGTTTCGAATCACGGGACTCATCCCAGGGAAATACACGATTACCGTGTTCTCCCCTGGCTACGAAAAGATGCTCAAGCAGACCATCAATGTCGGCGTGAATCAGCGCACTCCAATTAATGTGGTCCTTACCTCCGCCGCCGCTGCCACGGTGGAAGTGGTCGCCAGCGCCAGCCAGATTGATGCCACCACCGTCACCACCGGTGCTCAGTTCTCCAGCGAGACCTTCTCCGCCCTCCCCCTGGGCCGGTCCTTCACCGCCGTGGCCTCCATGGCTCCGGGCGTGGTCTCATCAGGCGTCGACGCCAATAACCCCTCAATCGGCGGGGGTTCGGGCCTCGAGAATCAGTATGTGATCGACGGCGCCAACACCACCAACCCCGGCTACGGTTCCTCGGGCTCCTACTCGGGCACCTACGGCTCCCTGGGTTCGGGCATCAACACCGACTTCATCCAGGAAGTCCAGGTCAAGAGCTTCGCCATGGAGGCCGAATACGGCCAGACCACGGGCGGCATCGTGAACGCCATCACAAAGTCCGGCTCCAACACCTTCGAAGGCGCCGCCTTCCTCTACCTGGATATCGATAGCCTGAACGCTAAGGACAAGGTGCCTAACCTCGATGGCGTCGTGCAACCGACCTTTGACAGTGCCAACCGAACGGAGTTGGGCTTCCTCGTTTCGGGCCCCGTGGTCAAGGATAAGCTCTTCTACTTCGTGGGCTATAACCCAATCCAGGATGTCACCAAGCGCACCGCGCCTGCCGGCTATCCACTTGCCGGTCGGCAGTTCGATGAGAAGCGCGTCACCAATTCCTACTACGCCAAGCTGCAGTGGCAGGTGGGCACCGCACACTTGGTGGAATTCAGCACCTTCGGCGACCCCGGCGAACGCAAGAACGGCCCCCAGAGCGCTGGCGACTACCGCGGAACAGAAGCCAAATTCAGCACCCTGAAATTCGGCTCCAACACCTACACCCTGAAATACAACGGCATCTTCTTCAACGACTTCCTGGTTGAAGCCCGCGTCTCCCAGGTGAAAAATCACTTCGAGCGGAGGATCAGCGCCCTCGGCAATTCCGAGTGGAATGTGACGGACCTTGCCGCCGGCGGGGCTTCCATCTCTCCCAATGCAGCGGGCCTCTATGAGTCCAAGGTCGACGGGCAGAACAAACAGTTCGAATTCAAGCTCTCCAAGACCGTCGGCGTGGTTGACTTCCGTGCGGGCTACTTGCACGAAGATGTGACCTTCGACGCCAGCAACGCCATGCGTTCCGGCCCCATTGGATTTGTTGATCCCCACAACGGCGCTGTGTTCCAAACGGGCCTTGCGATCCAGAAGCGCTACTACGTGCCCAACGCCACGGATCCCGCATCGGCAGCCCTGCCCTACTACCGCATCGTGCGCGGCCTCACCAGCCCGCCCCTCCGCGAAACCAAGACGGCCTACGACGCATTCTTCATCCAGGCCAATGCCAAGTTAGGCAACTTCAACCTGAAGGCCGGACTGCGCGGGGAAAGCCAGGAACTGGTTGGCACCGATATCACCTACAAGTTCAAGGCTTCGGACAACCTCGCTCCCCGCATCGGCCTGACCTGGGATGTGGAAGGCAACGGCAAGAGCAAGGTCTATGCGTTCTGGGGCCGCTACTTTGAAAAGGTCCCCCTCGACATTGCCGTGCGCGCCCTCTCCACCGAAAAGGGGATCAACCGTTCCGACTTCCTCACCCTGACGGGTTTCACGAACCTATCGAACCCCATCCTGACGGGTACGGCTATCTACGATGTGGACCCGCTGGCGGGAACCGTCAATCCCACTGCGGTCACCTCGCATTTTGCAACCACGGGGTCCCACCCTACCGAGATCCTGCCGGGCACCAAGTCCATGTATCAGGATGAAATGGTCCTTGGCTACGACACGGAAACCTCCTACGGAATGACCTTCAGTAACCGCTTCATCTACCGGAAGCTCGGCCGCATCCTCGAAGACCTCTCCCTGGATGGCGACAGCTACTTCATTGGCAATCCTGGCGAGAACGAGAACTCCATCCGCGATCTCACGGGCTTCACGGGCGCTGCCACCTTCCCCGCCCCCACTCGCAACTACTGGGCCATCGAGATCGAAGCCCGCAAGGCCACTTCCAAGTATTCGGCCTTCGTGAATGTCCGCTTCGCCAAGGCTGAAGGCAACTATGAAGGTCTCTTCCGCGGTGACAACGGCCAGGATGATCCCAACATCTCCAGTCTTTACGATCTTCCCCTCGAAGTCATGACCGATCCCGGCCGCGGCCTTGATGGTCGCGAGCAGTTCCTAATCGGCCCCTTGCCCACGGATCGCACGGTCGTCGCCAACATTGGCTACTCCTATATGCTCGACATGGGCCTCAGCCTGGGCGTCCTCGGCCGCATCCAGACCGGCACGCCAATCACCAGCTACCTGGCTCACCCGGTCTATGAGAATGCGGGCGAAATCCCAGCCTTTGGCCGTGGCACCGAAGGTCGCACGCCGACCACCTACACCTTCGACACCACTGCTGCTTACACCCTGAAGCTCGGCGGAAAGAAGGCCCTCACCTTCCGTGCGGACATCTTCAACCTCTTCAACACCCAGAAGGTTCTGAGCTACGACAGCAACCTGGATGTGGGTCTGGGCGCCGGCAATGTCAACTACATGCGTGCCAATGACTACGACATGGGCCGCCGCATGCGCCTCGGCGTTAAGTTCTCCTTCTAGCCGATACACGTTTCCATTAAATGAGAGGGGAGCAGTACGCTCTCCTCTCATTTTTAGTACCGAACCAGCGCCCGTGCCAGCACGCCACTAGACAGTTCCTAAAGCATGCTGGAACATGATTGAAACCATCTCCCCCGGACCCCCCATGAGCCTGCGTCTTCTCCTTGTTCCCTGCCTCATTCTTTCTGGTCATGCATTGGTGGCCCAGGACCCCGCTTCGCCACAGGATCTTGGCAAGCGACTCGCTTCTGCTGGTCCTGAAATCGAACGACTGATGGTGGAACTCAATTTTCAAGATGCCCTAACGAAAGCCGAAGCGCTCATCCCAACCGCAATTGCACCCTATGACGGCACCGGAAGTTCTGCCGCTTTCGCCAGTGCTATTGCCCATTACAACTACACCCAGGCCTACTTCTTGGCCTTCAATGCTGCTGAAGCCTGCGGCCAATGGGAGAAAGCTCTCGTCTACGTCAAGAAGGCCCAGGAGCTAGCCAGAACGAACAAGATTGAAACAGAGAAGGCTCTTGCCGGACCGATGAAGGCCTGGGAAGAGCTGCGTGATAGCGGAAAGAAGGTTCTGGATGCCAATGCCGCGCGCATATCCGAACTCAAGGCCAAGCAGAATCCCACAAATGCTGAACTTAATGAGCTGGATGACTATCTTGCTGCTGAAAAAAATCATCAGATGGGTGAAAAAAGTGCCAAGGCATTATTGTTCGCCTGGGATCGCGGCACGAAGTACGCCAAGTCCTACGATGCCTATGTGGATTACATTCAGCTAAAAATCGAGGATCAAGAAAAAGAGATTTCAAGCTACGCGCCTGCAAAGGGCGACAAAACCAAGTGGGCGGAGGCCATTGCCCAGGCTCCTTCCTATCTGAATTCATTCCCTGAAAACAAAGGGAAGGTTGCCTTTGTATATCGGTTACTGGTTCTCGCACCCGAAAGCCACAAGGTAAAGCGCCTGTTGGACCTTACTCTGGGGAAACCGGTTTTGCCGGAAGCGAAACCTAAGCCGAAGACAACTAGAAAGAAATAGTCTCCGTCAAAGCCCCAGCATTTCCTTAAGCCTCGGCGTAACACTCCGACTCACTTCCAGATCTGCGCCTTCAGCCACACGGATGGCGGCTCGGCCGCCTTCGAGGGCCCGAAGACCGAGAACGGCTTCGGGGCGAAGTAATAGGTGGCGTTGGATCCGGACCAATCCCGCTGTGGGGAAGGTCTCTTCCACTTCACTAAGGCTAGTCCAATCCGTGCGGTGGCGGGTTAGTTTGCCACCCACAGGGGCCCAGGCGTAGACCACTTCTTCCTCAACTTCGAAATGGGTGGTGCGTTTGAGTTCAAGGAAGACATGGCCTTCACCGGCCTTGATGGGAAAGCGCGGTGCGGCGCCGATGGCGGTTTTAAGTTCACTGCCGGTGCGCTTGGGAATGTGGCCTTGGCGCAGGCGGGCCAAGGCCTTCTCGAGACGCTCGGCGGAGACGGGCTTCAAAAGATAATCGGTGGCCGAGGCCTCAAAGGCCCGCACGGCGTGTTCTGAGAAGGCGGTAACGAAGACTACCGGTGGGCAGGTTTGTCCATCCACAAGCTCGGCCATCACTTCGAGGCCTGAAATGCCAGGCATCTGGATATCCAGGAATAGGCCATCCACTTCGGGGCTCTTCTTTAGCCATTCCAAAACAGCGGGTCCATCTGCTAATGCGGCCAGAACTTCGCAGCCACCCTCCCGCAGCAATCGACCCAGGCGGGCACGGGCCAGGGGTTCGTCATCGGCCAGGGCTACTTTTAGTTGATTCAAGATTTCCTCCCAAGGCTGCTCATAGCGATTCGAACTTCGGCAAAGGTGCGATCTTGCTCACCCCAAAGCCTAAACCGGGCCTGTTCGCCATAGGCTAAAAACAAGCGTGCTTCTAGATTGCCCACACCGACACCATTGCCCAGCAGGAGCGGTAAAGGTTTGCCGGCATTGGCGACCCTCATGACAACATCATCGCTCTCCCTTGCCAGGGTGATGACAAGGTCGCCCCCTTGCATACTCGGAGCGATTCCATGTTTGATGGCATTTTCCACCATGGGCTGCACCATGAAAGGTGGTGTCTCGACGTCGTCCAGGCTTTCGTCCCAGTGCCATTGCACTTCGAGTCGCTGTCCTAGGCGCATGGATTCCACCGCCAGGTAGCGACTGACCAGGACCCGTTCGTCTCGGAGTGGCGCCGAGGGCCGACTGCCATGATCAAGCAAGGCACGATACAGGGACGCAAGATCCAGAATGCCTTTTTCGGCCGCTATGGGGTCGATATGAACCAGTTCCGCCAAACCATTTAGTGCATTGAACAATGCATGGGGGCTGAGTTGGCCGCGAAGTAGCACCCAGTGCGCCTCGCGTAATTTTTTTTCGGTTTCTTCCTTTATGATCCGAGTCCGTTCCCATAGCGAAATGAAATACCCCGCAAGCATAGCCACCGGGACCATTTGGATGAGAAGCGCTGACATCGATCTCAGCACCAGCGCCAAATCGATTTCGCGCCCCGTCACAACTGCTACAAGCAATTGCGTAGCGCCGACCAGCGCAAAACACCCACTGCCGAAAACGGCCGATTGGATGGCGCCCCGAAGGAAGGTGGCATGGGTTCCCCGGCTATTGGAAAATAGCCAAGGCGCGGGAGACAGCCAAATAACCAGCCCTGAAATTCCGAACATTCCTAACGCGAGAGAGACCCAATCGGCGATCTTTAGGCCTTTAGGAATGGCACCAGCCAGAGGCCACATCGATAGCGTCAACAACAGCCCTAAACCAACCACGGGCATCCAGACCCAAGGACTGCGGAGTCTTGCCTTCTCGTAGGTGATCACATCTTGGAAACGCATTTAGTGATTATGGCTTGACCCACTCACGTTAGCGCAATCTCTTGTATAGGGGCCCGCTAGCGATCCAGTTCGCCAGCGATAACGTTCATGGCTCCGAGGATGGCTACGGCGTCGGCGATAAGGGTGCCTTTTACTTGGTCGTTGAAGCTGTTGAAGATGGGGTAGCAGGGTGGGCGAACGTGGATGCGGTAGGGGCTTTTGCCACCATCACTCACGATGTAGTACCCCAATTCGCCGTTGGCGGCCTCCGTGGCGCTGTAAACCTCACCGACGGGTGTATCCATGCCATGCATCACAAGCTTGAAGTGGTGGATTAGGCTTTCCATGCGGGTATAGACCTTTTCCTTGGGCGGTAGGGCGATCTTGTAGTCGTCCACAAGCACGGGCCCTGGACCCAGTTCCTTCAATTTCTGGACGCACTGTTCAACGATGCGAAGGCTCTGCCGCATCTCTTCGGTGCGAACCAGATAGCGGTCATACACATCGCCGGAGGTGCCGATGGGAATATCAAAATCGTAGGTTTCGTAGCCCAGGTAGGGTTGGCCTTTTCGTAAATCCTGGGCCACACCTGCGGCACGCAGACAGGGGCCGGTGTAGCCCCAGGTGATAGCGTCCTCGGGCGTGATCTTGCCGACGCCCTTGGTGCGGTCGTGCCAAATGGGATTGCGGGTGAGCAGCTTTTCCATTTCATCGATGGTGCGCGGCATGCTGTCCAGGAATTGATCCAGCAGAGGCAGAAAGGCCTCAGGCAAGTCCCGCATCAGGCCGCCGATGCGCGTAAAGCTAGTGTGCAAGCGCTGGCCAGCAGCCATCTCGAAGAGATCGTAGATGGTCTCGCGCTCTTTGAAGAGATAAAGGAAAGCCGTAAAGGCACCGATATCGACGGCGTTGATGCCCACGCAAACGATGTGATCGCCGATGCGGGCGAGTTCGGACACCAGCACGCGGATGACCTGGCTGCGGGGCGGATCCTGAATACCCAGCAGTTTTTCCACGGCCAGGGTGTAGCCAACATTGTTCATGATGGAGCTGCAGTAGTTCAGGCGATCGGTGAGTGGAATGAACTGGTGGTAGCTGAGATTTTCGCCCAACTTCTCAACACCGCGGTGGAGATAGCCGATCTCCGGTGTGGCCTTGGCTACAAACTCGCCTTCAAGGTCCAGGATGATGCGCAGCGTGCCATGGGTGGAAGGATGAGATGGGCCCAGATTGACGATCATGTGATCGCCGACGCGCTTTAGGGTGGTGGGGCTCGTGGGATTCATGTCCACCTCAGGCCTGCAGGCTCTTGGCATCGCCCGCGTAGGAGGCGCCCGTGTCATCACAAAAAATATCACCGCCATCCATCGGAAAATCCTTCCGCAAGGGGTGGCCTGGGAAGTCTTCCCACATGAGTAGGCGCTTTAGCTCGGGGTGTCCATCGAAGGAGAGGCCAAACATATCGTGCACTTCTCGCTCGCTCCAATCCGCACACTTGAAACGGCTGGTGAGACTGGGCACGGCATCGGCAGCGTTGACGCGGACTTTTACTCTCAGGCGATCTTGATTATTCAGATTCAAGAAGTGATAGACCACATCGAAGCGTGGGTCTCGGTTTAGGAAATCCACGGCCGTGATGTCTAACAACATCTGAAATCCGTCGCCGAAAAGAAGATCTGTCACTTCAAGCAACCGACTGCGATCCACCACCACGGTGAGGTCTCCACGAAAATCATGGCGATCCAGGATGGCGTTCGGCAGTAGTTCTTCAATACGTTCGATGATCATGGTCAAGGCCTTCATTCGGTTGAAATTTACTTACCAGATCCTCTGTTCCCCAGCTTCTCCGGCTTCAAGCAACATTTCCCGCACGGCTTGATGGGACGTGAGGCCCTTGGCTGTTTCAAGTTGCTTTTGGCGATCAAAGCTTTCGTAGAAGGCTTTGATATGGGCTTTGCGATCGCGCATCGTCTCCTGGGTGATCTTCTCCTGGAGCTTCATGGCGCCATAAATGATGGTCTCGGGGCGGGGCGGGCAGCCCGGCACGTAGACATCCACAGGAACCACGCGATCGATACCTTGCAGGGTCGCATAGGTGCGGTACATGCCGCCTGAGCTGGCGCAGACGCCCACGCTCATTACCCATTTCGGTTCGGCCATCTGAGCGTAAATCTGTCGCAGCACGGGTGCCTGCTTGTTAGTGATAGTGCCCAGCACCAGTAGCAAATCCGATTGCCGAGGGCTGAAGCGCAAGGCTTCCGCCCCGAAGCGGCTGAAATCGTATTTGGACGACATCATGCTCATGAATTCGATGGCACAACATGCGGTGCCGTAGGGCAGTGGCCACAAGCTATTTTTGCGACCCCAATTAATCACCGCATCCAGGCGCGTGGGAAGCACGGCGTCGTCAATCGTCAATTCCGCCATGTCAGCGCTCCCACTCCAGGGCGCCCTTGCCCCACACGTAGATATAACCCACCAGCAAGGTGGCAACGAAGGCGATCATCACCCAGAAGGAAGCCAGATTGCTTTTGTATTGCACGGCCCAGGGCAGCAGGAAGGCTGCTTCCACATCGAACAGGATGAAAAGCACCGCGACCAGGTAGAACCGCACACTGTAGCGTCGCCGAGCGTTGTCCTGAAATAACGGCACGCCGCATTCGTAGGGAGTGAGTTTCTCGGGTTGAGGATTCCAGGGTTTGATCAGGCGTGGCAGCAGCCAGCCCGACACCCACACGATCCCTATCCCCACCGCTATGGCGAGGACGAGAAGTATGAAAACGGGAAGAAAAGGGGTCGCAGGGCTTGGCATAGGGATATCCAGGGGAGCAGGCTCCGGGTTGGATCATACACCGTGGGGGCCACGCTTTGATACCGCTGGCGCTACACTGCTGTCATGTCCGACCGTGATGCCCAGACCATCGTCTTGAGCCGCCCCACCGTCCTATTGGTGACGGGCGTGGGTGTTGGCCTGCTGACGCTGACCTATGTCCTGGGTGTGCAAATCGGTAAACAAAGCGCAGCCCTGCATCAAACGCAAAATCGGGCCGGTGGCGAGGAGCTTTCTGAACTGCCGGCCTCGCTCGACGAACAGCTAAAACAGTTCGAAAACCGAGACCTAGAAAAGAACGAAAAACTGGAAGCAGCCAAACAGACGCACAAAGCGGTGAACGCACCCGCCGATGAAGCCAAGGAAAATCCTGAACCTAAGCCCAAGATCGAAGACAAACCCGAAGCCAAAAAGGGCAGCGAGAAATGGACCCTTCAAATCGTGGCCACGCCCGATGAAACCGAGGCCAAGCGGGTCGCCGCAAAAATCAAAGGTGCCGGATTCAAACCCACTATCGTGAAAGTCAAGAATCAATTCAAGGTTCGCCTAGACGTCTCGGGCACGCGCTCCGAGATGGACGCGAATAGCACCAAGCTAAAGGCGAAGGGACTTGCCTCGTTCCCAGTTAAGGCCGAGTGAAAATCAGGTCAGAGAAAATCGCCCAGAGCTTGCACGGTTTCGTGGACATGGGGCGAAGGCGCGAGCGGGCCGCGCAGCACGCATGGCGCCCCGCCAGCCTGAGTCGAGCCCGCAGGGCGGGCGAGGCTGTCCCCCGCGGTGGCAAGCCGAAGGCGCAGCGAGAGCGGTGCTGGGGGAAGTGTCAGGGTTTGAGGGTTCCCAGCATCCGCGGGTAGGGGGCGGTTTCGCGGACATGGGGCAGCTTGCAAATCCAAGCCACGGCCCGCTCGAGCCCTAGCCCGAAACCCGCATGAGGCACGCTGCCGTATTTGCGAACATCCAGGTACCACTCGTAGTCTTTGCGGTCCAACTGCTCGTGCTCGATCTGATCGAGTAGGTATTGCAGGCTGGAGGCACGCTCGCCGCCGCCAATGACTTCGCCATAGCCTTCGGGAGCCAAAAGATCGGCGCCCAGGGCCAGCTTGGGGTCAATGGGATCGGGTTCCATGTAGAAGGCTTTGAAGGCTTTCGGGAACCGGTGGACCCAAAGGGGGCGATCCATGGCGTTCATGAGGATGGTTTCGTCATCGTTGCCGAAATCTTCGCCCCAGTTGATATCGCTACCGAGTTCTTTGAGCTTTTCGACGGCATCCGTATAGGTCATGCGGGCAAAGGTGACGTTAAGGGCCTGTTCTAGAGGGGCGAGATCGCGCTCAAGGATCTTCAGTTCCTCCTGGCGACCCTCCAGGACACGCTGGACCATGAATTTGGTGAGGCGTTCGCCCAGCACCATCACGTCCTCGAGGTGAGCAAATGCCATCTCGGGCTCAACCATCCAGAATTCGGTGAGATGTCGGCGAGTCTTGCTTTTCTCAGCGCGGAAGGTCGGCCCGAAGCAATAGGTCTTGCCAAAGGCTGCGAGACCGGGCTCCTGGTAGAGCTGCCCAGATTGACTGAGGAAGGCCATGCCCTCATCGAAATAGGGCGTGCCGAAGAGGGTGCTGGTGCCTTCGCAGGCGCTGGGGGTGAGGATCGGCGAGTCCAGAAGCGTGAAGCCGTCTTCGTCAAAGAAGTCGCGGATGGCCTTCACCAGAGTGTGGCGAATCCGCAGGATGGCCCATTGACGCTTGCTGCGCAGCCACAGGTGGCGGTTTTCCATCAGAAAGGCGGTTCCATGCTCCTTGGGGGTGATGGGGTAGTCCACGCTCTCGCCCACCAGGGTCAGCGACGTCACCAACAATTCCGGTGCGCCGGTCTTGGGGTGTGTCTGCACGATGCCCGTGGCGGTGATGGCGGCTTCCTGGGTGAGGCGGCCGGCCAATTCGTAGCTTTCGGGTTCAGCGTCGTTGGCGCTCACCACGCACTGCACAAAGCCACTGCCATCGCGCAATTCGATGAAGCGCATCTTGCTGGTGCGGACATTTCGAACCCAGCCGCGAAGGGTGACTGTTTCACCCGCGTGCTGCTTTAAGTGGCGAATTTCGACGATGGGGGTGCTCACGATGGACTCCGACTAGAGCTTCCATCATGCCTTAGGCGTGTTTCCCAATGTCTCGGAACTTCTGCCCAATGGCCATTTGAAGGCCACGAATGTGATTCAGGACTCGCTCAAGCTTTTGGCGGGCGATGTCTTGGAACTGAATTTGGTGGAGCAAATTGAAGAGTTGGTCTTGGATAGCTTGGGTGTTTTTTTCCAAGTCGGCTAAAAGCGCCTCCTGCCCGGCGAGGCGACCTAGCCCAGCCTCCTGTTTTAGGCGGATCATGCCTCGAAAGGCCGAATCGGCGCCGCCCAACATGAGTTCAATGCGGTTGACGACACGTGCCATTTCGTCTTCAGTGTGTTGAATTGCGGCTTCCATCTGGGGGATGATCCGACCGGTATCCACCTGGCTTTTGGCGGGCGCGAGCTTGATCAACTCCTGAAGGGTCTCATCCATTCTGCGGTCGTGATCGAGTTCTTCAGCGGTCACGTGAACGACGCGATCACCCCCGAGTGCGATGATCAGTGAGGTGTCCAGCAGTACCGTGACAAGCTCACCTTGGACCAGGAACCCCGAGACCCAAGCTCCATCTTTGCCAGAGAGAATGGGACCAGCAGAGGCATGTTCTTCTTGGGCAGCCGTGACCACCGACCGGACCTCATCGACCAAAACACCAATAAGGTTGCCCGCCATCTCGAGAATCAAGATATTGCCTGCGGCAGAGGCTTCCATGGGTGAGAAGCCCAGGCGTGTGCGCAGGTTGACTACCGGGATCACGGTGCCCCGGAGATCCAACAAGCCTTCGACGCCCTTGGGCATGTGGGGCATCCGGTTCAATTCGCGATTTTGGGAAATCTCAGCCACTTGGATGAGTGGAACTCCATAGGTGCGATCTTCCAGGGTGAAGGTCAGATACTGACGCACACCCGCTTGGAGGTGGCCTCGTTCTCCCGGATGATTGGCCACCGGTAGCGCCGCGGCGAGACTCACAGAGCCTCCTGCACCGCCAGGGTCATTAATTCCGCTGGATCAAGAATGAGCACAACGCCACCGTCACCCATCACGCTGGCGCCCGAAATGCCAGGGAGACTAGCAAGGTAAGGCGCCAAGGGTTTGATGACCATTTCTTGGCGACGAATGAAGGAATCCACGATGAGACCCATGCGTTTGCCCGAGGTGGAAATCACTACGACCGGAAGCTCGTCGCTCTGGGAGGCGCCTTGGCCCGCATTTTCGTCGTTATTGAAATTAAGCAGCTCGCGCAACTGGGTGACGCCAAGGACTTCCCCTCGGAGATTGATGGCCTTGCGACGCGTCAGATGGGAGACCGATTCCTTGGTGACAAGAAGGGTTTCTTCAACAGCCGTGCCCGGCAGCGCGAAGACCTGTCCGCCGGACCGCATGAGTAAGGCGTCGATGATGGCCAACGTAAGGGGGAGCTTCATGGTGAAGATCGACCCTTTGCCCACCACACTCTGAACGGAGACGTGACCATTCAAGCGGCGCACATTGGAACGGACCACATCCATGCCCACGCCGCGACCAGAAATGTCTGTGACCGTGGCTGCCGTGCTGAAGCCAGGAAGAAAGATCATGTTGATGGCTTCTTCGTCTGACATGGCATCGGCGCGCTCTTGGCTGAGCAACCCTTTCTCAACGGCCTTGGCGCGGATTATTTTGGGGTCGATGCCCTTTCCGTCATCTTCAATTTCCACCAGGACCGAATCGCCCTCGTGGCGGGCACGAAGAATTACGGTTCCGACTTCAGTCTTGCCAGCCTTCATGCGTGCCTCGGGTGATTCCACCCCATGATCGGCGCTGTTTCGAATGAGGTGGATGAGCGGATCGCTGAGTTCTTCAATCAGGCTCTTGTCGATTTCGGTGTCCTCACCGATCATCTGCAATTCGATTTTTTTGCCGCTGGCCTTCGCAAGATCTCTGAGCATGCGGGGGAATTTACTGAAGATGGTCTTCACCGGAACCATGCGGATGCCCAGCACCGACGCCTGAATTTCTTTGGATACTTGATCCAGGTAGACGCTACTTTTTCGGAGCTCTTTGACTAAATCTCCTGCGGGGCCTTCGGTGATTTCAACCTCAAAGCGCTCCACCACATGGCTGATCATGGTTTTGCAAATGATCAATTCCGCCACGGTATTCATGAAGGCATCGAGCTTAAGTTGGCTGACACGAATCGTGTCAGAGCCCTTATCGGTCTTGTCGGGAGTGGCCTGTTTTCGAGCGCCGACCTCTGGAGCAGCTGCTGGTGGGGCAACCGTTACAGCTGCAGAAGCGGGAGCAGCGGCGGGTGCGCCATCAATTTCGAGTGCAGGGGAAGATGGCGAAAGGTCTCGCGTACCATCAGGCCCAAAGACGATGTACTCCATGCGGACATTCTTGACGTTATCGAAAACCTTCTTGACCGTTTCAGGCGATTCGCTGGGCTGGATGTAGAGCACCAAGTCGAAATGAAAGGCAGCGGATTCAAAAGCGTCCAAATCAGTGGGTGTATTGATGACATGGGAGGAATGTAGGAGTTTCCCCACCAAATCAGCCATGGGTAGCATTGACAGTGGATTGAAGGCCGTGCCCATGATTTCGGGCGAAAGTTCCGCCTTAATGGCAACGATAACCCCGCCTTGGGCAATGACCTCTTCCATGACCTTTCGGTTGGCGGGATCGAGGGTGCCTAGTTTTGCGGGTATTTGCAGGCCCGCGGGGGCTGGGGTCGAAGCGGCGGCCGGTGCAACTGCTGCAGCCGGTGAGCCGCCCCGTAGCGCCTCGAGTCGCTGCAAGAGCCCTGTGGTATCGGGATCCTCGGCGGTGCCTTGTTTGCGCAGGGTTACACCCACGTCGTTGACGAGAATTTTAAGGGTATCGATGGTTTCAAACAGCAATTCCATCACTTCGGGCGTAACGCTCATGCGGCCTTTGCGCAGATCGTCCAAAATGTTTTCGCCGATGTGAGCGAGCGCCTGAACCTTGGCCAAGCCAAGAAAACCCGAAGCACCCTTAATGGTATGGACGCTTCGAAAAATAGCATTGAGGATTTCGAGATCACCGGGATTGCTTTCCAGAACCAGGAAATTCTGTTCGGTGAGTTCGAAGTGCTCCTGGGCTTCAACCAGAAAATCTTCGTAAAAGCTGGGGTCATCCAGAGAAAAGTCGCTCATGATTCGGCCCTCTTCCTGCCTTGGAAGGTTTCCAACTGACGACCTTCAGCGTCCGTAAGGAGGCGCTGTATATCGAGGAGGAAAACCATTCCTGCTCCGGTCCGGGCCACCTTGGTGATGTAGGCGTTGGCGCCCGCCGCCGTTACGCGAGGTGGTTCTTCGAGGCGCCGTTCGTCGACGTTTTTGACTTCATCGACCGCATCAACCACCAACCCAGTATGCACACCGCCGATGGGTGTAATGATGATGCGCGAGAGGCTAGTGCGCTCTCTACGAGGCAGGCCAAACCGATCGCGGAGATCGATGACCGGCATGACTTCTCCGCGAAGGTTAAGCACACCATCGATGAAAGAGGGCGCCCGGGGCACGGGGGTTACAAGGCCGACCATGATGATTTCGCGCACTTCGTGCAGCTTGAGACTGAAGGCTTCTTCACCAAGCCGGAAGACCACAAGGGGTAGATCATGAGATTCGATCACTGCTTCGTGAGCCTGCTTGCTGCTGAGCGCGGTGCCCATGGAGGCAATCTTTTCTTGATCCTCGCCGGCAATCACATCAAGCACATTAAGTAGGCTCACCATGCGATCCGAGCGGACCACCACACCTTCGAACTTGGCGCCTTCTTTTTCGGAGAGCGTATGCGGTGTTGGCAGAATATCTTCCTCGCGGACGCGGATGATCTCTTGAATGGCATCCACCGCGATACCGATTCGAGCGTCCCCGATAGACAGCAGAATAACCATTTCGCGATGGGCGGAAGTGCCATCATCTTCCACGTGCAGCAATTGGATGAAATCCAAAAGGGGCAGCACTTGGTCCCGGAGACAAATGACACCCAACACATAGTCGGGCGCATCGGGGACCTTGGTGATGGAGGGCATCTCGATGATTTCTTCCACCATCTGAAGGTTGATCCCGAAGGATTCCCGCCCCATGGCAAAGGTGACGTAAGGTAGTTCGTTCTCAACCTGTTCCAGAGAATTTTCCAGGCCGATCCCACCAAAGGCAGGTGCGCCGCTGTTGCTCTCGAGCAGCAGTTCACGTTGGCTGAATTCTGAGCTATCCAGAATCTTGTCCAGGTCGATTAGCGTGATCAGGCGAGTTCCCACCGTCACCATTCCAGCCAAGTAATCGCTCCGCACGCCAGCCACCAAGGGAGGCGTATCCCGAATGGTGAGGTCATCCAAGCGGATGACTTCCGCAACGGAATCGACCTGAAGCCCCGTGGGTTGGCCACCAAGGTTCAGAATGATAATTCGAGTGCGGGGAGTCGGCGGCGCCGGTGGAAGGTGAAAGCGCAGGCGGCTATCGAGAACTGGGATGATGATGCCGCGGAGGTTAACAACGCCGAGGACAAAGCTCGGAGCGCCGGGAACGGGGGTGATGGTTGTTCGGGGGGTGATTTCCTGCACCCGGTCGATATCGAGGCCGAATTCCACACTATCCAGCGTGAAGGTGACAAGCTGGCCCGACGGAATGATGTCACTCGCGTTTTTGGCCTGGAGATCGGCAGTGGCCATGGATCAACCCTTCTGCTGACTGCGCTTGAATTCCTCGACGACAGAGTCCGCATGAGTCCTCTTCTCGTCGGGTGTGGTTCCAGTCTGGGCGATGGTGCGGCTGATATTCGCCCGTTCCCCTTCGCTTTTCAGGCCAGTGCCCAAAAGCTCGATGATGTAGTCGTGGATTTGGCGAAGATGGAAAACGATTCGCTCGAGCTTTTGCCGGGTGATGTCTTGGAATTGCATCAGGTCCATGGCCTCGTAGACCTTGTCCTGGATGGTTTTGCCTGAAGTCATGATCTCGTGTAAGGCCTGTTGAACGCCTTCGGCCTGGGCATCAGGCTGTTGCATGACTCGGGTGACCAGGTCCTGTTGCTTGGCGATCAACTGACTGATGAGGTCCAGTTGATCCATAACCTTGTTGGTTTCCCGTTCGGTGACGGCTGTAACGGCATCGATTTCAGAAATAACTTGACCATCTTTATCGGCTGCCGTTTCCGCCCCCTTGGGGGCAGCAATGGGCGTTTCCGAAGGTGTTTCTTTTGCTTTTTTGCTTTTCCCGGTTGGCTTGTTGGCCCCGGTATTTAGCAAGGCATCAATTTCAGACTGATCCATGGGACCCCCGAGGCACTATCCGAGCAGGGACTCGATCTTTTCCTTCAGCGTGTCGGGGGTGAAGGGCTTCACCACGTAGTTGTTCACGCCAGCCTGTAGGGCCGCCACGATGTCTTCCTTGGCAGCGTTGGTCGTAACCATGAGGATGGGGATGCTGGGATTGGAGCCGCGCACGACGGTGACGAATTCCAGGCCGTCCATCTCGGGCATATTCCAATCCGTGATGATCATTTCGACGCCGCCCTGACCCAATTTTTCGAGGCCGGCCTTGCCGTGCTCGGCTTCGATGACATCGGAATACCCGATGCGGGACAGGGTGTTGATGATGATGCGACGCATCGTTGAAGAGTCGTCCACGATCAAGATTTTCAAGGGAGTCTCCTTTGAAGTATTCAGGCTAATTGGCGTCCGTGGGGGTAGCGCCTTCAATAAATATTAGAAGCGCGGCCCAGTCATCGGGATAGACATTCAGGAACTTTACTCCTAGCTCGAAGCCTCCCGAGTCCATTTGTTCGACCCGCATGACTTGACCCACGGCCACCAGGGGCCGGGCATCCCTTTCGCTGGTGGGGCCAAACGAATTTTGATGGTGGCCCCAGCCTGGGATCCGAACCTCCAGCTTCAACAGCGTACCCAGAGGGTGCTCTGTTGCCGAACTCAGGAGAAGCCCCCCGCCCGAGACATCTTTGAAGATGCTCTGAGTGGCCTCGGGAACCCCAGAAAAGGTCAATTCCTGAAAGGCCACGGTGGCGCCCATGGGGATGCGGGTGAATTGTCGACGTTCCGAAGGCATAGTGTCCGATCCTCCTCGATCCTTCGGCCATCTAGGTCGAGGGCATGAATTTTGTGCCTCAATCCGTCCAGAGAACCTCAAAGGGGTGAACCTCGTTCTCAATGCCTTTAAGGGCGAAGGCTTCGAGCTGGCGGAGATTGGCGGGGCCGATGATCTGGGCGGTGCGGGGACCAATCACGATTTGGCCTGGTTTTGCCACGGAGCTTTCCAGGCGCGAGGCTAAATTAACACTGGAACCCATGACCGTATAATCCATGCGTTTTTCGCAGCCAATATCCCCGGCAAAGGCTTCACCGCTATTGACCCCAATGCGCATTTTTAGTTCCGGGTAGCCATCGGGGCGGTTCTCATTCATGAAAAGCAGGGCTTGCTGCATCGCCACGGCGGCTTCCACCGCGTGGAGCGCATGATCGGGATCCGGGGCCGGAGCCCCAAAAAAGGCCATGATGGCATCCCCGATGTACTTGTCCAGGCTACCTCCCCGGACAAAAATCTGTTCGGTCAGAATTTCGAAGGATCGATTCAGGATGGAGGCAACCTGAAGGGGTTCCATCCCTTCGCTCATTCGGGTGAAACCCGAAATATCAGCGAAAAGAATACTGATTTCACAGCGCTGGGCTTGCAAAATGGGCGCGTCTAGATTCTGCGCGGCCTTCATGATCTCGTTCACGACTTGGGGGCTGTGATAGCGCTCCAGCCGTTGCCGGAACCTAGCCTCCCGTTCGCGCTGGATACCTACGGCCGCAAAATTGCCCATGGCCGATAGCAAGTGTTCGTCCTCCCGCTTGAACCCCCCCTTGTTGAGGCTAGATTCCAGGTAGATCACGCCCAGGGCCTGATCATCTACGATAAGTGGGGTGCAAAGGGCTGAGGTGATGCCATGGATCTTGATGCTATCCCCGCCCGCAAAACGGGGGTCAACTCGAGCGTCGGTGGTCAGGATTGTTACTCGGTTGGACATGGCGGTGCGAGCGATGGTTCGGCTGATGGGATTTGTGATTGCCCCTGGTTTCTCTTCCCAGACCAATTCGGATTCCAGTTCGCCCGAAGCATTCGCCAGGAGAATGAAGCCGCGCTGACAGGGGATCTGACTGGTCACCAGGGTCATCACGGAATCCAGCAGTTCGGGTAGGCTGGCGGCACGGAGCAATTGTCCGGCCATGGTGGCAAGCCGCTGGAATAGGGCACCGACCTCGAATGAGGGTTTTTCGGCCTGATGTTTGGCCAGCATGGCTTCCAGGCTGGTGTGGGGTACAAGAATGCTGCCTGAAGGATCAAAGGCTCGATCCTCCAGGGCAATTTTCCCTTCGCCGGTCACTTTGGCGATCCCAGTGGTGGAGAGGATTCCAGAGGAGAAGGATCCGGGGGCTCCAGAGTTGGGCTGTTTGGGTTCCATTTCCGGGATCCACTGGACGGGTATTTCCCCCAATAAGACCGTATTGCCCAGCTTCAAAGCCATGGGGACGACCAGGGATTGCCCATTCAGGGTGGTTCCGTTGAGTGATTGCATGTCCATCACGTGGGGAACGCCGTCTTTTAGGAAAAAGCGACAATGAACACGACTGACAGCGTTGGAAGGTACTCGAATCGTGGCGGCATCCCCACGACCGAGGGTCACACCTTCCTCCGTTAGTTCTACCGAGTGTCTGGCGCCTTCCACCAGCAGAGTCATTTTCATCGAACGGGCTTCCCAGAAAGTTGGATGGAGTCTAGCACAGAGCTTTTCGACTCCGTGACGATACCCTGTTGAGTTCCGGTCTGACCCGGATGGAGCGATGCCATGACCAAGGTAGGTTTCATTTCACTGGGCTGCCCAAAAAATCTTGTGGATAGCGAGGTCATGCTGGGGCATCTGCGCCTTAAGGGCTTTACGCTGACCCGCACCATGGAAGAAGCCGAAGTGTTGGTGGTGAATACCTGCGGCTTCATCGATTCGGCCAAAAAGGAGTCCATCGATTCGATTCTGGAAGCTGCCGCCATGAAAAAGAGCGGAGCCTGCCGGAAGCTGATCGTCGCTGGATGCATGGTGGAGCGGTACCGGGATGCCTTGTTGGCGGATATGCCGGAGATCGACGCTTGTCTAGGCACTCGGGATATCGAATACATTGCTGAAATTATCGGCGCCGATGACCGGCTGTTCGAGCCCGAAAAGAACCCGAATTACCTTTACAACGAAGCGAGTCCCCGTCTGCTGACAACGCCCAAGTCCACGGCCTACCTCAAAATAAGCGAAGGCTGTGATCACGCTTGTGCCTTCTGCGCCATTCCAGGCATTCGCGGCCCCCAGCGCAGCCGCAGCATCGCGAGTGTGGTGGCCGAGGCCCGCAATCTGGTAGCCCAGGGCATACTGGAAATCAGTCTGGTGGGCCAGGACACCACAGATTTCGGGCGGGACCTTGGCGATCCCGATGGCCTCGAAAAATTGGTAAGAGCCTTGGGAAAGGTCGAAGGCCTGCCCTGGTTTCGCATTCACTACAGCTACCCCAACCGCACCACGGAAGGACTGCTCCACGCCATCGCCGAAACGCCCAATTGTGCGAAATACCTGGATATGCCCTTGCAGCATGCCGATGCCCAGGTGCTGAAGACCATGGCGCGCGGGGGTGGGCGAGTTGGTTTCCTGAAGCTGTTGAAACAGGTTCGGCGCATTGTTCCGGGTATTTCCATTCGCTCCAATTTCATTGTGGGGTTCCCTGGCGAAACCCCGGAAGCCTTTCAGACCCTGTTCGATTTCGTGCAGGAGGCCCAATTCGAGCATGTGGGCGTCTTTACCTATTCGCTGGAAGACGGCACTCCGGCCTTTGGGCTGGGGGATCCAATACCCAAGCGCACCAAGGAAAGCCGCAAACGCAAGCTGCTCGAAGCCCAACAAAAGATCAGCCGAGCCAAGAATCAGGCCTGGATTGGGAAAGTGATGGATGTCCTGGTCGAAGGCGCCCATGAAGAGACCGATCTAGTCATCAAGGGCCGTCATCAAGGGCAGGCCCCCGAAGTGGATGGCAATGTGCTGATCGTGGGAGGCGAGCCTTGGGTGGGCGCCATTCAGCCCGTGAAGATAACCCAGGCCCACGCCTACGACCTGGTGGGCGAAGTCGTGGAGCATTCGTGAAAGCCAGTCGTTGGGCCTGGTGGGTTGCCACGGGATTCGGCAGCGGTTGGATCAAACCCGCTCCTGGCACCTGGGGCAGCTTGGCGGCCTTGGCGGTATGGCTGCTGTTCACAGCCTTGGTGCCCCTTCGATTCAGCGGGCGTTGGTGGTTGGAGATCGTGTTCCTGGCCCTACCTGCTTTCATGACCTGGATTGGGATTAAGGCCTCGGATCAAGTGGTTCGGGAAACGGGGCACAAGGATCCCAGCTATATCGTGGCCGATGAATGGGCGGGGCTTTGGATCGCCCTTTGGCCGGTGCGATGGCTGGTGGTGAGTAATCTACCCCGCATGTTCGGTGCGGACGGGTGGCGATGCCTGCCAATCGTGCTGGTGCCTTTCCTGCTATTTCGTTTTTTCGATATCTGGAAGCCTTGGCCCATCCGACAGATTCAGGTATTGCCGGATGGCCAAGGTGTGGTGGTGGATGACGTAGTCGCGGGGCTATACGCCTTGGTGGTGACGCAGGTGCTAATGCCGTTTTTTTAGGGTTTTCGGACCTTGATGACCTCGCCGTGCTCTTGGACGATTCGGCGATTCCACTCGGGTCGGTAGGGTGGATGGGTCACGCGCCCTTGGGCGTCGCGCACATTGCCATCTAGATACTTCCAGATCAGGGATTCGCCGAGTTTGCGCCAACGGGCCACGGTGTTTTCGGCGGTCTGGGTGATATAGCTCGTCAAGAATTCTTGAGCCGAGCGAGGATCCTGCCGGTAGAGTTCCTGGGCTTGGCGTTCAATTTCGGGCTGATCGGCGAAGTAGCGCCCTTCTAGCTCGCGCTGCACCGCTTGCACATCCTGGATCATGTCGGAATAGCGACTGTAGGTGTAGTTCGAGACAAAGTTGAACACCCAGAAGGCGCTATCCCAGCTGAAGGTATCCCAACGCCCATGGCCCTCTCGCCAACTGGGGGGCGGTTCCAGAAGTCCCGCATAGATCGGCACATAGCAGGTGCTGTAGGTGTCATCCATGCCGAACCAGAGAACGCCGCCAATGGCGTTGGGAAGACCGGAGCGCAATTCGGCGACAAAGGACCAAGCCGTTTGCTGGGTGGAGATGGCGCGTTCGTGGATGTAATCCTGGCTATCGACCTTGAAGCCCATGGGGCGCCAGCGATAAGGCAGTTGGTAAGGGCCCGCCCCCACATCCTGGGTCATATCGAATTCGGTACCTTCGAAGTGATCTCGCATCAATTCCATGAGATCGCGGGTTTCGAGTTTTTGATCCGGTTTGATCCAAATAGGCAGTGGCGTGGCTGTGGGATCACCTTTCACGAAGTCGATGGGCAGCTTGAGGCTCGGTGCTGCGCGGCGAAATACGCTCCATACCCGGGCTTCGCAGGCTCTCAGGCTCGAGAAATTCCAGGGTGCGTAGCTTTGGCAAAAACTGAAATCCTTATCCTCACCCTTGAACCAGCCTTTTTCGCGCGCGAAGGAAATTACATCTTTGCTGTACGTGCAGTTCTGGGGGTCCTTCAAGGGGAATTGTCGAATGCGGGCCTGGTTGGCATGGGCGCTCATCGTGCCATCCGGTAGTTTGAGCGCGACCCATACCGCGCCTTTATCCGCCTTGCCCTTGCCCACGATTTCCAGGATCCAGGCCTCGTTGGGATCGCAGATCGAGATACTTTCGCCACTGGAGCCATAGCCGAACTGGTCCACCAGGTTGGTGATCACCTGAATGGCTTCTCGAGCTGTCTTCGCGCGCTCCAGGGCGATGTAGATCAGGCTTCCGTAGTCCAACATGCCACTACCTTCCACCTCCTTGCGACCACCGAAGGTTGTCTCGCCGATGGCCACTTGGAATTCGTTCATGTTGCCCATGCGGCGGTAGGTTTCTGAAGGCTCGGGAATGCGCCCACGAAAGGCGCCGCTGCCCCAATCGATCACATCGCGCAGGGTGCCTGGCGTATGTTTCATGCGGGCCCGAAAGGCCAATTCGCCATAGCGTGAGTGGCTATCGTCGGTGTAGCTCAAAAGGGTAGCGCCGTGCTTAGTGGCGCCTTTCGATACCAGAACATTGGTGCAGGCGTCGAGAATTGGCGCACCAAGGGCGAGCAAAAGAAGCAGGGCGGGCAAGCGGACCATAAGAACCTCACCGTTAAAGCATAAGGGAGGTCCGAAGTCGCCTGGGCTTTCCTCGCAAGGAATGTTTAGCCTCAAGCTCGATGGGCCAAGGTGGCGAACTTTTTAGCCTCCGGTCTCTTCCAGTAATTGGGGCCAAACGATGGGCTCGCTAAGGAGGCCGCTTTCCTGGAAATACCGACTCTCGATGAGGTAGCGGTAGCCTTGTTCCGTCAGGAATAACTGACGATTGCGGGCGAATTCCTGTTCGGTGGTATCCCGGCTAATCAGGCTGTAGAAGTAGGAAATGTTGCGATCGCCCTTGGGCCGCAAGATCCGGCCCAGACGCTGGGCTTCTTCCTGCCGCGAACCGAAGGTACCGCTCACCTGGATGGCCACGCTGGCATCGGGCAGATCGATGGCGAAGTTGGCGACCTTGCTTACGATCAATACCTTGAGCTGACCGGTCTTAAATTCACCATAGAGGCGCTCGCGCTCTTTCTCGGGGGTTTGCCCGGTAAGAACGGGTGCATTCAGGCGTGCCCCCAAGACTCGCAACTGCTCCAGGTACTGACCGATTACCAGCACTGGATCATTGGGATGGCCCTTCAGGAGCTCGTCCACCACTATGAGCTTCATGCTGTTTTCGCTGGCGATGCGGAAGCGCTGGCGCTGATTGGCCACGGCGTATTCCATGCGCTCATCGGTGGGCAGCGGCACGCGAATCTCCAGGCAATGGGCCGTGGCGATGAAGCCATCCTTTTCCAGGACCTTCCAGGGCACATCCACTCGCTTGGGGCCGATGAGGGAAAATACATCTTCTTCCTTGCCGTCTTCGCGTACCAGGGTTGCCGTGAGGCCCAGGCGTCGCTTGGCCTGAAGCTCGGCCACGGCACGGAATACGGGCGCGGGGAGCATATGCACTTCGTCGTGAACGACCAGCCCCCAGTTGGCGGCTTCGAAGAGCTTGAAGTGCTCAAAAGGAGCTTCCTTGCTCCTTCGATACGTCAAAATTTGGTAGGTGGCGATGGTGACGGGCTTGATCTCCTTGGTGTCGCCCGTATAGAGGCCAATCTGGTCTTCGGTCAGGGTGGTCTTATCCAGCAGTTCCTGCTTCCACTGCTTAACGGCGGTAACGTTGGTGGTGAGCACCAGCGTGCGAGTTTGGAGTCGCTCCATGCAGCCAATTCCGATGATGGTTTTGCCTGCACCGCAGGGCAGCACTAGGACACCGGCCCCACCTTCGGGACCGCCTCCTGCATGGAAAACGTCGGCGGCGGCCTTTTGGTAGGTGCGCAGACGAAAGGGGCGGCCACTGCTGCCTAAGGTGTCGCGGAGTTGGAAGGCGAGTGGATCACCATCCTTATAGCCCGCCATGTCTTGGACGGGGTGTCCCAAACGGATGAGCTGGAGCTTCACTTCGCCGCGCTTGCCATCCAGAAGAAAAACACCGCGTTGATCGGGGTAGGGTTCGGCCAAAAGGCCCTGGAGGCTTTTCTGGTTTTCGATTTCCCAAAACAACCCGCGGTCATCCATTTCGAGCGCGAGCCGATCACCTTTACGAACAAGCTTTAGCCTGCCGTAGCGGGTGCCGTGATCCTGGATCTCCTGAATCAAATTCTGGGGCACGGAATACTTGGACCATTGATCCAGGGTGTCGAGAATATCCTGGCAACTAACGCCAGAGGCCGAGGCGTTCCAAAGGGAAAGCGGAGTCACGCGATAGGTGTGGATGTGTTCGGGGCTTTTTACCAACTCCGCGAAACGAGCCAATTCATCCCGCACCTGCTCAAAGGCGGGATGGGCCACTTCCAGTAGAAGGGTGCGATCGCTCTGAACGATTAACGGGTTGTCGGGGCGCATGGCGATCACGGGTTCACCTGAAAGCGTGGGACGGTAAACCTTCGAGCCTAGGGCCGGATTCCAGAAGGGTCAACGAAGGGTATTGGAGGAAACCCGTCAAAATCAGGAATGGTGTTCATGGGCTTAGTGTGAGACCCTGATCGATCCCCTGCGCGCAGGTGGAGTGCGAGGTTTCATGGCTCAGACCCACTACCGGTTGCTGTCCAACTGCACCGATGCGCAACTTCGAAAAATCTGTGAGCTCAGGAAGTTGCCCCTGCCTCAGCATTGGGATGAAAGTCCCGAAGGGCGGGTGCGGTTGCTGAAGACCATGGTCTTTCATCTGGAAGACAACAAACAGCTTACGAATACATTGGCCGATTTGGATGGCGCTCACCTGAAGGCGATTAAACGGTTGGCGGAGGATGCCACGCAACCCGAAGGGGCCTTTGTTCCCCTGCTTTCGGATCTGGGCTTGATTTTGCCGGACACGCATCAGTGGGGACTGGCGGAACGCGTGGCCGATGCCCTCGCGGATTTCGATGATGGCGCCCTCAGTTTTCAAGCTGAACCCAGCGTGGTTCTCGAGGAATGCCTGCCGTATGGGTTTGCCTTGGCGCTGACATCCGTTCTGCTTCGCTGCATGGGCGGTATCCGTGTTCTCAAGGGTGGCTTGCCCGCCAAAAAAGAATTGGGGCAGTTGCTCAATCGCAACGCACTTTTGAAGGAAGAGCGGGATGCTACCCTCACCTTCGCCCTACTGCACCGCCTGGGCTTTTTGTGGAGCCGTGAGGGCCGCGTAGATACACTGCTGGCGGCCGTATTGGCCCATCCATCGCGCTGGGTTGCAGAGCGCTCCTTTGCCAAGCTCCTGGAGGATGACCTCAAGCTTTGGAATATGCCCCCCGCAGAGGATCGTGCGTTCCTAATGCGCCATCTGCTCGAGCGTAAGGGGCAGTCCTTGGCGATACATCCCTTTCTAGCGTTTCTGAAAACCCTTCATCCCCTGGATGAAGAGCGTACGCGGGATGTCTTTTTGCCGTTTCTGCGCCGCATGGGCATGGTGACCATGGATGCGGAGCGCAACCATCTGATGCTGACACCCCACGGGGAGGCCTTAGCCAGTGAGTATCTGCTGCGGGATCACCGAGGGACCGAGGCTCACTGGGCGCCTTTCATGGTGGACCAGCCGCTGATCATTCAGCCCAACCTCGAACTCTTAACGCCCATGGGGCAGAATCCTCACCGCTTGCTTCAGCTGGCCCAGCTCGGAGAGGTGGAATCCTTGGACGCCATGATTAGTCTGCGGGTTGGCCACGACACCCTCATTCATGCTCTGGATACAGGGCTCAGCATCGAAGAAATCCGTCAGCATTTGAGTGGCGGTGCCATCAACCTGCCCCAGACACTGACGCAGCTTCTGGACGATCTCGCGGATCGATTGGGCGAAGTAGAAGTGGTGCAAGGCGTGCGATTGGTCAAGGCACGCACACCCCACCTGGCGGAAGAATTAATGGTGCGAACGGAATTGGCACCCTTGGCGTTGACGCAGATCAGCGACACGGTGCTGGAGGTCAATGGTCCGGCCAATGCCTTCGAGCTTCTGAAGCAGGCTGGATTCCTGCCTAAACCCGGGCGCTACTTGCCCTTGAGTCTGGATGGGGACGAATCCCTGTACCTTTGGGCCTTGGCGTGCCTCGCGTTCGTCAACGAAAAGGGCATGAATCACCACCTAGAGCCCGTGCGTCAAATGATTCAAGCGGCGTTGCATCGCATCCAAAATGAGGACCCTACGCTTTATAGCGAAGTTCTGCGCCGGGTGCCCATGCTCAATCTTGGCGGGGGCCCCCAGGCCCAAGAAGAAACCTCGCGAATTCTGGAATACGGTGCCCGCTACAACCTCGTAGCTGAACTCACCTACATGCCCCTGGCCGCCCATCGCAGTCAGCAGCGTCGTGTCACGCCCCAGGCCGTGGAAGGCGAGCACTTGCGGGCCTTTTGCCATCTGCACCAAGAGGAAATGACCTTTCGCCTAAGTCGCATCATCGGCGTTCGTTTGCTCAACGAAAAGGGCTGGACACCAGGGCTGCACTCTCAGGCAGGTTAAGGTGCTGTCACGGAGCAACTTCAGTGATTGCTGGTTGTCAAGAGTTATGCCCAGGCTTCCTTGAATGCCTTCCGGCAGGCGATGCGCGCCAGAATCCGCGGTAGCGA
>JFJP01001202.1_pt1 | contig 30284 bp, 21 predicted proteins | sample 431651 | NCBI WGS metagenome assembly JFJP01 (sample SAMN02602958, study PRJNA72255) | Microbial mat metagenome, whole genome shotgun sequencing project. | biome: fresh water; feature: sink hole; material: water; isolation source: purple microbial (photo- and chemosynthetic) mats found in... | reverse complement strand
ATCTTTAAGGAATAGAACAATTATAAATTAAATCCAATCGCTTACTTACCGGAATTTGTACGTTAATTTGGAAAGAGGATACAAGTTCGCGCAAAGTACCAGCATTCGTCTCTCGCAGAATGTTTCATGGGTTGCCACGGACAAAATCGCGCTAACTGCTGGCGCCTTTTATGAGAACCTTTTTTCAATTCCCAAGGGGCCCGATTTGAATGACCCTGTGGATCTTGCAAAGCCGATTTCGGGTGTTTATCTGGGCACCAAACTGCCTAACAACCCAACGGGCATTCCATCCATCGAGTTTCCTGTAAGTTTCTACAATACTGGAGGTTTTATTCAGAGCCAGCTTGTGCCGAATGAAGCTTGGGCGCTTACCCTCGGATTGCGTTATGACTACAACAGCCGCTACGGAAGCACTTGGAATCCAAGAGCTGGCCTCGTCTTTACCCCCAAAAGCAGCACTACATTCAAAGCGCTGTATGGAAGTGCGTATTTCGCTCCCGCACCCTCGGTTTCATACAGCCATTTCGGTTCCTTCCTTTCGGATGACGGAGGCCAGAGCTACTACTCCTTTTTCTGGTACCTGCCAAACCCTGACTTGAAGCCACTGAAGGAGCATTCCTACGAACTGGGCATCAAGCAAATGATCAACAGTGATTTGGCTCTAAGCGTGAATGGTGTTTATGCTACTATTGACAATTTGTTCCAAGAAGTTTCAGATGCTGATTTTGGCAATCGCTACGGGGGCGAGTTCCTCGGTTGGCCAGTCGCCTACATCTCGACTATCACGAATCAGGGAAGGCAGATGAATCTGGGAGGGCGTCTCCAAATTGACTATTCTAAGCGGATGGAAAATGGCATGAGACTCGGCTTTTATACCTCTTTCAACTATTTTGACGGTACTGCTGAAGAGTATCAATTCGATTCGGAGTCCAATCAGAACATATTGGAAGAAAGGCAGTTGCCATGGATTGCTCCTTGGTTCGTTAAGGCTGGCGTTGAACTTCAAAAAGACAAGTACAGCCTATCGCTTCGCGTCGTTCAAAGCGCACCCCAGCGCACACCTGTTTTCGTTGATTCTGATGTCAATTTCGAGCGTGTTTCAATAGATGGATTTACCATGGTGAACCTTGCTGCCAACTACAGCTTTAGTGATAAAATCCAGGCTTACCTTAACATCAGCAACCTGCTCAATGCGGACATTTACTATCCAACTAGCGCGACGCCCCAGTACCTTGAAAAAGTTCCCGAAAACCCACTTCGTGCTCATCTTGGCATTCGTGTTACGCTGTAAGTTTACCCTTGGCCCACAAAAAGACTTCGCATATCTGCGAAGTCTTTTTTTTGTTCAATTGGAAAGGAAATCCCTAGCTAATAGCGAATTGTCCAATGTCCTGGTCTCATTTCGGGGTCAAGAAAGACTATTCCGAATTGAAATACGTCAAGGCTTGTGCAAACTTGTGGGTGGTTCTGTATGTTGTGCCATGCCTCTTCCATTCCTTCCGACCAGTGGATGTCGTCAAAGATGAATATCGTTTTGGTAGTCGATTTTATTAAACATTGTTCAAAATATTGAATTGTTGGTTCTTTCTGATGATTTCCATCGACGAAAACAAAGTCCAAATTAGATAGTTTGTCCAAAATCTTGGGTAGTTGCTCTCCAAAGTCGCCTATGTGAACTTGGATGTTGTGGATCCCCATTTTTTCAAAATTTTCAAGGGCAATTTTGGCCGTCTCTGGGCAACCTTCTAGGCTGTGGATTTGCGCGTCGGGATTGGCTTTGGCCAAGTACAGGGTCCCGATGCCCAGCGAAGTTCCCAATTCGAGAAGAGTTCGAGGTTCGAAACGGTTCGCCAGGCGGAAGAGCAATTGCCCATATTTGGGTTTGACGGCAGCGACTTGGGCCACCTTGGCGACGCTCCGCAAGCTGCCCTGCATCGCTTTGGAACCGGCGCCCAGGTCTAGGGCTTTGAACTTTCGTCGCGAAGCCAGCAACTCCGCTCTCAAGGCTTCAATTTCACCATAAGCCTCATAAAAACCTGGGTGCTCGAGGGTTTGGCTGATAAATTCCCCGATAGGTCTGGGCAAAAGCTCAGGTGAGACACTTTTTGTTTGGAAAAAATATTCGAAAGCCCGACGGATCAAAAAACGGTTGATGGCCACTGTTTCTGGGGATTTGTTAGCGAAAGCGAATGGCGAATCTAAGATTTTCGACAGAAAAGAAAAACAAAATTGCCAATTCTTGTCGGCATGGTTTCGCAAAAGGGCGAAAAGTTATACTTTGGCATCTGTTCACCAAAACATTTTTCAACATTGGAAACAAAGAAATACGGCTTTTACACGGCCATGTCGCTCGTGGTGGCCAACATGATCGGCACAGGTGTCTTCACGAGCCTTGGCTTTCAGGTCCTAGGCATCAGCTCTGGCATGGCCATTGTTTTGCTTTGGCTGATCGGTGGCGTGGCTGCTCTGTTTGGGGCGCTATCTTACTCCGAGTTAGGCGCCTCGATGCCCCGCTCGGGTGGCGAATACTATTATCTGGCCAAGATATACCATCCAGCATTGGGGTTTTTGGCAGGTTGGGTATCATTTTTTGTCGGTTTTGCAGCACCGATTGCAGCGGCTGCCATTGCCTTTGGGCGCTACTTCGCCGCCTCCATTGGCGTTGAAGGCGAAGGCTTTTGGCCAAGCCATTCCACTGAAATTCTGGCTGTTTCGGTGATAGTCATTCTTACAGCGGTTCATTTGCTCGACAAAAAGTTTGGCGCTGCTTTCCAGAACGTCATGACCAGCCTCAAAATTCTGATGGTCTTGGTTTTGGTCATTGCCGGGCTTTTCGCCGGTGATGTCCAAGAGGTGAGTTATGCCTTCGACGCGGCGTTGTGGAACGATGTTTTTAGTGATTCGTTCGCAGTCTCGCTTTTCTGGGTAGCCTATGCTTATTCGGGTTGGAATGCGGCAGCCTACATCGCTGGTGAAATTGAGAACCCCCAGAAGAACATTCCGTTGGCCCTAATCACTGGAACTGCCATTGTTACAGCGCTTTATGTCTTGTTAAACTTCGTCTTCCTTCAGGTCATTCCAATTCCCGAGATGATGGGACAATTGGAAGTTGGCCATATTTTCGCCCAAAAAATTTGGGGAATTGAACTGGGAAACATCATGGGAATCATCATTTCTGGCTTGTTGGTTTCCTCCATCAGTTCGATGGTCATCACGGGGCCGCGGGTTACGATGGTCATTGGCGAAGACCACAAGTTCCTTTCGTGGTTCTCGCACAAGAACAAGCACGACATTCCGCACCGTGCGCTGCTGATCCAGTCGGGCATCGCGATTGCTTACATCCTGACGGCGTCCTTCGAACAAGTTGTTCTTTATATTGGCTTCACACTCAACTTGTTCACGCTGCTGGCTGTTGCGGGTGTCATTTGGAACCGTGTAAAGCGTCCCAGCCTGGAGCGCCCTTACAAGACCTTTGGGTATCCCGTCGTGCCCATACTGTTCATGCTGTTGGGCTTATGGATGCTGTATTATGGTCTTGCCGAGAAGCCGAAGGAATCCATCGCCGGGCTGATAGCGACGGTTTCTGGTCTTGCTGTCTATTTTATTGGAACAAGAAGCAAGGCATAAACAAAAAAAAAGCGCGACCTAGGTCGCGCTTTTTTTTATGTGTATTTTTTCATTACTTCTTTGTTGCCCTGCGATGCCTGCTCATCGTCTTCTTCATCCTCAATCACCCATTGGAATTTGATGAAGGTGAGCTTATGCGGACGTCCGAGAATCTTCTCGTTGTATCCTGCATCTGCAAAAATTGACATTTTTTTTCCATCTCTGCGCTGAACCACCCAGCGGTTGAGCAGCTCGAATTGGTTCACAAAGAAGTCATCGTGGTACTTTTTCAGCGCAGCCTGGTTTTCTGCTGGCACCACTAGCGTAAAACTTTTCCCGACCAGTTCGTGCCGCTTAAAGCCGTACAAGCGACAGTAGTTGTCGTTGACGGCCACGAAGATAGCATCTTGGTTGGTGATGCAAATGGCCAAATCTGTGTCTTCGATGATTTGGGCGTAGTCTTCTGGTTCATCGATGAGCAGTTGCTTCAGTCGAGAGGTTTCTTCCGTGTCAATCATAGGTTTGGTTTTAGTTTGTTCAACAAAATATCAAAAAAATTCAGGGCCAAATCTTGGATTCTAGGCGACCATCGCTGTGGAGCGCGAAGCGGGCCTTTTCTCTGGGGTGTGCTTGTTCGGCCTGTGGCCAAGGCCAGCCACCGAATTGGGTGCGGCGAAACTCGGCGAAGGCTTCTTGGATTTCTTGCGCGGTGTTCATTACAAAAGGACCATGTTGTGCGACAGGTTCACCAATCGGTTTTCCTTCCAGCATGAGAAACCGCGCATCGGCAGGGCCGTTTTCAAGCAGAAATTCATTTGCAGCTTCCAAGCCAATCAAATGACCAACAGAAACAATTTGACCATCAATTGAAACCTCTTTACCTTCAAAGAAATAGAGTGTTCTGTTGGCTTTGGGGTTTGTGCCGGGAATGCTGCGTTTGGCGCCCGCCTTCATTGCTATGACATAGACCCCGACGGCGTTGTCCGGATCGGCTGCCCAGGAAGCAGGAGTCGGGGCGGATGCCTGGGTATCTAGCATGTTTCCAGCGATTATTTTTACCGTGATACCACCTTCCAGAATCATGGGAATGTCTTCCCGCCACAACATCTTGAAATGAGGATCTGTAAGTTTGCTTCGTGCCGGTAGATTCAGCCATATCTGGAAGATTTCCAGTGGGTTGGGCTTGTCGGTGTTAAGCAGCGGGAACATCTCGGAATGCAATACGCCCCGTCCTGCCGTCATCCACTGCACATCGCCATCGCGAAAGCGGCCAGCGGCTCCCAGTGAGTCGAAGTGGTCAACCGCCCCGTAGGTGTTGATGGTGATCGTCTCGAAGCCGCGGTGTGGATGGTAGGGGAATCCTGGAATTTCCCTGCCATGGTACATTCGCCAACCGTTTTTCTTGACAAAATCATTGCCCATCGTGCGCCCGCGAAGATCTTGAGGGCGCACCCGCATCCGTTCGTCGCCCGCAGGTAGGTCGTCTTGGTGATAGACGCAAAAGATGAACGGGTCTTGAGTGGCCCAAGGAAACCCCAAAGGAACGATTTTTTTGATGGTGTTGCTCATTTTGCACTTCTGGTGATATTGAAATTAGCCATTGTTGTTGCAAAGATGCACTTTTTCAGGGTGAAAGCTCGATTTCTGTAGTTCGAGGCCAAAAAACTTGCAGTGGATGCTTGAATGCCTTGCCGTCCAAATCGACGAAATACCAAGTTGGACCGTCGCGGCGAAGCAAAAAACCGCTGCTTCCCATCGCTGCGTTCATGTCCTTGTCAAGCCAAATCTCTTCGCCTTTCGCTTCCCACTTTCCGGAAAACGTATGGTAAGGCGTCCCCCATCCGCCGTAGCGACAAACGAAACGGTCTGGCTTCAACGCGACAATGGTGTTCCAATTTTGCAAAACAAGTTCATAACCCAATGAAAATTCATCGTCAGGTAAAAGTTTGAATATCTTGCAGACAGTGTCTTTTCGAAGAAGCAACAAACGAGAACTGTCGGCCAGGAAATTGGGATGCCAGACCACAAGTTCCTGCTCGCCAGCGGGAACCACGGTCTCGAACCGCCCGTTACGATCGGTCGTCGCGCCCACCATCGTGTGCAACAGGGTGACGCGCGCGCCCTCGATGGGCTTGTTGAAGTGGTCGATGACCTGGCCTTGGAAGATTCCGAAGCCTTGCCCAAGAAGCGAGACGGGAGCCAAGGCCAGGCAGAATTGCAGCACAATGAAGACAGAAACCGCAGTGGCTCGCTGCATTCTGCTTTCGTAGTTTCTTGATTTGTAATGATTTGTGATAATTTTCATTCGTATCAATCGTTGGCAGGCGCAGAATCTTAGGCATTTGTCTATTTTTGAGGAAGCCGCCAAATGCTTACCGAAGATGGACGTCATGACTCCCGAACAGCGCCGAAAGACCATGCGAGCCAACTCTGGCAAAGGCACTTCCATTGAGCGCATTTTGGCCAAGGCGCTCTGGCAAAAAGGATACCGATACCGAAAAAATTACCCGAAAGTTCCAGGAACCCCCGATTTGGCATTGGTCGGCTTGAAGATTGCGATTTTTTGCGATGGGGACATGTGGCATGGCAAAGATTGGAACAAAGTTCAGAAAAGATTTCATACGAATCGAGATTATTGGATTGAGAAGATTGAGAAAAACATGCTGCGTGATCGCAAAGTCAATTTCGCCTTGGGGCGATTGGGATGGACGGTATTGCGTTTTTGGGAGACTGAGATTCGACGTAATTTAGAACTTTGCGTACTCAAAATTGAGTATGTTGTAGCAAAGAAAAACAATGAATTGCAAGAGAGGAAATTGAACTGGAAAAAGCAACAAATTGTCAATAACTATGTTGCGGAAGGTTGGGATCAAGAGCGATCCTCGCTTGTCGCCGAATCGCTGGTTGCGTATGGAAAAGAGGAACAATGATCCCAACGAGCTTCGCTATTTGCTGGCGCTCAACTTTTTGGAAGGTATCGGAAGCATCAATGCCCGCAAGCTGGTGGCCTATTGCAAGGGCATTGAGCCGATATTCAAACAAACCAAAGCCGCTTTGATGAAGATTCCAGGTTTGGGCGAGATTTTGGCCGAGAAAATTGTCAAAACCGACGCGCTGGCCAAGGCCGATTGGGAGCTGGATAGGATGCAAACCATTGGTATTCAGGTTATTTCTTATCTCGATGCAGCATTCCCTCCTCGCTTGAAGGAATGCCCTGACGCACCCATCCTGCTCTTCTACAAGGGCAATGCGCCTCTGGATGCGTCCAAGGTATTGAGCATCGTGGGCACGCGCAAGGCCACGGCCGAGGGCAAAGCGTTTACCGAACGCATCGTTGCCGACTTGGTAGCGGCTGGGGTTGAGCTGACCATCGTCAGCGGCCTGGCCTTTGGCATCGACGTGGCAGCACACCGGGCCGCCTTGCAGCACAACCAGGCCACCATCGCCGTGATGGGGCATGGGCTGAACATGGTTTATCCTGTCGAACATCGAGAAATGGCTGGAAAAATCATGCAAAATGGCGCATTGATTTCAGACTTTTCAACACAATCTAAAAAATCACCACAAAACTTCATCAGCCGGAATCGCATTATCGCCGGATTGGCGGATGCCACGCTGGTCGTCGAATCGGCTGCGAAAGGAGGGGCGATGGTTACTGCCGATCAGGCTTTTTCCTATAGCCGGGAAGTCTTCGCGGTGCCTGGTCGGCCCAACGATTTTTATGCCGCCGGTTGCAACCGCCTGATCAAAACGCAGAAGGCCCAGTTGGTCGAATCGGCCCATGACATTGTCCACTTCATGGATTGGCATCCGTCTAGCCCGCAGAAAGCCAGCCAGTTGAGCCTTTTCCAAGAGCTAGAACCGCAACATCTTGCCATTGTCGAACTGCTGCGCGCAGAGAACGACCTGACGATCGACTTGATGGGCCAGCAGCTCAATTGGCCGCAGCACGTGCTTTCGCCCATTTTGCTGGATATGGAGTTCAAGGGTTTGGTACGCAGCCTTCCGGGCAAGCGTTACAGCCTGGTTTAGAGCTGTTTGAGCAAGTATGCCATCGCGATGCCCAAGTAGTTGCCCAAGGCATAGCCCAGTATCCCGACCGTGATGCCAGAGAGCAGCACGTGCTTGTTTTGCAGGGCCGAAGCCACCACAGGAACGAAGGGAGGCGAGCAGATCAAGGCGGTTGAAGTCACCAGGGTCGTATCCACGTCCACTTTGAGCAACTTGCTGAACAGCAGGTGAATCGCCAAGGTTCCGAAGAGAGCCATTGCCACGAAGCCGACCAGCGCGGGCTGCACATTCGCGATTTGATCAAAGGACGCCATCGAGGCCACAACAAGGCAGAAAATCAGGATGAAATACATTCCAAGTTCAAATGTCTGCTTGATCTTGTGCAGCGTTTTGACAAATGAGGCTGCGATACCGAGGGTCGTAATGGCCAAGATTGCCACGGTTGTCGAGTTTTCTTTGGGAACCAGAAGGCTGAGACCTCCACCGATGCCCAAAATCAGAACGGAAACTCCTAGCGCAAGCCAAAGGTCGAACTTGCGAAAGGCTGGCAAGATGCCAGAGTAGTCGTCATAGCTCTCATTATCAGCCGTGTTGCTTTCTGCGAGCAGCTTCTCGTTCGTTGCCGATAGCGAGAAGGCAGGCAAAAATGATCCCACTATTTTTTTTCCGTAAGAAATAATCAACAAGATATAGGCCAGCGAAAAAATCGTATCGAAGGTATGGGTTAGCAGATAGGTTTCCGAATCGACTTCCAACGCGACTTGCAAGGCGGCCATGTTGGGTGTCCCTCCGGTGTAAACTCCCGCCAGCATGCCCCCAACTTTCCATGCGTCAACGATTTGCGATTGGAATAGGGAGTGCCCCAGCACGATGATTCCCACCAGCGCGACGATGCCTGCCAGTGCGGAAACCATCGCTTTGCCCGCAATGGCCATCCATTCGCGCAAGTTCATCGAAAAGAGCAGCAGTGGCAAGGCCAATGGGACAAAAACACTGTTCAAAGTATCCTGTACCGGTTTCGCTCCTTCGGGTAGAATGCCAATGTTTCCGACCAGAAGCCCCAGCAGATAGGCGACCATTACCGGGCCAATCTTGCCTAGGAAGGCCCAGCGGCGGCAAAGGTAAATCACCACCGCTGGGCTGAGCAGGTAAAACAAGACCATCAGGGCCAAAGCCATTGGTTTTCACGATTTTGAGAAGTGATTCAAACTCCTTGGGAAGGCAAATCGCCGCGGCGAACCACCAGGTTTTCGAGCACCAGCAGGTCCATCTGGGTGCGCGTGAAGGTGGCCAGGGCTTCGGCGGGAGTGTTGACAATCGGCTCGTTCTCGTTGAAGGAAGTGTTCAGCACGATGGGCACGCCCGACTTCTCGAAAAAGCGTTCGATCATGGCGTAGTATTTCGGGTTCACGTCCTTGTAAACGCTTTGCAGGCGGCCGGTTCCGTCCACGTGCGTAACAGCGGGAATGCTCTCGCGCTTTTCGGGCCGTATGACGAAGACTTTTTCCATGAAGGGCACGGGCTCTTGCTGCTCGAAGTAGTCGCCGACATGTTCGCTGAGGATCGAGGGCGCGAAGGGGCGGAAGGGCTCGCGCTTCTTGATTTTCAGGTTCAAGATTTCCTTCGCGTCGTGGCGGCGCGGGTCGGCCAGGATGGAGCGGTAGCCCAGGGCGCGGGGGCCGAACTCGCTGCCGCCCTTGAACCAGCCCACGACTCCGCCATCCATCAGGCTGTCAGCGACTTGGTCGTTGATTTCTTCGTCGCTGAACTGCGTGAAGCTGACGCCTTTCTCCTTGAGCATGGCCTCGATTTCGGCCTGGCTGAAGCTGGGGCCGAGGTTGGCGTTGAGCATGACCTTGGGCCGCGGGTTCTTTTGCTCTTGGTTGTAGATCCAGAGCGCTGAGCCGATGGAGGTTCCGGCGTCGGTTGCGGCGGGTGGGATGTAGATGTTCTTGAACGGTGTTTGCAGGTACATTTTGCCGTTGGCCACCGAGTTTTGCGCGACGCCGCCTGCCACGCAGAGGTTTTCGAGGCCAGTGCGCTTGTGCAAATGGTCGAGGATGTGGAAAATGGCGATTTCGGTCATGCGTTGCGCTGAGGCGGCCAGGTCGCGGTGGTATTGTGTCAGTTCTTCGCCTTTTTTGCGGGCTGGGCCAAGGCGTTCGACCATGTAATCCGAGAAGATAGGCTCGATGTTCGGGTAGCCGTCTTCCCATGACATGGTAACACCTTCGCGGGAGTGCTTGAAGTATTTTTCGTTGAGTTTGAACAGCCCATCTTTGGTCAGTTCCAAAATGTCTTCAAACTTGTAAACATATTGCGGATTTCCGTAAGGGGCCAGGCCCATGACCTTGTACTCGTCGCCGTAGCTCATGAAGCCGAGGTACTGGGTTATGGCCGTGTAGTAAACGCCGATGGAGTGGGGGTAGATCACCGAGTCGAAGACTTCGATTTGGTTGCCTTTTCCGGCGCCGATCATGGTCGAGGTGAAGTCGCCGAAGCCGTCGATGGAAAGCAGCGCGGCCTCTTCGAAGGGCGAGACGAAGAAGGCGCTGGCCATGTGCGAGCGGTGGTGCTCAACATCGTGAATTTCGGCTTTGATCGCATCTTGTTCAACGCCAAATTCCTTGGCCAACATGCTCTTGATGGATACGACTTTCTGGGTGTTGGAAAGCCTATCGAGCAGGCTGGTGATGTTCCTGACCTTGAGCAGGGTATGCTTGATTTTGTTGAAGAGGTTGGCCGAGGGATTCCGCGAGATGGTGATGTAATCGACCTGGCTGATGTCGATTCCGGCGGCGTCGAGGCAGGCGCGGATGGAAAGGGCAGGAAATCCGGCCCAGTGCTTGACGCGGCGGAGCCGTTCTTCCTCGATGGCCAGGATGAGTTGGTCGTTTTTGTAGATGCAGGCGGACGAATCGCCATGGAACGCGTTGAGACCCAGAATGTACATTGTGAGTTGGTTTTACGTGTGGATGTTTTCCCCCGTTGGGGAGCGCCTGGATGGGCTTTGATTGCTAAAATAGTGATTTGTGGCAAAAACCATCCCTTTTTGCTTTCGCGCACCCGTGAGCTTCGGCATTTGCCAAGGGCTATCTTTCAGTTGTTCAACTGTTTGTGTTTTTTTACTTTGTGTCGGACTTCCTTTGAAAGCGCCGTGCTTTCGCGGCTTTCCTCTCCTAGTTTGGCTCTTCGTTCGTAGTCTTGCCAAGCGGTTCGGAACGCGTGGCGGCCGACTTCGATCAGCTCGTGGGCGCGGTGGAACTCGAGGGTGCCGCAGGTTTCGCGCGAGACCTGCACCACGACTTCCGGCCGGTGGGTGCGCAGCATGTAGTCCGATAGCTGGTCTTGCGTCAGGTCGTAGGAACGGTTGATGAGGTCGAAGAATCCCATTTTCGCGCTGTTGTTTTTCTCATTTTCCGGAAAATAGTTGCGCCAGCGCTCTTTGAACGGAATGATGATTTTGTTGTGAACGTACTCGCTACGGCGGACTTGCTCCTCGTCGATTTTGACAGCTTGGTAGGGGATGTTCGCGTTGAGGTTGACCACGACGGTGATGTCGCCCGGGATGGGGTGGAACAGGTTGAGCGGGATGGGGCTGAGGATGCCGCCGTCGAGCAGGAGCCTTTCGCCGATTTTGGCGGGCTGCAAGACTGTCGGGATGGCCACGGAGGCGCGGATGGCCTGGAAGAGGTCGCCCTCGCGGAAGATGACGGGCGTCTTGCGGAGCAGGTCGGTGGCCACTGCCGCGAAGGGAAGGCGCAGATCTTCGATGGCTTTGTTGCTGAGGAAGTTGCGCAACTCGTTGAAAACCTTGTCGCCTTTGATGAAGCCTTGCGCGCTGAAGGTGAAGTCCATCAGGCGAAACACGTCGATCTTTTCGAGCTGGCACATCCACTCGCTGAAGGCTTGCAATTGGCCCGAAGCCAGGATACCGCCCACCAGGGCACCGACCGAGGAGCCGGAGACGTTGCGGATGTTCAGCCCAAGGGCTAGGATTTCCTGGATGGCGCCGATGTGGGCCATGCCGCGGGCCCCACCACTCGAAAGCACCAGCGAAATGTTCCTTGAAATCATATTTTGGCTTGAGTTGCGAACGCGAAGTTACGCAAGACTGGTCAATTGTCGTCTTGCCTGGCTTCGCTTGGGCAGTCGTGACCCTGGCCGTTGGCGACTGTTGTCCTTGTTCCTGTCGTTGCGCATTGTGGTTTTCTATCTGGCTAGAGCGCTGGTTTACAGCTTTTTTGGCCATTCCTCGCAGGGCTTTGTCGTTGGCCGGATGTTTGAGAAGCGGCGATTCTGCGGATAGGAATCAAGTTTTTGGCCGAAAAGTTTGGTGAAACCGAAAAAGAAGCTATTTTTGCAGACCGATTTCAGAAAAGCACGGCCCAGGTGGCGGAATCGGTAGACGCGCTGGTCTCAAACACCAGTTCCTTCGGGAGTGCCGGTTCGACTCCGGCCCTGGGTACACGAAAAGCCGCAAGTTTTGCTTGCGGCTTTTTTATTTTTCCAGGCGCGGGTTTCCTGGCCACCTCGTTTCCCACTTTTGGATTTCTGTGGCGAGCCCATGTTTCGCTTTGGCCTATCCAATGAATTGTTATCGCAATTTCCCAAAATAATCTTGCTTTTCTTCGTTTTATTGGAAGGCATTCGTAACTTTCAGCCATTCAAACCAATATCAAAGACGATGAAGAGACTCTCCCTTTTCCATCCTGGCCTCAGGCTATGGGGCAAGCTGTTGTCGAAATGGCGAAAATCGGCTGGGCGCCCGGCTCGGCAGCGCCTCATGGCCAAGCGGTTGCTCTCGTTGGGCCGTGTGGCTGGCCTCCGGGTGGCGGCTTTGTCTGGCATGGTATTGCCTTGCACGCCCGTCGTCGCCCAGGTTAACTTTTCCGACACTTTTTCTTCGCCCTTCATCCACAGCCAGTTAAAGCCCGGACTGCCCGCTTACGGCGACTTGGACGGCGATGGAGACTTCGACCTGCTGCTGGGGAGCGAGAATCCGACCGTGGCCCGCGTCATCAATACTGGCAACGCGAACTCTCCCATTTTCAGCAACAACGCCAACTTGCTGGGCCTGACTACCAGTAACAACGATCCTTGCTTGGCTGACATGGACAACGACGGCGACCTCGACATTCTGCTCGGTGGGAGCCTTGGGCATTTGACCTATTTTCCCAACATTGGCAGTCCGAGCTCGTATGTCTCGGGCGTATCGTCCATGAATCCTTTCGGCTTTCAGACCTTGGGCCAACGGTCATCTTTCAGCCTGGCTGACCTGGATGGCGATGGGGACCTGGACTTGATGTCCGGCAGCCTGGTGAGTGGTCTGATTCTTCGGAGAAACATGGGGACCCCCACATCGGCCAGCTTTCAGCTAGGTTTTACCTTTGGCGAAATCCCAGGGGGCAAATGCAGCCCCGAGCTGGCCGACTTGGACAACGACGGCGACTATGACCTTCTTGTCGGCGTGAGCAATACCAACAGGACCTCCGGGATCTATTTCTCCGAGAACGGCGGCACGCCGACGAGCTACTCCTTCGGCCCTTGGCAGCCGGCGCCTTTCGGCTTGGACACTGTGCCCCAAGAGCCAAGACCTCGGCTGGTGGACATGGACGGCGATGGTGACCTCGATCTCTACTTGGGCAACGTCTCAGGAACGCAGTTTTACCGGAATGTGGGCACCGTATCCGAACCGATTTTCTCGAACGAGCAACCCGAAACACCATTCAACTTGCCCTTCTTTGGCGAGATTTCGACGCCCACTCTGGCCGACCTGGACGCCGACGGCGACTTGGATATGATGGTGTTCGCCGACAACCGGGTCGTTGGCCTACGGAACGAAGGCCAAGGCGTTTTCGCTCCGGCAGCAAGTTTCAATTTTCCCAGTTTTGGACAGTACGGAAGGCCTACCTTCGCGGACATCGACGGCGATGGCGACTTGGATGGGTTCATGGGCCAGTACGACGGGCGTTTCGCCTTCTACGAGAACCAGGGCGATGGGGCTTCGCCGTCCTTCGCCAATTCGCAGGACAACCCCTTCGGGCTTCCTGACGTGGGCAACTACTCCTCGCCCGTTTTCGAGGATTTTGACGCGGATGGTGACTTGGATCTTTACACGACATCCTTCAAGGGGCAAAACTACTGGGTGCCGAACGTCGGCGATTGGAGCAATCCCAGTTTCGGTTCCTGGGACGCCAACCCTTTTGGCCTGGGCAATGTCGATTACTTCGCCAGCCCCGCCTTCGTCGATGTGGACCAGGATGGCGACTTGGACCTGTTCATGGGACAAAATACCGGAGTCATCCGGTATAACGCCAACGTGGGCAGCCCAGGCGCGCCCAGCTTCGGGACCTTCATTGATTATCCTTTGTATAATGTTGGTCCGAGGGCCACACCCGTGGTCGGCGACTTGGACCTGGACGGCAAGACCGACATGCTCGTGGGCTCGCTGGGTGGAATGATTTATTTCTTCCCCGGCCTTACCGACATGAGCCCGCCCTGGCTGGCCCGCGTCGAGCGGCATTTCCCCAACCAACCCATCGCGCTTTCCGACTCGCTGGTCTTTCGGCTGCTCTTCAGCGAGCCTGTCGTGGGCGTCTCCGCCGACGATTTCCTGCCCTTGGGAACGACCGCGGCCATCGCGCTTGAGCAACTGTCTTCCAGCGAGCTCCTGGTCAGCCTATCGGGCGGCGATCTTTCCACCATCATGGGGCCTGTCGGCATCGAGCTGATTTCCGCCCACGGCATCACCGATACCAGCGGTCTGGCCATGAAAAGCCCGAGGCCGCTGCTCAGCCAAAGGTTCATGAAGATCGGGAACAACGTCTGGTCGGACGGGCAGTGGAGCGGGGGAGAGCCTGTCTTCGAGACGCCAATCATCATACGCGATGCCTTCGACACCCAGACCAACGGCGCGTTCGACTGCCAGACCCTCGAGGTCATCGACGGCGGAAGGCTGCTGATCCGCGGGGCGACCATCCGCGTTGTCGGGCAGTAGGCCCGCGCTTGCCTTGCTGGCCGCGGTCTTTCCGGCAGCTATGCCCGGAGAGGCCGCCGTGGCATGGGAAGCGGAGGCTTTGCGGTTAGCACGGTAATTTTGCGTAGGGCCTAGTGCATATCCTGCAAACGTTCGCGCCAAAGGATGTTTTTTTGTGATGAAAAACGACCCTTTTTGCTTATATTTGAAGGCTTTAATACAACATCACCAGAATGAAAAAATTCGCCAAACTTGCAGTTTTCTCCACCTTGGGCATCGCCGTTACGGGGGCCATTGGCATCTTGGCCAAAAAGGAACATGGCGCCATTGGGGTAGGGGACCGGGTTCCCGACTTCAGCCTGCTCGACCAGAACGGACAGGCCTTCGACATCACCACCGTCCGGGGCAGCCAGAAGATGGTCATCTACTTCTACCCCAAGGACGAGACGCCCGGCTGCACCAAGGAAGCCTGCACCTTCCGCGACCATTTCGCCGAGTTCGAGGACGTGGGCGCGCTGGTCATCGGCATCAGCGCCGACTCGCCCGAGTCGCACGCGGCTTTCGCCCTGAAGCACAACCTGGACTACGTGCTGCTTTCCGACATCGACAACAAGGTGCGGCAGTTGTTCGACGTTCCGACCGACATGTTCGGGCTGATCCCGGGCCGGGTTACTTACGTGGTGGACGCCGAGGGATTCGTGCGGCACGTGTTCAACTCGCAGATGAACGTCACGCGCCATGTCGAAGAAGCGCTGGAAATCCTCCGCTCGCTTTGAGGCAACCTTAGCCGGCCTGGGCCTGTCTTTGGGGGCAGGCCGCCGGCTTGGCTTCGGCTTCAACCGCCGCGATGAGGTTCTGGATCCAGTCCAGGCAGTCGGTGCAGCCCGTCCCCGCTCCGGTGCTTTGCTGCACCTGTTCGACGGTACGCAGGCTCTCCCGCTCGATGGTCTCGCGCAGTTCATCTTTGTAGATGCACATGCAATAGCAGATTTTGGGGCGTCTTGGCTTCATGCTCGCAGGTCTTTTTTTTAGAATGGCTGCAAATCTCGGCAGCGGTGGTTGTTTCTCAAACTTTTGACAATCAATTCCGTATGAAAACCAACACGGGAATTTCCAGGGGGTGGCGAGCCTGGTGATGTTGGATTCCATCGGCAAAAGTAATAAAAGATATGAAAATCCTTTGTTCCTTCGCGAACATCACGACAAGCAATGCACAACACGAAACACAAAAAACTTTGAGTCATGGGAAAATCAACAAAAAATAACGACTGGAGGAGATGGCCCTTCCTCCTGGCCTTGCTCCTGGCTGGTTCGCTGGCAGGGAGGGCGCAAAATGGGCTGATTGGGCAATTTGTTGGAGGGTGGACTCCTGGGAACATTGTTTCTTTTTCCCCAGGTGCAGGTGGATCGCGCATATTGACTCGACAGGCCACTGGGGTTGGTAACCAGTACTTCAGAACCGTAACTGCCTGGGATTCCAACAACACCGAGTGGACCATTACGTCTGGGTCAGACGTCTCGGTTGTTCCAGAGACGGAGTATTCACCAACGGTGTCGGGTACAAGTGGCTCTATGGTAATTAATGCGGCGAACACCAGCTACAATTACGTCTTCAAGACCCAGGGGAACGGAAACCCTCCTCCCAACCGACTGATTTTCTTCGAGGTTCAAGGCCCCGTGCGAAGCGTCTCCAGCGGGAGCGTGAGCGGGAGCGCGGCCATCGACGTTTACAGCCCCAACACCATCACCGCGACACTTGATGGAAACATTTCCGCAGGTCAAGGCGTCTATGTTCGCTACACCGACGACAACTTCGCCACTTCCACCGTCGCCGAGATGGCGGTTTCCGGAACGACTTGCACCTTCGATATTCCGGCTTCATTCCACACCACGGCCAAGACGGTGCGCTATTACGTTTTCACTTCAGGCGATGGCATGACCATCACAGGAGCGAAGGCCGATTGGTACACCATCAACCTCATCAACAACGGCGGATCCAACTATTCTTACACCGTTACGGATTACAACCTGGTCAAGAGCAACGTCAACAATTTCGGATACGCTGGCTTGTGGAAGATGAACACTTCAGGTTCATACCAGATCTACGGCCGCGAGTTCACGGAAGCCAGCGCCACGGCCACTTTCAACTTCTACAAACCCGCCACGAGCTGGGGCACGGGCGCGGCCATCACGGTGAACTCGCCGATCACGAGCATGACCAGCGGCGGCGGCAACATGAGCTTCGCCTTCACGCAGAACAAGTACTACCTTTTCCGCTGGAACGCCACGAACGAGGGCATCGTGATGGAGTTCGACAACAGCCCGGCCACCATCACGGGCGTGAGCGGCCCTACGGGCACGGGCCAGGCGCTGGGCGCGAAGACCGTTACGGTGAACCTGACGGCAGCACCTGACGCCAGCCAAGTGGTTTACGTGGCCTACCGCGTCAACGGCGGCAGCTTCACGCTGGGCACGGCCACGCCCAGCGGCAGTTCGGCCACCTTCGACATCCCGGCGCAGGAGCCGGGCTCGACGGTGGACTATTACGCCTTTACCAGCGTCGCGGGAGCGACCGTCGCCAACCAGAACGCGATGGCCTTTTCTTTGAACAACAACGGGGGCAGCAATTACAGCTACAGCCTCACCAGCACGCAGGAAATCAAGGCCACGCAGAACAACTTCGGCATCGACGCCACCTGGCAGCTCACGGCCACGGGCGTTGGCAGCATCCTGGGCTACACGCGGCAGTTCACCGAGGCCTCGGGCAGCACCAATTTCCGCTTCCACAAGCCCACGCAAGACTACGGCACCGGCGCGGCCATCACCCTGGGCAGCAAGATCACGGGCATGACGGCAGGCGGCGCCAACATGAGCTTCAGCCACACGCAGGACAAGTTCTACGTCTTCCGCTGGAATGGCACCGACCAGGGCTACGTGATGCAGTTCGACCAGGCGCCCATCAGCATCACGGGCGTGAGCGGCCCCACGGGCAGCGTCGGCCGCGGCGCGCGCGAGGTAACGGTCAGCCTCTCGGGCACACCTGACGCCAACGAGCGGGTTTACCTGCGCTACACCACCGACAACTGGAGCACCAGCACCCTGGTCGAAACCGACCCGAGCTCGGCCAGCGTCGTGGTGAGCGTCCCCGACAAGAGCGCCGGAACCACCGTGCGCTACTACGTGTTCACCAGCGTGCCCGGCGTCGCCGTGGCCGACTCGGACCTGGCCACCATCAGCTTCAACACCAACGGCGGCAGCAACTACAGCTACACGGTGCAGGATTTCTACGAGGTCCGCGGCAGCTTCAACGGCTTCGGCAGCACCATGTGGCAAATGAACACCGGTTGGGCGGGCCACTACCAGCACGTGGGCCAGATTACGGCCGCCAGCGGAACCAGCCAGTTCTACTTCCAGAACGGCGCCAGCAGCTTCGGCGCCGGCGCCAGCGTCAGCTTCGGCACCAAGGTAACGGCCATTGGCGCGCTGGGCACCAACATGAGCTTCAACCACAGCCAAAACAAGCACTACCTTTTCCGCTGGAACCCGACGGCACAGGAGGCCCTTGTCTATGAGTTCAGCTCGGCCCCTGTAACCATCACGGGCGTGGCCAATCCTGCCAACAGCAGCGATCCGGCGGCCAAGAACATCGTCATCAGCCTCAGCGGCAACGCTCCGGCCGAGCAGCGGGTCTATCTGCGCTACACCACCGACAACGAAGCCACCTGGACGCAGGTCGAGCTCAACCCGGCGGGAGCCAGTTCGGTTACCTACTCGGTGGGCCCCTTCACGCAGGAGACCACATTCGAGTACTACGTTTACACCAGCGGGGCAGGATTGGCCGAGGCCGACCGCGACCTGGGCACCTTCAGCGGCAACAACAACGGCGGTGCCAACTACACGCTGATCGTGCGGCCCCGCGAGGTGCGCGGTGAGTTCAACAACTTCCTGACCGGCAGCCTCATGGTACAGGGCCGGGAGGATTCCTACCTCTTCACCCGGCAATTCGCCACGGCGGACGATGGCGATTCCAACGGCAAGCAGCGTTTCAAGTTCTACAACTTGGGAACATGGCAAGCCAACGGCAACGCCAGCATCGCGATGGGCTCGCGGCAGACGAACTTGATCTCTCCGGGCGGCGACATGGAGTTCAGCATGACCAATGGCAAATGGTACACCTTCAAGTGGCGCGAATCGCAGAGCACTTTCATGGTCATGGATTGGAGCCAGCAACCTGTCGGAATCGCCTCCGTGACCAATCCCGGTCCCAGCGTTACGAACGGCGCCCAGACGGTTACAGTACAGCTCACTGGCAATGCCGACGCCAACGAGCGGGTCTTCCTGCGTTACACCGACGACAACTGGAGCACCAGCACCCTGCTGATCCAGGATCCCGCGGGCGCAAGCAGCGTAAACTTCACCCTGCCTGGCCGTTGCTACAACACGACCATCAAGTACAACGTCTTCACCTCGCACATGGGCTACACGGGCGCGCCTGTCGTGGACGACTGGTTGGCTTCGGTGGCTTATACGGCTGATTACCAATACACCGTGAACGTCGCCGCTCCCACGGACGTCGTCGTGGACGGCGCGACGACGGGCTGCGAAGAATGGCTCCCCACCACCTCGCAAGTTTCGGCCACGAGCACCGCAGGCAGCCACACGCTCGACATCATCTGGAACAACGACTACTTCTACTTCCTGCTCGGCAGCGGCTTCAGCTCGGGCCAAGTGGTCAACATCGCCGTGGACAACAACCCAGGTACCACTGGAACGCCCGCGACCTGGAACGGCGCCAGCTTCCCGCCGCTCTACACGCCCGAGCACTACTTCACCTTCGAGAACCTGGGCACGGGCCAATGGACCGAGCTGAAAGTCGGCGCGACCATCGCCGACCTGTCGGCCGTTTCGGGCAGCGCCACTTCCTTCTTGGAAATCCAGATTCCCAAGACCGCGATTGGCAGCAGCGCTCCGGTGGGCTTCCATGTCTGGATTTCTAACGCGGGCTCCTTCGTTTCGGCTTATCCCCCTGGCAACACCAACGTGGGCGGCGTCCTGCATACGCAGATTGGCTTCGCCGACGCGTCCTCCGGCGGCGTGCCCGCTGAAGACAAACGCTATGATGCCCAAATCACCCAGCCCCAGACCCTGGTGGGCCACAACGTGTTCAACAACCTGACCTTCTCGGCCGACGCCACCACGCACAACTACGGAGGAGGCTCTCCCGCCTACGAAAACAACCACGACATCCTGGTCAAAGGCGATTTCACCGTGGAAACTGGCGCAATCTTGACACTCGACGGCGACAACGGCAACGACATCTGGGTGGAAGGCGATTTGGACATCCAAGGCGGCCTTTCCGGCAACCGTGCTTTGTTCCTCTCGGGCTCCGAAGACCAGAACATGGACGTGCCCGAGATTGGCTTCCTGGTCATCCAGAAGACAGGCGGAAAGGCCCTCATGCTGGGCAATTTGGACATCAACGGGACCGGTAGCGAGGTGCTCACGCTCGCAGGAGGCGACCTCGACCTCAACGGCAATGTCCTGACCATGTCCGGCAATGGTGAGTTGGCCGTGAAAAATGGCCCGCATCAAATCATTGATTCACAAGCCAGTGGGAAAATTGACTTCGCGAACTCCAACAACACCGTCGCGGCCTATGGTGCTGGGCGGCTGGAAGTCGCAGCTTCAGCCACCATCGAAATCGGTGGGGGCGCGAACCTCAACTTTGGCCTCGATGGCGGAACCCGCGTCACGACCATCAACGGGCGCGTGCTGGTTACGGGCACTCCTGGCACGATCACCAACTATCCCATCTACGGGCCAACCTCGGTGCTGGAGTACCAGAACCTTGTCGGTATCAATTCGGGTGGCGAATGGCCTGCTTCTGGCGAAAGGCCGTCCAACATCATCATCAATTGCTCTCCGGCAAGCGTTACCCTCAACGAGAACAAGGCAATCAAAGACACGATCACCTTCACATCCGGCGAACTGCTGGCGGGAGCTGGGCCTTACAGCCTGAGCTACGTAAGCACGGGCGTGCTCAAGTACAACGGAACCTCGGGCGCGCAGACCACCACCGACTTCGAGTTCCCCGCCAGCGGAACGGCCAACGTTTACATCGACAACGAGGTCAACCTCAACGGCCCGAAAAGCGTAGGCGGAACCTTGACCACCACCAGTGGAAACACCCTCGACGTTACGGCCGGCAACTTCGCCCTCGATTTTGAAGGCAACGTGGTCAACAACGGGGCCATCAACCTGCGCTCGAACACCGCGACCTTCGACGGCACGGCCAACCAGACCGTTACGGGCAATGCCCTGGCCTTCCACAACCTGGTCAGCGAAAACGGCGCCGGCAACCAGGTCCTGCTTGACATGGACGGAGTTACCACCGTTACCAGTGCCATGACCATCAACAACGGCGTGCTGGCCCTGGCGGGCGGATCGTCCATGACGCTCGAGACCGGCGCGACGGCCCACCTCAATGCCGGCACGACCTGCTTCGTGCTCAAGTCCGAGAACGACGACGCTCGCCGCGTGGCCAGCTTCCTCCCGAAGGGCACCATCAACAACCCCGAACACGCCCGCATGGAGTTCACCACCGCCGTCAACCGCTACTTCATGATCTCACCCGCCGTCATTGGCGCCACCGCGGCCGTCATGGACATGAGCGCCCCGAACACCCGCCTCTACACCTGGAACGAGCCGGGTGGAAACTGGGCCGCCGTGCCCGACAACTCCACGGCCCTGACTCCCGGCCGCGGCTACTTCTACAAGGACGTCGCCACGGTCAAGACCCTGAACTTCAACGGGCCGTTCAACACCGCCGACGTTTCCGCCGCGGGCCTCACCCAGACTCCCAACATCTACAAGCACGGCTACAACATGGTCGGCAACCCCTATCCGTCTTACCTGGACTGGGGCTCCGAGGTCGCGCCCACCGGCTGCACCATGACGCAGACCTACTCGACCATCTGGTTCTACGACAATGGCGCCTACGCCACCTACAACCAGGCCGGCAGTGGAGTGGGAGCGGGCGGAGGCACTCGCTTGGTTCCTCCCATGCAGGGCTTCTGGATCCGCGTCTCGCCCGTGCACCCCACTGGCTCCATCGACATCGCCCCCGCGGCCCGCACCCACGGAACCGGCGAGTTCTTCAAGGCTTCCTCGCCTGACCAGATCCTGCGCCTGGCCATCGAAGGCAACGGATTCAGCCGCGACGCTGTCGTCCGCTTTAGCCAGAACGCCGCCAGTGGTTTCGACACCTACGACTCCGAAATCTTCACCAGCGGCAACGCCCGCATGGCGGAGCTTTACACCAGCGCAGCAGGCGCCAGCGTCATCATCAACAGCTACCCCGACATGGCCGCCGCCGGAACCGTCCCGATGGGCATCATCGTCGGCACCGCGGGCACCTACTCCCTCCGCGTGCTCGAAATGACCAACATCCCCTCGTCGGCCTTCGTCTTCCTCGAAGACCTCCAGACCGGCGACATGATCGACCTGCGCCAAAGGCCCGTCGTCAGCCTGCAACTTGCCCGCGGCACCATCGATAGCCGCTTCCTGCTGCACTTCTTCCCGCCGACCACCACCGAGGTCGAAACCGTCGAAACGGGCATCTCCATCGGCACCGAAGGCTCCTGGATCAGCATCCAGACCGAAGGCCAAGAAGGCATCGACGCCCGCCTGTTCGACCTGACTGGCAAGCAGCTCGAAAGCCTCCGCTCGCCGGCCTCCGCCGAGCTCTGGCAGACGACAGCCGCCACCGGAATCTACATCCTCGAAGTCCGCTCTGGCGAGAGCATCCTCCGCCAGAAAGTCTTCCTAAATCGCTGATCGGCAACGCGATTCCTTCCAAAGAAGCCTTCCCAACTGGGAAGGCTTCTTTTTTTGTCCACGAATGGCGCGGATTTTTTTGTCCACGGATTGCGCGGATTTTTTTGTCCACGGATTGCGCGGATTTTTTTTGTCCACGAAAGGCACGAAGGGCACGAAATTTTTTTTGTCCACGAAAGGCATGAAGGGCACGAAATTTTTTGTCCACGAAAGGCACGCAGGGCACGAAATTTTTTTGTCCATGAAAGGCATGAAGGGCACGAAATTTTTTGTCCATGAAAGGCATGAAGGGCACGAAATTTTTTTGTCCATGAAAGGCATGAAGGGCACGAAATTTTTTTGTCCATGAAAGGCATGAAGGGCACGAAATTTTTTGTCCACGAAAGGTACGCAGGGCGCGGATTTTTTTTGTCCACGAAAGGCACGAAGGGCACGAAATTTTTTTGTCCATGAAAGGCATGAAGGGCACGAAATTTTTTTTGTCCACGGATTGTGCTGATTTTTTTTGTCCACGAAAGGCATGAAGAGCACGAAATTTTTTTTGTCCACGGATTGCGCGGATTTTTTTTGTCCACGAAAGGCACGAAGGGCACGAAATTTTTTTTGTCCATGGAAAAGGTTCGGTGGGCTCGAATCCCGAAGGGATTGAATGTGAATAGCCCCGGATGAAATCCGGGGGAACGGCGAATCTCCACGAACCAGAACCCCGTAGGGGTTCAATGCGAATTTTGAATCCATATTTTTCACATAATTATTATTATGTTCAATAGAATTACGCGAAACGACCCAAGGCGACACGGCGGGCCTTCGGGAAAGCCGCTGGCCGGATTTGGGCGAACCCTTCGGGTGTTGCATTTTCCTTGCTTGAACTTGGAAGATCAGGATCGATGGGTGGAATCTTTCCTGGCTAGATTACTCGCAAGCGGGCCGACGAACATCGGCGCGCGATTCCGCCGCGGATTCGATTTTTTGGCGCCCGCGAAAGTCAACTCCCCTACCCTATTTTTATATTTTTCCACAAACAACTGAAAATCAATGCCATAAGCCCATTGCCCCGGAATACGATTGGAATCCCGCGGAAGCCTCAAGATTTCAGGGCTGCGCGCCTTTTGGAGGGCGGGCTTCGCTGCGAAAGCGCCGAAGGGGCGGCATATCAAAGGCGCAAGATGCGGCCATTTGGCGCGGCGGCGCATCGCCCCAAAAAAGAAAACCCCTGCCACGGGAAGGCAGGGGTTCACAAGTCAAACACGAAACAACAATCACGGGGAAAAATCTTGGAAATGGGATGCTTAGCGGTTGGCGGGCTGCATGGCCATGTCGGCAGTTTGGATGGAGGCTCCTTCGTGGAAGACCTCGATGTTGCAAGAAGACAGTCCGTAGGAGGCCAAGTCGAAGCCGATGCGGAAGTGGGTTTCGCCACGGCCGAGGCGTTTGACGTGCAGCAGGCGTCCGTCGGGTGCGGAAAGCTTGATCTTCACGACTTCGTCGGCGGGCTTGCGGACATGGACGATGGCGAAGTTGTCGCCGTAGGACTGGATATTGGCCTGAACTTCAGCCACTTCGAAGACCGGCTCGATGTCGCCCTTGGTGATCTTCTGCTCGAAGACGACTTGGTTGCCGCGGTGGATCTGGTAGGTGTATTCGCCATCGCTGAGCTTGGACAGGTCGTGGGTCAGGCGGATGTGGGTGCCACTCTCGATGTTGCCGCGGTGGACGACCACGCCGTTCTGGTCGATGAGGAAGACCTTGAGGTCTGTTGCCTTGGGCTTGATCACGCTGAGCATGAACTCGTTGGCGCTGCGTTGCTGCAACTTGGCCTGGATGCTGGTGGGCAGGGTGATGCTGTCGTTGAGCATCAGTTCGTTGGCTTGGCTCTGGAAAGGATTGAAGGCCAGGGCGGCTATGGCGGCGAAGTACTTTGCGTTCTTTTTCATGGTAGAAAGTGTTTTTTGGTGAAAAACTGTTGTCTGTGCCCCGTGGGACTTCTGTTTCGGCTTCAAAACGGATGTTTTCATGGTGAAGCGAGCAAGAAAATGGGTTCGACATCGGTTTGTTTGTAGCTCACTGACAAGGACTTGGCCAGCTTGGGCCTGCCTGTCGTGTTCGAGCTTTGTCCCTTTCGGTTTCGTTGGCGGCTCTCCGCTTCCGATTGGGAACGATGCAAACATACGCCGCGGCCAGTTCCCCTCAAATCGAAATCCTGCGAACTGGCGAATCGCGTGGGCCAACTGTCGCCACCGCGCTGCGAAGCGTATCGGATGAACTTATCCGAAATATACGGTAAAGCCAATGTTAAACCATTGAAATACAATGATTTAACTAAATATCAAACGTTTGCGAAAGCCCATGAGGCATCCGTGAGCCTACTTGGGTTTGGCTCTGGAATCGCCAGAATTGTTGCTAAAAATGGGAAATCAGATCAACTTCTTGCGGTAGATGCGATGATCGGGGTCGAGCGTGTCGAAGGTCTGGCTGTCGTCGAGGAAACTGATGGTCTCCTTGCTGCCCAGGCAGAGGAAACCCTTGTGTATCAGGCTGTCGCGGAAAAGGCGAAGCACCCGGTTTTGCAGTTCGCGCTGGAAGTAGATCATCACGTTGCGGCAAAAGACCAGGTGCATCTCGCCAAAGACGCCATCGGTAACCAGGTTGTGGTTGGCGAAGGTGACGCGCTCGCGCAGCGACTGGTCCATGATGACGTTCTCGAAACCCGCGTAGAAGTAGCTGGAAAGCGAATCGCTGCCCCCAGCGAGCTGGTACTGGGTGGAAAACTCGCGCAGGTTGTCGATGGGGTAGATGCCATCGCGGGCCACTTGCAGGGCGGCGTCGTTGAAGTCGGTGGCAAAGATGGTGGCCCTGTCGTAGAGGCCTTCTTCCTTGAGCAGAATGGCCAGCGAATAGACCTCCTCGCCCGTGGCGCATCCGGCCAGCCAGATCTTGATGAAGGGATAGGTGCGCAGGTAAGGCACCACCTTTTTGCGCAGGGCCAGGTAGAAATCGGGGTCGCGGAACATCTCCGTAACCGTTACGGAAAACTGGGGCAGCATCCGCTTGAACTCGGCGGGCTGGTGCAGCATCATGGGGATGAGCTGGCTGATGCGCTCGCAGCGGAACTGCGGCAGAAGGCCCTGCACGCGGCGGCGCATCGAAGCCTGCGCGTAGAGCCGGAAATCGTGGCCATAGCGGCGGTAGATCGCTTCGAGCAGCAGCTCAAGTTCCAGGTCTTCAATCTCCTTGAGGTTCATGGGGGCGCCAAAAGTTTCCCACAAGTTCGGCATTTTCGCCCAGACCGAAAAGCCCCGCCGCAAGGCCGCGCCCGCGGGGCGAAAAAAAACGCCGCCAGGGTTTGAGGACTTGCCAGAATTTAGAATCTTCGCGGAAGGAAACCCCGCCGAACATCCCCAAAAAAGAGAACATGAAATCCTACCGCAAAGAACTCTGGTTCAACACCAGCGCCCGCCGCGAGCTGATCAACATCACCCGCGAAGTGGAAAACTGCCTGGTCGAAAGCCAGATACAGGAAGGGCTCGTGCTGGTCAACGCCATGCACATCACCGCCAGCGTCTTCATCAACGACGACGAGTCGGGGCTGCACCAGGATTACGAGAGTTGGCTGGAGCGGCTGGCGCCCGAGCTGCCCCATTCGCAGTACAAACACAACACCTACGAAGACAACGCCGACGCCCACCTCAAGCGCACCATCATGGGCCGCGAGGTCGTCGTGGCCATCACCGCCGGTAAGCTCGACTTTGGCCCCTGGGAGCAGATCTTCTACGGCGAGTTCGACGGCAAGCGCAAGAAACGCGTGCTGGTCAAGATCATCGGCCAGTAGGCCCCGCCCCACCCGCTCAGGAATACGACTGGAACCAGCGGATCTGGTGCGCGCCCTTGCAGGCCAGCAGCAGGCACTGCCCGCCGCGGACGTGGCTTTCGCGCAGGTGCCACAACTGGTTCAGGTTCCACCAGAGGAAGCTCCACTTGCGGCGCAGCTTCACCGTGAAGCCGTGCTCGACCAGCAGCGCCACGACGGCTTGCGCCGCATGCCAGTCCGATTCGCTGGAAAGCGGCAGGGGCAGGCTGATGCTGGCGTCCTCCATCTGGACCAGCAGTTGCCGCGCCTGCTCCAACAGCCAAAAGTTTTCCGCCGTGGGCAGGAAGCTCACCTGCGAGACCTTCTCCAGGTTGACCCGCGCCCGGGCGAGGCTCTGGTCGAGGCCCTCGAAGCGTGCTTCGCCTTCGCAGGGCATCTGCCTGACAAACAGCACGTTGAGCTGCCACTTTTCGGCGAACTGCCGCGCGCGTTCCAGCCGGGCCTCGTCGCGGTCAATGGCCACGACCATCCCGAAGCGGCCGACTTTCTGCTGCATCTTCAACCAGTCGCTCTGGCAAGGCCGCGCCGGGCCGATGCCAACCTGGAGGCCGATCTGTCCCGCCGTGAGGTTCGGGAATTTCAGCCTCGAATCGAGCCAGTTGTGGGTTTTGAGCAGCAGTTGGGCCATGCGCGGGGGCTTGAAGGTTTGCCTCAAAGTAGCAAAGCCCCGGCAAGCCACCAAAGCGGAAGCCTAGGTTTTCAGGTCGATGATCCGCATTTGCAAGAAAACTTTCCCGTTGAACTCGTTTTCTTCGAGGTGGAAACAGGCTGAAATCGGCTTGCCCGCGTTGAGCATCGGCAGGCGGTCGGCCATGAAAAAGCCGATGCCATCCATCTCGAAGTAGCGCTTCTTGGCACTCATAACCAGCGGGTTGGGCACGGGCGCCGCGTTTTCGGCCAGGGGCCAGAGCCAGGCCTGGCCCTGCCATTGCCGCCCAGCGGCCTCCCAGCGGGGCGCTACCTGGCCCTGCGCCAACTGCCCGGCCGTGGGCAGGGCGGAAAGCTCGGCGCCAAAAAAAACGGATAGCCATTCGAGGGCCATTTCGGCGCCTTCCGCGGCCTCCCAGGGCGCCCCGAGCCAGCACGCGCCCACATGGTCGCCCACCCGCAGCGGACGCCAGACCTCGGCGGGCGCCGGCTCGGCCTGGTGCTCGGGCAGAAACCCCAGCCCTTCCAGCTCGAACATCGCCTGCTTGAAGATGAACTTGACATGCTCGCCCGTCTTGCCCACCAGCCGGCTGCCCGCGTCGAGCAGGCCGCGGGTGGCGAAGTAGGGCGGCAGGTTCTCCGGCCCGAAGGGCGCGAACTGCTTGACGAGCCGCATGAACTTGGCCGTCAGGTCGTTGAGCTGGAGCTCCACGTCGATTTGCAGCTTGGGGATCTTCTGCTCGGGGGTGATGCGCCGCGCCACGGCCTCGTCGAACGCCTGCTTGAAGGCCTCGAAATTCGCCTTGCGCAGGCTCAGGCCAGCGGCCGCCTGGTGCCCGCCGAACTTGTCGAGCAGCGGGGCGCAGTCCGCGAGCGCGTCATAGACGCTGAAGCCCTCGACCGAGCGGGCCGAGCCGACCAGCGTGCCATCCTCCTTTTCGGCCAGCACCAGCGTGGGGCGGTAGTAGCGCTCCACCAGTTTCGAGGCCACGATGCCCACAACGCCCTTGTGCCAGCCCAGCTTGGCCACCACGGTGCTGACGCGCCCAGGGAAATCCGCGTCGGCCTCGAGCAGCTCGACGGCCTCTTCCACGATCTGCTTCTCGATGGTGCGGCGGGTCTGGTTGTTCTCGTCCAGGAACTTGGCCAGCTCCTCGGCCCGCTCGGGCTCCTGGCAGAGCAGCAGCTCCACGGCCACGAGCGCCGAGCCGAGCCTTCCGGCGGCGTTGATCCGCGGCCCCAGTTGGAACACCACGTCCGAGATGGTCATGTTGGCCTTCGGCGGATCCTCGTCCGGGCCTTCGGGCAGTTTGAGCGCGCCCGCGACCTCCATCAGCTTGCGCAGGCCCAGCCTCGGCTCCTCGTTCAGCCGCCGCAGGCCAAAATGCGCCAGCACGCGGTTTTCGCCCGTCATGGGCACGATGTCCGCGCCGATGCTCACGCACAGCAGGTCCAGGTAGGGCAGGATGCGCTCCAGCGGCCAGCCCTGGTCCTGGCAATAGGCCTGCATCAACTTGAAAGCCACCCCGCAACCCGAGAGGCCCTTGTACGGGTAGCCGCAATCGGGCCGCTTGGGGTCGAGCACCGCCACCGCCGGCGGCACGCCATGCCCCGCCTCGTGGTGGTCGCACACGATGAAGTCGATGCCCCGGTGCCGGGCGTACTGGATCTGGCAGGTGGCCGTGATGCCGCAGTCGATGCTGACAATCAGCGCGCAGCCCAGCTCATGCGCCTTGTCGATGCCCTGGTACGACACGCCATAGCCCTCGGTGTAGCGGTCGGGGATGTAATAGACCACTTCGGGATGGAAGCCCCGCAGGAAATCGAACATCACCGTGACGGAAGTGGTGCCATCGACATCGTAGTCGCCATAGACCATCACGCGCTGCCCCTGCTCGACCGCCTCGCGCAAGCGCGCCACGGCCTTGTCCATGTCGCGCATCAGGAAAGGGTCGTGCAGCATGTCCAGGCTCGGCCGGAAGAAGGTCCGCGCCTGCTCGAAGTCCGACACGCCCCGCTGCACCAGCATGTCCGCCAGCGGCAAAGGCATGTCGTTCAATGACTTGGACAATGCCAAGGCCAAGTCGGGCCTGCCCGAGTCCAGTTTCCGCCAAATGTATTCCATGGTCAAGGGGATAATGGATAATTGATAATGGTGAAGGACTTTCCAACGTCCCGAAGGGACTTGGAAACGTCCCACGCAACGGCTCGGAAAGACCCCCAAACCCCCTGAAAGGGGGCTTTTTCCGCGGCGAAGCGTCTTTCTCCCCCTTTCAGGGGGTTGGGGGGTCCTGCGGCGAAGGGGGCCTGCGGTGAACCTGCGGCGAGCCTGCGGCGAAGGAGTCCCGCTGTCTTTCCGCGCCAAGCCTCACTCGGCGAAGACCTCGCGCAGGTCCACTTCGAGCTCGGGCAGGACGTGCGAGCGTAGGCTGTCGCCGGGAGCGCCTACCCGCTGGAGCCGGAACTTGCCTTCGCCGTCGAGGACGAACTGCTGCACCAGGTCCATCTCGGACAGCACGATCCAGTACTCGCGCACGCCGCTGCGCTCGTAGATGGCGAACTTATCCTTGAAATCGCGGGTGCCGGTGCTCTTCGAGCTGATCTCGACCACCAGGTCGGGGGCGCCCAGGCAGCCTTTCTCGTCGAGCTTCGCCAGGTCGCAGACGGCTACCAGGTCGGGCTGCAACACCGTGAAAATCTGCTCGTCCCGCGTCTCGCCGTTCCGCGGCAGCCGGACGTCGAAGGGCGCCGAATAGACTTCGCAGGGCTTGCCCCGCAAATGGTTGTAGAAGGTGTAGAACAATCTGCCAGAAACCTTCTGGTGTCGCCGCCCGGGCGCGGACATCAGGCGGGCCAGGCCGTCAAAAAGCTCCCGGCGCGCCTCGTCGGCCCAGGAAAGGTAGTCGGCGAAGCTGTGCCGCTTCTGTTCGGTCAGTATCAGTTCCATGCGCTGTCGTTTTGGGGTGGACCTTCGGTGCGAATTTACGGTTTTTTTCGGGGAAAAAGGGGGGAATGGATAATGGGGAATGACTTTCCAACGTCCCGAAGGGACTTGGAAACGTCAAATCCGTGGGCGCGACGGGGGATGCCGGGCGAAATCCCGAAGGGATGACATGATCCGCCGCGGCGGGCTGAAGCCCGCCGCAATTGATTTTCCTCGGCGGCTTGAAAGCCCGCCGCAATTGATTTTCTTGCACTGGGGATGCCGGGCGAAATCCCGAAGGGATGGCATGATGCGCCGCGGCGGGCTGAAGCCCGCCGCAATTGATTTTCTTGCACTGGGGATGCCGGGCGAAATCCCGAAGGGATGGCATGATGCGCCGCGGCGGGCTGAAG
>JFJP01024562.1_pt1 | contig 30313 bp, 21 predicted proteins | sample 431651 | NCBI WGS metagenome assembly JFJP01 (sample SAMN02602958, study PRJNA72255) | Microbial mat metagenome, whole genome shotgun sequencing project. | biome: fresh water; feature: sink hole; material: water; isolation source: purple microbial (photo- and chemosynthetic) mats found in... | reverse complement strand
CCCCCCTGCCGACCCTCTGCCCCCGGGCGACCCCCCTGCAGACCCGACCACCGCTGCAGTCTTCGGACTGGCCGACGCAGCGGCCATGGCCGAGCGCATGATGGCCCTGACGCCTCTGACGGACGAAGAAAAGAAAGACCTGCTCTTGTCTCTGCGCTACAAGTACATCAGCCACGAGAAGATCATGCGCGAGTCGAAGAACCCTGCACTCGAGCACTTCCGAGACGTGCTGATGGAGGGCTTGTCGGCCAAGCTCAAGAACTTCGAGCCGAACTCGCAGCTCTACTCGATCAACCCGAACCCGCGCCTCCACTACACCTCGATGCTTGTGTCGAACTTCATGAACCACGAGCTGCACGACGAAGACCCCAAGAGACCCGCCACCCTCGCCCCCAACGCCAACAACAAACTCGGAGCCCTCGCCAAACAGGTCCAAAAGACCGGACTCGGCGGCGCGCAGCAACACCCCAACCTGCAAGCCTCCCACAAACTCAGAAACGACTCGGCAGTCGGCTTCCCCCCAGCCACCGAACCGAGACTGCCGCCTGGCTTCGGCAAGTCCTCGCTGCAGCCCGGAGACCAGCAGGCCTACGCAGACTTCGAACGCAGGTTCAGGAACGAGCTGGCCAAGTCCGAGGCAGGCACGAGCCAGCCCTACAGACAGCCCGACCGCCCGCTGCACGCCTCGCAGGCGAACCCCAGACCCGGCTTCGGAGCGAACAACCTCGAAACCGACTCGGTCTACGGCGGAGAGGCGGACGGCGAGCTGCAGTTCACCTACCAGTTCGACTTCGACGAGAACGGCGCGCTCTACCACCTCGGCTCGCGCGGCAAGTCTTCCCCCTACGAGAACCCCTACTCGCTCTCGCTGGTCAAAGTCTTCTTCTCTTCGATGGGCAAAGGCAGCTACGAAGACTTCGTCGGCCGCTCGCTGGTCAACTGCCGCACGCTCAACGAACCGAACGCCTTCATGGGCATCGACCTCGGCCTGGAGCGCTACCTGATCCCCTCCTGCTACACCATCCGCAACAGAGACTCCACCAGACACATCATGCTCAACTGGCTCTTCGAAGGCTCCATCGACTTCAAGACCTGGTTCATCCTCGACAAACGCATCCACAAGTCCGAAGACCCCTCCTACAACAAGCTCATGGAGAGAGAGCGGCAGATGATCGAGCGCAGAGGAGCCACCTCCACCTGGTCCGTCGACCAGAACTACCTCAAAGCCGCCTCCAGGTCCATCGTCATGCAGGCCAAAAGCTTCAAAGGCTTCCGCTTCTTCCGCATCAAGCAGATCTCGAGGAACTCCTCCGGTGCAGACAACCTCGCGCTCTCCGGCTTCGAAATCTACGGCATCGCTAAAGGTCTTAATTGGAGATTTTAACAACCCCATACCTCGTCCACCACCCGGCTCTGCAGCTGGCCTCCTGCTGCCCTCCCGCAGCCTCCCACCGCCTGCCTGCCGCAGCGAGTATCGACCGATGCGATGCGATTAACCGCACGATTACGAGCGAGACGGACGAAAGCTGCTTAATTAAACTGGAGAAGCGATTATAAATTGATCCATGCCATCAAAAAGAAGAAACAACGGTAAGAACAGAAGCAACAGAGGCAACGTCGGCAACATCACTTGCGTCAACTGCGGAAGACAGGTTCCGAAGGACAAAGCCATCAAGAAGTTCCAGGTCAGAGACATGATCGATGGTTCATCCAGAGACGATATCGCCAAGGCTTCGGCCTTCCCCGCCGGCAAGGATTTCGCAGTTCCGAAGCTCTACTACAAGATGCAATACTGCATTTCTTGCGGCATCCACAACAGAATCGTGGCCGTCAGATCGAGAGAGAACAGAAGACTGAGGAGACAGAACAGAAGAGTCGACCCCACCGTAAGCTCCGCTGACCGCAGAAGAAGGGAAAGAAGGAAGAGGCCGAAGTCAAGGCATAATCTAAGTTCCTGTCTTCTAACCCCCGAAGTGCTTCCTCGTGGCCAGCAGTGCAGACTCGACCCAGACTGCTCTGCTCGTCCGCACAAATTAATTAGACTCGTCCAGTCGCTGGGAGGATCTCTCCCGGGACTGCTGCTGGTCGGAGAATGCTGGTCGGCTGCGGGGACTGCAGGTCTACATCTCATCTTCCTCTTCTTGGGTCTTCGAGAAGACGTTGAAGGCTTCGGTCGCGTTCGGCATCCGCAGCAGCCGCTCGCCGTTTTCGCCCATCTTCTCGATGACCACGGAGTGAGCGATGGCTTCTTTCAGACACTCGGTGAGCTGGTTTTCGTTCGAGATGATCATCTCGTCGAAGCAGAGCTCGTAGAAGTCTCTGTAGGTGAGCTGGCCGGACGCGCTCTTCGAGATGTGTTCGGCCAGCAGCTTGAGGACTTCCTTCTGCGCCTCGGTCAGCGCGCGGTAGATCGCCCAGATGGCGTTGGCGCCTTTGGTCTGTTTTTTGTTGAACCAGTAGATCTCGTCGGAGAGCAGCTCGACTTCGCTGGGTTCGAGCGTGTGGGCAGGGAGGAACACGAAGTTGTAGGCCGTCACGGTGTCTTGCGAGAGGATGTAGGGGAAGTTCACGTTCGAGAAGCTGCCGATGAGCGAGATGCTCGGGTGGCCGAATACTTTGCAGAGGACCTCGTGCGACTCTGCTTCGCGGAAGTGCTTGCCGTCCATGTCGAAGAAGGCGATGACGATCTTTATGCCGAACGGCTGCAGCGTGTTCAGCAGGTTGTTGATGATGTTGATGGTTTTGTCCGACTTGTGCCGCTTCTGACTCAGCAGCCTCGCCAGGTCGGTCCTGCTGTTCGAGTCCGAAAACGGCTCCAAGGTCTGGAGTATTTTCATCAGGATGTTGTCGACCTTCACGGAAGAGTTGAAGCCTTTGATCTTTATGACGATCTGCTGGCTGTAGTACTTCTGGAGGAACGCTTCGATGCTGCGGGTCTTCGATCCGATGCCGAAGAGACAGATGTTCATCTTCGCGTCGAGGTACTTCTTCCACACCGAGAACAGACTCGACAGGTCTCTCGTGAAGTTCTGCTTGTCGTGAGCAGCGTAGAACTCTTCTCGGATGAAGCCGATGCTCTCTTCGATCGACAGCTCGTTCAGCTCTTTGGCCAGCTCTTTCATCCGCGAGTTCTCCTCCTCGTCCTCTTCGAGCAGGTCTTTCTTTCTGTTCATCCTCGCGATGTCTTTGCTTTCGCAGTAGGTCTGGTCAAAGCGAGGTACCTTGGGAACGACGATGTGGGCGGCTTGGGCGAGGTCTGTCGCTCTGGTCCTGAGGCCTGTTCCCGGCCGAAGCATCAGACTCATGTGTTTGATAATCACTGCAGACCGAAAATTAGACTAATTCATGATCTCTCACTTCGACATGGTGGAGCAGCTGGGGCAATCAGCGCTCGACTCGCAGTTCATCCACTCAACAGGCATCGACTCGCTCAAAAACCACGTCATCTGCATCCACTCTTCGTACCTCATCAACAAGCTCTTCAACAGCTGCCATCCCGGAGACCTCTTGACTGGCATCAGCGTCCGGACAGTCAAGGCCGCGCTGGCCGACTTCAAGGCCAAGATGGATGCTCTCCAGATCAAGTTCAAGGTCGTCTTCAACGGAGCAGAAATCTTCTCGGAGAAAGGCAGCTTCCAGGCGCACTCTCAACTGCACAGGAAGTTCTTCCACCAGCTGTGGAAACTCGAGACTGCGCTGCTGCTGGTCGAGTCGCTCGAAGTCGGCGCAGAAAAAGCGAGGCTGATCGAAGAGCTCTCCTACATGAAGACAGTTGCCCGGGAGTCGCAGCTGTACAGACTGCTCGTGGAAAAAGAGTTGGCAGAGTTCCTGCACGACTGCATGTTTCAAGAGCTCGAGATCGAGTTCGTGAGAGCCCCGAACCGCGCGAACAACCAGCTGGTCTGGTTCTACTCCTACGACTACTGCGAGGCCATCGTCGGCGACCTCTCGCTGCTGCCCTTCTCCGACACGCTGCCGCAGGTGATCCTCGACCTGGACCTCCAGTCCAACACCTTCTCCTACATCAGCACCAGAGAATTCAACGACGCTCTAAAGCTCGTCAAAGGCAAAGAGAAGCGGCAGTTCGAGTTGTGGGGATTCGCCATCCCCGCAGAGCTCTGCACCGAGCACGACGTGGCCATCGTCAAGGCCTTGGACGAGAAGATCTTCGACATGCAGCCCAGACTCGCCGCGCTGCGACTCGAGACCAGCGACAAGCTCAGAGTCATCCACGAAAAGCTCAGCTCGGTGTTCAATCGGATCGACTGCAACGCGGCCACCGGCAACGACAAAGCCTTCGCAGACACCTTCGCATTGGTCACCAACGAAAAGCCCATCCGGAGAGAACACCACATCTTCCGCATCGACTACGGACAGGTGATCAACTCTTCCTGCGAGTTCTCTCCGTCTCCAGGCGTCAAGACCTACCTGATGAACGAGGCAGACAAGAACAAGTTCAAAGCTGCGCTGGTGTACGACTTCAACGTCTGCAAGAAGCTCTGTCCTTTCAGCTGCTTCGACGTGTTCAACTCGCAGTTCATCTCGATGGTCAGCAAAGTCAGCAAGAACTCCATCTACTTCGGTCCTCCGCTCGCAGACTCCAAAGAACACCGCTTCGTCGTCGAAGAACTCCTCGCCAAAGACCTCGAGTGCTCCTTCACCAACTTCGTCTACTCCTTCGGCAAAACCCTCACCGTCTTGGAGTTCATGCTGCATAGCTACAGTCTCAAAGAACCGGTAAACCTCAAGATCAAAGATCACTTCACTCATCTCGAATCAGGCGAAAAGATAATGCACTACTTTAAAGACGCAGCCTTCAAGAAGTTCGAGAAAGACACCGGAGCGAAGACAGCCACCAGCTTCAAGCCATCCTTCAAACAAATCGTCACCATGGCCTTCCACTGCTTCAAGTCCTCCCCCGACAGCAGCGACTTGACCCTCTCTCCGATGAACGCGAAGAAAGGCAGTCCTCCACTCGAGCTGAGTCTGTCCAAGCGAGAAGTCTCTTCGATGGTCTGTCTGAGCCTGCTGGAAGAGCTGGACTACCTGAGCAGCAAGCAGAAGAGCTTCAAGATCCTCGGCGCAGGCCTCATGAGGAAGGGCCTGGAGCAGTTCGAAGAGAAGCTGGTGCTGCTGCTCGAGATGATGCGGATCAACCTCATGAACGGCGAGTTCATGAACCCCCCCGAGACGAGTCTCTTGAAGCACCACAAGAAGAGAGACGACAAGTACCTCGCGCAGTCGCTGCGGAAGACTTCCGAAGAGGTGCGCGTCCGGCCCAGGCCCGGCATGAGCCAGCTCGAGGAAGACTCCGCCCACGCAGCCACTCAGAAGCGGAAAGAAAGCGAGTTCGTCCTGCACCTCGACCACGGCGACCTCAGCAGAGAGCCTTCGAACTACGACTTCAGCAAGCTGCTCAGCTCGATCAGCTACGGACTCCTCGACTGCAGAGAGGCCCACCAAAGCCTCGTGCTGGCCCAGAAGCAGATCCCCGAAGAGTCGCTCGAGATCCTCGCAGCAGGCATCGCGCACAAGGCCATCCCGAGGATCCTGATGATCGCGCGCGTCTTCGCCTTGATCGATGCGAAGGTCGACATGCGCAGGTCTTCGAAGAGACTGCTCGACTTCGACACGGCCCAGTTCGTCGCAGTGGCAGCCACGATGCAGCGGCTGCTCCGCTTCAAAGTCGAAGGCTACTTCTCGTTCGCCATCCACACTGCGGGCAAGCAGCTCAGCCTCAGAGACATCGAAGACCTCAAGGCAGCCCTGCCCTTCCGCAGCCACCTCACCGGCCACCTCAGCTCGCTGGTCAAGCACCTGCTGACCAAGTTCGCGGCTTTCGACCAGGCCACCAAGGCCAAGTCGCAGCTCGCGAAGCAGCTGGACCCCCAGCTCACCCTGCAGCACCTCGAGAAAGCCTTCCCCGAGTTCGAGACGCTCCGCGAAGACCTGGCTGAAGGCTTCGGCCTGTTCATGTCGCTGGTGGACATCTTGGAGTACGGCATCGAGCGCGGCATCGACAAAGGCGCGTCCCCAGTGCTCACCGAATACCTCGAAAGCAAAGAGCTGCTCAGGGACTGCTTCAAGAAGCTCGGCCTGGCAGATACTAATTAATTGCCCTGCGATAATTACTCCAACACTCGCAGACCGATTAGAACGGGCCGCAGCGACCAGATAATAAATGTCCATTACCGTAACTCAAGCTTTGGCCGAGTACCGCCTTCTGTTGTCGCCTCACCCAGCCGCAGCCAAGCGACAGTCTGCAGCAGACAGCAAGCAGAAGCTCGACGCCAGCTCCATCTTGAGCGCTCTCGGCAGGAAGCCCAGCCTCGAAGATGCTTCGGCCTTCTCTAACAAATTCAAGCCGGTCGCCGCAGTCTCGAGCCAGGCCGCCAGGTGCGTCTCGCACATCGACGCGCTGGTCAGAGATGTCGCGCGAGAGAAGGAGCGAGTCCGAGGCTACCGCGTGGCCAACCGCGACTTCCGAGAGCTGCTGGCCAGCTACGTGAAGGGCGAAGAAGAGAAGAGTTTGAAGTTCTGGCAGGCACAGGCCAACTGGAAAGACCTCAGGCGGAGCGTCGCGGGCCTCCAGCTCTGCGACGGCGAGCTGCTGCGCGAGTTCGCGGCGCTGGACGGCCTCTTCCAAATCCTCCACTTCCACTTCACCCGCCGCACCGACCGCATGCAGGTCTCCGTGCGATCCAAACTCGAAGCAGCGCTCACCAGCAGCGCCTTCGACTCCCTGCTCCGGGAAGACTGGCTGGCCGTCGCAGCGCTGCAGAAGCTGCTGGACAGGCCGCTCTTCGGCCAGGGCAAGCCGAACGAGCTGTCGAACCAAGACGAGATAGACACGAACCACTCGTCGAACAAAAAGATGCTCTTCAAATCCTCCATCAGCAAACGGACAGCCAAAACCTTCCCCAAGCGCGTCGCCTTCGACAGCGAGCTCAGGTCCAAGCTGAGTCTCTCCCAGCCGAACGACGCCCAGCAGGCAGCCAACAGACGCTCCTGCGACAGCCTGGCCAGCCAGCCGGCCCCCAAGCAGGGCCAGCTCTGCGTGATCGACCTCGAAGACTCCCAGCCGCAGACGACCCTCAAGTCTCGCGCTTCGCTCTGCGACGAAGCCAGAGCCGCGGCCAAGAAGCGGCTCTTCGAGGTGGTACTGCCGTTCTTCAACATTAGGGTCGCCCGGTGCTACGCGGAAAGAGTCGAGGCAGACATCTTCGCGCTCTTCCACGCGAACCTCAAGCTCTACAGAGCCAAAGCCCGCAGCTGCGCGACTGTCCTCCACTCGCTCCTCGCCAAACAGCTCAGCCTCGACAGCCTCATGACCACCTGCTTCGACTACAGCCAGCTCAAGCGGCTCTCCGAGTCGCTCGTCCAAGACCTCGACGCCCCTCCGCTCCCCGAAGAAGCCCTCGGAAAGCGGTCCGCTGCCTGCCTCGCCTATAGACCCGGCCCCTCCTCGGTCTCGGACATGCAGCCCCTGCAGATCCGCGAGGCCGGCCTCTCGCCCTTCGACTCGGACGACGCAGACAGCGCGGAGCTGCTCGCAGAAGTCGTGCGGCTGCGCGAGCGAGAGATCGCCCAGTACACCCAGCTGCTGCAGCAAGAGGTGCGCGAACACCTGGAGCTCTCGCGGCAGCTCGCCATGGTGCAGGAGCAGCTCGCGAGCACCGGCAGTAAATAACTTCACTACTAACTAATTCTAATTACTATGCACCAAGACCCTGCCGAGTCCGACGAGTGCATCTCCTGGAAAGAGCAGCAGCTGGCAGACCCCTACGACCTCACCGAGATCCCCCAAGACTTCTTCGACGACCCCGAGAACCAAGAACGCGTCTTCATGAGCGACAAGGAAGAGCTCGGCTACCTCCGCAACGTCGTCGCGAGCTTCTTCAATTACCGCGTAGGCGTCTCTCAGCCAGAACGACGCCTTCATTGACCTCACCAAGATGCAGCGCGACCTGCTCGCCATGAGCAGCAGCTCGAAGCAGCTCGTCGAAGCCATCTTTCTCGAGAGGTTCGAGCGCCTGAGGCTCGCCATCGTGGCGAACTACCAGTTCCTCACCCGAGCAGCAGCGACCTACCAGAACATGTTCAAGTGGAAGTCGCTGGTACCGCCAGTCTGAGCCAGCCCAGCGGAGACCGCTACCTGCCTCCCTTCAGGATCGAACCCAAAGACATCTACAAGCTCCGCTCGACCCTCAGACAAGTCGTCCGAGAGTGGACTCGCGAAGGCAAGCCGGAACGCGAGGCTGCCTTCCTGCCGCTGATCCAGCTGGTCGAGCAAGACTTCCCCCAGAGAGACCTCCGTCCGCAGGTCAAGGTGCTCTGTCCAGTAGCCTCCGCTGAGCAGGGCTCGGGACTCGGCCGGCTGCCCTTCGAGTTCGTCTGCAGAGGCTTCTCGGCTGAAGGCAACGAGTTCTCCTACTTCATGCTGCTCACCTCGAACTACATCATGAACGAACTCGACACGCAGGACAGCTGCCGCATCGCGCCGAACATCCACTCGCTGTGCAACAAGCTCACCACAGACCACATCTTCCAGTACTACTCCTTCCCAGACGTCACCCTCTCCAAAGAAGTCGACCCCAGAGCCAGCTTCTCGATGGTCGCCGGAGAGTTCGTCGAGGTGTACGGTCCGAAGACCGGTACTCTCGACTGACCCAGGCGTCTGGGACGTCGTCGCCACCTGCTTCTTCATCGACACCGCGCACAACATCGTCGAGTACCTCCAGACCATCTACGCCGTCCTCAAAAAAGGCGGCTTGTGGGTCAACGTCGGCCCGCTGCTCTACCACTACTCCGAGATGGCCGGCGAAACCTCGATCGAGCTCACCTGGGAAGAGGTCCTCGCTGTGGCCAAGCAGATCGGCTTTTCTATCGAGGTACCCGAGACTGAGCAGGTGGAAGAGTCCGTCGAGAGCACCTACTGCAGCGCGGAGAAGTCGATGATGAAAACAGTCTATAACAGCAAATTAATTAAGGCGAGAAAATGATTGGACCGCTTTGATATTTAATCTGGACCTGATCTAGTGTGGAGATGGAGACCGACGCAGCTGCCCGAGAATTCGACCACGACGATCACCGCTTCACCTTCGAGGTAAGCACCGATGTTAGAGACCGACTCGTTGGCCACGGAGACGATCATTTCCCGCTGGACAGCGCTGCGCACAGAGACGTCTGGCCCCTCGACCTTGAACCCGGCCAACTCGACCTGATCGAAAAGCGGTCCGAAATCACCGAGCTGGCCAAGACCAAAGCCGAACTGCTGAGGGTCCTCACCGAAAACCAAACCCTCAAAATCTCCTACCAGAATCTCCTAGACATCCGCAAGAGCAAAACGGCTGACTCGATCTCCTCTTCGAAACATAAAATAATCGCCAAGCTCCAACAAGAGCTGTCGGAGAAAACTCTCTACTGCAACAACATCACTGAAAAGCTGGTCAGCTACAAAAAAAAGTACAAGATTCTCAAAGCCTCCAACTCGAAGCATCCGATCGACTCCGCAGAGTCAACCCCAAACCCCAAAGCACTCGCTCGAGAAGATCACTGCGCGCTGCTCGAAGACCGGGTCGCCCAGCTCGAACAAGACAACCGACGCCTCTCGCAAGAACTAGAAGTCTACAAAGCGCGCGAACTGCTCTGCGGCCAGCCGACCCAAAACCTGACCGGCCCCGCCTCGGACGGCCTGCCCCTGGACTGGCAGCGGATGATCGAAAAGCTCAAGCTCAAAACGAGCGACGTCTCGAGAGACGCCAGCTCAGTGCTCAGCAAAGTGAACGACCTGAAGGAGCTGCTCGCGGAACTGCTCGGCGCCACGCCCTCCACCAGCATGCTCGGAGACGACCGACTCATGTTCACGCTCGACGCAGAAGAAGCAGTCGCAGAGGAGCAGAAGGCGCCCGAAGACCGCATGCTGGGCAAGAGGAAGAAGAGCCGCTACGAGGAGTTCGCAGAAGACCCCAGCGAACAGCCAGACGAGTCCTCGCTCTTCCGAGACATCCTCGCCTCCGAACTCAAACAGTCCGGCCTGCCCACCGTCCTGGCGCTCGGCGCAGGCGACTCCAAGCAAGACTTGATCAACGATCCGCCGATGAGGAAGTGCCTCAGCTTCGGCCAGTTGGAGCCTGCCCAAACACCACCAGAACCGCTCGGCCGAAGCGTCGCACCAGCCGTCCACAAAGTAGAGGTGTTGCCAGCCAACCCAAAGATCTCCTTCGGCACATCAGACGACGAAGAGTCTTCGCTGACCGTCGAGCGAGCCCCTCCTGCGCTGGGCCTCAGAGACATCACGCACAAGCTGCAAGAAGCAGCCGAGCGGCCCAAGCAGCACTCGAGCAGCAAAAAGTTGATCGTGCAGAAGACAGCCGATCGCAGCAAGCCACCTCAACAAGCACCCAGAGGCGCTGGCTTCGCAGAAGACCGGGTTTGGATCGACGATCGAGCACCGCACACCCAACCGCCTCAGAACCCCCTCAGCCAACAGCCAGGCCTCCCGCGCACCAACCACAAACAGATAGACTCCGATGAAGCCGGCACTCGCACCTTCGAGGCCCTGCAGCTCCAGGCACCCGTCGACTCACCTCGAGAGCCTCTCAACAACTCTTTGCCCCAAACCCCCGCACTCGAGCAGAGCGCCTTCAAGCCGGCCAAGCTCTCCATGCCCAGGTTCCTCAGGCCTGCCGACCCCGCCCAGAAGCCGCCACTCAGCAAGCCACTGCAGCTGCAAGCCTCTTTCAACTTCTCGCTCGAAGACATCCCCATCAAGAGGCTGCCGGCCAAGAGCGAAGAACCCAGCTGTCTCTGGAAGCGAGTCATGCTGCTGGTCGAAGAGACCAAGAAGAGCGTCGCAGGCAGCAAGCAGGCGTACTTCTGCCTCTTGCGAGAGTTCAAGGCTTCCTTCAGAGGCTCGCAGACACCGCCAGACTACAAGACGCACTTGTCTGCGCTGCTGCAGGAGTCGCTGGGTGCAGAGTTCTACTGCATCAAAGATATGCTCGGGCTAACTGAGAGAGCAGTCACGGACGCCGATGTGCATCAAGTGTACGTGCTGCAGTCGTTCCTCTACCTCGTATTCGTATCGCACTTCTCAGAGACCAGCAGCAGCGAGGAGGAGGAGTTGGTGGACTACTTGCTTTCGTATAGAAACCTGGACCCGTATCTAGCAGACAAGTTCGACAAGATCGTGGAGATAGTGACCAACAAGAGACACAAGCCACACCCTGCACTCGCGTCGAAGCAGCCGAGCCAGCAGCCGACCACAGCGCACCACTTCGCGCTGCTGAAGGTGGTCTTCCAGCACCTGGTGCAGTCGCTCGAGAGGTCCGTGTTCGCCTGCCAAACAGAAGAGGTCTTCTCTTCGCAGATCCTTGCGAACAAGCTGAACTTGGGAGAACTGCGGGACTCTTGCCAGTACGTCCTGGGCAAGGCGTCTGCAGCGTTGGAAGGCTTCTCGTTTTTCGAGGGGCTGCCGGACTACTTGCTGGCGAGCAGACGGCTCTTCGGGTTGGTGAAGGCTGCGGAGCTGGTGATGCACAAGAGCTACTACGAGAGTCTGCGGGGAGTCTTCTCGAACCACAAGTACCGCAACACCTCGCAGCAGCTGGTGGTGTGTCTGCTGTTCAAGCAGCTCAGCGTGATAACTAAGGATTAAACTACTTTAAAATTAATTGCCTCTCTTTATAATTTCCCGTCGTTTTTCAACCGGAGCACCGATACCGCAAGCGGCGCCTTTGCGGTCGCACCGGCGAAGGGTACCCTCTCGTTTCCACCTTTGGTGAGGTTAGCTATATCTCTAACAGCTAGAAATCAGTGCAACGGTAACGCTGTAAACTCAAAGATAATAAGCCCCCATTCACAGCAGCAGACAGCAGACTTGGCAGCCTCGCGGATCAGCGGATCTAGTGTGCGAAAGATTTCAACAATCTGGGAGGGTGTTGGAGGGTGCGGACGGAGACAGCAGACGATACTACTCTGGTGAGACGCCTAATTAAGTTATTCGTTCGAAGGGTCTAAGGTATCCTAAGGTTTAGTTGCCATAGCTGTGGTTTGTACACCACAGCATCTTGATGTTTCTTTCATTCAGTGTTGGGTAGATCTTGTTGTCAAGATGTGGGCTTGCAGGCGCATCTTGCGTCACGTCGCAGTCTCCTTCCTCACTTCGAAGGACAGCCAGGCCCGGCGATACTACCGTACCATGAAAGCATAAAAAATTATTATTCTTTTCATCCATCGGTTGATTAGTCGCTGCTGCTCTCGTGGGCTGTGGTTTCTAATTTCTTGTGGTTTGCTCGCTCGAGAGGACTCGCTGATTGGTGCGTCGTGGTGTCGCTGGGGTGGATTGGTCAGTCCGCAGAGGCGCTGTTAGAGGCGACTGTGTGGCTGGCCAGTCGTCATCGAAGCACCACCAGTATCTGCAACATCATCTGGTGACGAAGATGATTTATCTGGAGCATGCGATTCTTCGATGCATTATGAAGAACTACCGCAGAGCCAAGAGAGACACGAGCGAGCAACAGCAGGTGACCGTCGCAGAATAAAGACACTGCACATAATCTCCATCGAGATAGCCAACAATGGCCTTCAAGTCGACGAAGCTGCACTAATCGGACACGAGAGAGACCGTCGAGCAGTCTTAGACGGGAAGAGAAGAAGATGAGCAGTTTGTGGTTATTAGAATTATGGATTACTCGGACAGCTGGCAGATGAGCGCGACGCCTCTTTTGATCCAGGTCTTGGGGTTGACATCTGTATAGACGTCGATGTTGAGGATGAAGTTGGTGCTGTGGCCAGTGGTGGAGAGGACGCCTCGTCGCTCCATGGTTTTGTAGACGGGACAGCAGTAGTCAGTCTTGGACTCTTTCGACTTGTCTTTGGTGGGCAGCAGGAGGATGACGGGTGCAGGCGTGATGATTTCTTTTCCTCTGTTCTCGATGAGCTTCTTGTCTTTGGAGTCCCAGCCACAGCCTTCGAAGAAGAGGCCGTAGACGAAGCAGCCGTCTGTGGGTTTCTCGATGTGTTCTTCTGCTTTCTTCGGCTCTTCGGTGAGCAGGTGGCCGAACTCGAAGTCGAACTCGAGCAGGTCGATGGAGATTCTGTACTTGCGAGCGAAGTTCTGGAGGATGCCTGTGAGGTAGGACTGCGTGAAGAAGAAGCCGGACAGCCAGAAGAGTTTGGGGACGCCGAATTCGATCCAGTGGTTGAAGAAGCCGATGCGTTCGCTGAGGTCGTCGATGTAGCTGGCGAGGGGTTTGAGCGAGGGGTAGGAGACTTCGAGCCAGGCTTGGGGGATCTTCTTTTGGTTGATGGCATCCATCATCACTTCGAGTTCGTTGGACATCACCACGTCTCCTTTGAGCGCGTCGACCAGCTGCGAGAGACTGGACTGGATGCGTTCGATGAGTCTGTTGAAGCGAGCCACTTCTTGCTGCAGGACGGTGTTCATCGACTCTTCGGGAGAGACTGGGTACTTCGTGATGACCATCTTCTCGATGAACCGTGCTGGCACTCGGTTCTTCATCTGCAGGATGGGCGCGATCAGCTTCTCCTCGTCGTCTGCCTTCTCTTCTGCTGAAGCCCGCGAGCTGCCGAGGATGCCGATGAGCTTCGCGGTCAGCGTGTCGGTCTCCTGGACGGCTTTCGAGATGATCGCGTTGCTGTGCAGGCCGTACAGCTCGGGAGGCTGCTCGAGAGGCAAGCCTGCGATGAAGGCCAGGTATGAGTCGTGGCTGCCGACCGGCGGGACCTTGTAGTCGGAGAGCTCGTTGAACTCGTAGCCTTCGTAGAAGATCTTCGGAGTGATGAGGTCTTGCAGCATGGTGTTCAGCAGTCTGCGGTCGTGGGTGTCCGTGACTCTCCCGCCGTAGTTGCACTCGGCGATCATGTAGTAGAGCGCCTTGTATGGCACCTGCTGGCCTGGCTTCGTGAACTCGAAGAGGTTCAGCAGCGACACCTTCAAGTCTGACATGGTGAACTCGTAGGGGATGTTCCAGCCGATCGGTCCGAAGTTTCTCCGCTCCTGCACTATCGAGTGGAAGAGACACAGCGAGTACACCAGCGTCTTGAACTCCTTCGGACTCTGGTGTGCCTCGAAGAAGCCGGCGACGTTGACGAGAGGCGGGCTTTTATACGAGAGCTCGAGGTTGGTGCTGAGGCCTTCTGGCGGTTCGTTGGACATCTTGATGCTGTTCTGGAGAACGATGGAGGGGAAGGCATCGGAGGGGTAGGTAGTGAGCCAGAGTCGGAAGCTGGGGTTGATCTTCGCTTCGTTGTTGGGGTCAGCTAAGTCTTCGCAGATCTGTGCGAGCTTGGGCATCCAGCTCGGGTAGAGATGGCAGTTCTCGAGCATGACCCAGTTGCCGGTCACCTTCGCCTCTTCGATCTCGCGTTCTGCGTGCACAGCCTGACCTTGACCGAGCGAGATTTTGCGCAGGTCGTCGCGTCGCAGTTTGGAAGCGAAGGCTTCGAGCGAGGCGAGCGGCGTGATGCCTGGCAGGAGGAAGATGAGCGGCAAGGAGAAGGAGGACTCCGCGTAGCTGACTTCGATGTCGAAGGCTGGTGACTTGATGAACTCTCTGCCGATGGCGTTTTGGATGAGTCTCTTGATGTTGCGGACCACAAGCTCTGGACGGAAGATCTTGAAGAGCAGCAGTCGCTCGAGGTCGGAAGCTTCTTCGAAGGGTTCGGGCAACTCTGCGTCTTCGAGTTTAGGGTTCGAGTAGAACTGCTCCCAGGCTGCGTTAGACACGATGCGGTCCGAGAGCGCAGCAAAGCGGCCTTCGAGCTGCTCGGCAGAGCGGACCTTGCGCCACATGCTGTCGCCCATCCACTCGACCTGGGACTTCTCGTCTTTGAACCTGCTCACCTCGAACGGCGAGACAAAGAACGACAGCTGCTTCTCGTGCACCTTCTTCTCTTTGCGCAGGATCGCTATCGTCAGCAGCAGCGAGAAGATCACTTTGTCTTTCTCGAAGAGGCCTCGACACACGTTCGAGTAGAGGATGTAGTTCAGCTGTTCGATGACGTTTTCGATGCGCTGCTCGACAAAGGTGGACCGGTCTGCCGCTTCGATCGCGCGCAGGTACATCTTGTTGAACCACGAGAGCGAGTACTCGTAGATCTTGTTGACTCGGACGAGCGACTGGCAGCAGAAGAAGAGGACCATGCCGTGGTACGCGAGCTTGCGGTAGACTTTGCGCGCTTCTTCGTTCTGCGCTTCGTTCTGGGCGGAGATTTTCTGTCTTTCTTTGATGCTGGTGGAGAGGATGTTGGAACGCTTGAGGGTGTTGATGGCGTCTTCGTTGTCCAGGATGTTGCCTTCTACGTTCTGCAGTGTGTTGAGGATCTCGCTCTCGATCTCGTCCATCTTGATGCTGTTCGTGTGGTTCTGTTCGATGATCTTCGTGCGGCTTTCTTCCAGGTCGAGTCTTTCCTTCGAGACCGTCAGCTCGAGCAGCTGGTCTTCCAGGCCTTCTTTGGTGATCATGAAGTTGACCACGCAGACCTTGCAGGTGACTTCTGGGGGAAAGGCTGGATTGCTGAGCTTGGTGGTGAGCATGCAGCGGAAGGCGGAGTTGTAGTTGAAGATGTTCTCGCCGACGCGGATGCAGGTGCCTGCGGTGAGGTCGCGGAAGGTCTGCTTCATGAGCACGGGGTAGATGACGGGGTCGAGGTCTTCGGGCACACTCTCGATGAGCAGCGGGTAGCCGAGGTTGAGCGACTTTTCGAGGGAGAACATGAAGTCTTCTTTGTCTAGCCTCGTGACCGAGAGGTTGCGGTCTTTCTCGACGCTCTTGATCCACTTGTTCGCCTGGCTCTGCGGATCGATGATCAGCGGGACCTTTGTGGTGCGGTAGACCGTGAGGCCTTTCTCTCGCGAGATCGCGTCGTTGGGGAGTCCCTTCATGGTCCAGCGACGCATCTCCATCGCATCGCCGACTGCTTCCTCGAAGCTGAACTTCTCCGAAAAGTGGATCTTGTTGCTCGCGACCTGAGCCAGCCACTTCTCGATCTCTCTGTTGCGGTAGCTGCCGGAGAAGGGGCCCAGGTAGACCATCACGCCTGCGGACAGGAGACAGTCGCCCATCATGAGGGGAATCTTCGCCTTGATCACCTGCAGCTTCTCTTCCCAGCTGACCTTTTCTTCGGAGAGCGCGCCGATGAGGACTATCGCTCGCTCGTAGTGCAGCGTGGTCAGCTCGATCTCTTCTTCGAGTTCGCGCTTCTTCCGCTCGTTCAGTTCTTTCTGCTCCTGCACCTCGTTCTTCTTGCACTCCTGCAGTCGCAGCTCTGCCTGCTTCGCCTCGAGTTCTTCGCGCATCTTTCGAGCTGTTTCTTGAGCTTCTCGAGACTTCTCGCGCTTCGGTACCACCTTGCGGTAGGCTTCTTCCATCTTGTCTGCTTCGATGACCCACCTGCAGAAGGCTGCTGCGGGCAACGAGATGCCTTCGATGATGGCCGGGTCGAACTTCTCGTTCGAGATGTACTCCTGTCGCACTCTCTGCATGTTCTTGAAGCTCAGCTCTTTCTCGCTCACTTTGTTCAGCTTTTCGATCACTTTCTGACCTTCGGAGAGGCTGATGATAGAGGCTTACAACTCTTTGGAAGCTTTCCAATAGTCTTGATTGCCTTCTCTGTCAGTCTCAGGCTTTTTGTTGAAGATGATGCAGATGGCGCTCATGACCATCTTGACTGCTTGTGGAGGCTTCTGATAGCTCTTCACGTCGTAGAGCTGGCTCGCTGATATAGTCTTGATGGCTTCCTTCGCATTGTCCAGTATCTGGTCGACGATTCGAAGCTCTGCCTCGCACTCGATGCGCAAGACTTCTGCCTTCTCGAACTCCTCTTTGACTCTCGCTTCTTCGAGCCTGACTCTCTCATATACAGGTTTCAGTTCTGCTTCGACTGCATCGAGTTCGACTTGCAGCTCAGCGAGTTTTTTGTTCATCTCGACAAGCTCAGGCTTCTTCTTCTCCAAGCCATCTTTCATGATGTCGATCGATCTTTGAGTCTCGATGATCTTGTCGACACCGTTGGTGTACATCGAGTTCTTCTTCTCGAACTTCGCTTTGAGTTTGCCGTAGAGCTGCTTGAGGCTCGTGATGAGGTCGATGAACATCGAGGGCGTGATGAAGACCTGTCGCTTCTCTTCTCGGAGGTACTTAGCAGCCAGTTCGAGCGAAGAGTTGTGCATGTAGACGAAGCTCTTGATGATGTGCTTTTCTTCAACCTTCTTGATCATCAGCTCATTTATTTCACTGGGTTAGTGGTGGCTACTTCTGAGCGACTTTCTCCAGCGCTGAGTCGGGCCACTGTTCGAAGTAGCAGACTGTGCAGCAGTTGACTATCGATGGGTAGGCCAGTATCTTCTTGCGCAGCTGCACGCCGATGCTGCTGAGGATGAGCATGATGTGCAGATTCTCTTGCACTTTCCGATTGAAGAAGCGCTGGTAGCTGGTTAGTCGAGGCTACTCGATGATGGTTCCGCTGTTCACCAGTTTCTCATCGCCTTCACGCTTCGCTTTTTCTTTGAGCTTTTCGAGGAACTTGAGGAATTCTTCGTGGTCGTAGAGGTTGGGGATTTCTCCGAGGTTGAGCATGCTGTCGATGTCTTGCATGAGGTGTTGGTTGTTCGACTGGGACTCGGTGATGGCCAGACAGGAGCACTTGCTGGTGAGGGAAGCGTCGGCGAGAATCTTTTTGACATCTGTTCGCCATTTGTCTTGCGTGTAGTTCTTGTGCACTTCCAAAGTCACCATCTGCTGGCCCATGATGTAGGATGAAAGCTTCGTGAGTGTCTGTCGGCCAGACCCGCCAAGTCCTATCAGAACTCCGTGACTCTTGTCCAGTCGGAGGATCCTGCAGATCTTGAGTATCTGGAGCACTGCAAAGTCGAAGATGCAGATGTTCATCGACTCTTTCCTCGTCACGTTGAATTCTTCGAGTTCCATTTCGACCTTCTTTCTTATGAGACTGAGGTCTGGATGCTCGTTGCACTCTCGCTCACTAGCCTCTGCAGCTTCGCTCAGCAGGTCTGTGAACATGATCTTCTCGAGCTCAGTGTAGCTGTCTTCGATTTTGTAGCCTTTGGGTACTATTTCCTGCAGTACGACTTCGAACTGGGCTCTGAGCTTTGGACCCATGACTTGCTTGAGCTTGCTGAAAAAGATTTCTTTGTCTCTCTGATACGTGAGTCGGTCGAACATGACTCTGCAGGTTTCGTGGATCCACATCCTGCTGATTTTGTTGGCTCCCTTCGCGAACTCTCTCGAGTCAATGAGGTTGATGCCTTGGAAAACTTTGGATATGTCTCGCAGGTTGAAGAAGTAATGTGGTTTGGCTGGTGTTGGTTTCAGGTGTTCGCTGAGGATTTGGAACAGTTCGATGGAGCTTTCAACCCCAAACCCAAGGACTCTTTGTGCATCTTCATTCAGGTTTTTCTTCAGACTGATCCATTTGACGATCTTGCTAAAAATGCGGATGAGGATGGTTGGGTTATTTTCAGCCATCGAGAATACGAAGAAGTGTCGATAGAGTCTCGCAGGTATGGTGCTTCTTGATCCACCGGGAGGAGCTATCGAGCATATCAAGCTGAAGTCTACGATGTTGATCATCTTGTGGTCTTCCATCTCATACCAGCCGCCGAACTCAACATACTGCCTCAAGAGTTCAAGTGGTGCCTGGAAACCGTAGGTGTCTGGAGCTGGGAGATTGAGGTCATCGATGAACCAGATTCCTTTCTGGCTAACTTGTTTGGGACCGAAGGTGCCTCTCTTTTTCTTGTCTACTCGGGTCATGAAATTCTGCTGCACTGTTTCAGGCATGAGCTTCGCAGTGAAGTTCATCTTGATGATGAGGAAGTCTTCAGGCTTTTTGTGTGCGAGTTCTGAGTTGATGATCTGAGTCTTTCCAACGCCTGTTGGGCCGATGACGAGGACAGGAATGGCGTGTCCGACAGTCCAGTTCATTCTGTGTGAGTCGAGCTTACACTCTACGCAGTTTGAGAGTCTCTTCTGTTTCGATGCAGATTTCATGGTAGTTTCTGAACTGCTCGGTGATGACTTTAGAGTCGAAGTCGGTGATCTGATCTCTGGAGGCATCCCAGGTCCAGGTGTCCATATTGAGCACGTACTCAACCCTGAGTGAGTTGAGTCTACATCATCGATCCGTTGAATTCAGGTGGAGTGATGTCTTTGTCGAACTTGAGAATGCGGTCTTTCTTCGTCTCACTCTTCACGCTGTCGGCAACTGCTCTGCGCAGGAATTTGTCGATCTCTTTTCGGAAGCTCGATACCACAGTCATGCCCAGAGACCAGGCTGCAGCATGCAAGAACAGGATGTTGATTTTGGGTTTGTATTTGGTGGTATCTTCTTCTAGCGGTTTGGACTCCTCAAAGCCAGCTTCTCTCAGCATCACTTTGAAGAAGTTGAGGAAGCACTCGGTGAGGTGCATCTCGGACAGATACTGATACTGTCGCTTGTTCGACTCGATGTAGCCGACTGCCGGTCGCAGGATAGCGTCGAAAAGATCGGTGACATGCTCTTTGAGTTCCAGGTCGAAGTAGCTGTCGTAGTTGGCTTGCATCCACTTGAGGAAGTAGCTCCTGATACCCACGAGGTCTTGGTTGAGGTAGATCATTCCACAGCGAGAGACTGTCGCGGGAGAAGCTTTTGCGAGGTTCTCTGTCTCGAAGACCATCGTCATGAACTTGGACATGGGGATTTTGTCTGAGCTCATCAGACAGAGGACCTTGTTGTCGTCGAGCACGGTGTTCATGTTCTCGATCCACTCTGCGTCGACGGGCCCATCCAGCACCAGCCACTCGCGAGTCTTGTGTCGCTTCGAGGCCTGTTTGAAGGCCAGCGACAGGATGCCTTCGTACCACTCCTGCGAAATCGGATCAGACCAGCCGAACAGCTGGTTGAGCGAGACTGATTTGGGGTTCATGACACAGTAGTTGACCTTGAGTTCTTCTTCTCCCAGGTCGTTCATGAGCGACAGCGATTGGGCGAGCGTCTTGAAGACAGTAGATTTGCCTGACATGCCATCACCGACGAGCATGAGACCGTGTCGAGTGCGGATCATCTCGTTGAGCTGGAAAACCTTCAGCTTGAATGCTGCATGAGGCGTGAGTTTGTTGTTCCGCATCACTTTGTTGATCGCTTCGTCCATCTTGGGGTTCTCCTTATCTTCTATCTGGTTCTCTGGGAACAGGTCTTTGAGGATGGCCTTGAAGATCTCGATGTCTTGGTTTACGAACTTGGGCAAGTTCACATCTTTGATCGAGAGCAGCACGATCTCGTCTTCGGTCATGTTCCGGTATCTCCGTTTAAGCATCGCAGCGGTGATGAGCACCGACTTGACTGCTCGCATGCCGTAGTCGTAGTGGTACTGAGAAGAGAGCTGTTCGGAACAGAGCTTGTAGGTCGAGACGATCTTCTTGGAGAGCTTGGGCGCTTCGATGAAGCCAGTCGAATACAGAGAGATCTCTGCGATGGTAGTGTAGTCTGGCACCATCATAGCGACAGGCCTGAAGAGCGACTTGAGGTTGTCTGGCAGCTCCGAGCGGCCTGCGTAGCCAGGGTTCATTGTGATGAAGATGTTGCAGGAGTCTTTCAGTTTGAGGAGCGAGCCGTCGAACCTGAACTCCTTCGCTTTGTTAGATTTGGCACTTTGAATTTGATGGATCTGCTGTGCGATGACGGAAAGGACTTCGAGCTGGATTCTGTTGAACTCGTCGAAGCAGCTCCAGGCGCCTGAGGAGACGAGTCCTTTGAAGAACTTGGCCATGGCTCCTGAGTTGATCGAGCCAGTGCAGTTGTGCACGACGCATTGGATCGCGACTGCCTTGGCCAGGTCTTTGGTCGTCTCGGTTTTGCCCGTTCCTGCAGGTCCTTCGGGCGCTCCTCCCAAGTTCAAGAACAGCGCAGTCATGAGCGTGCGGTAGCAGCGGTCGGTGAGGGGAGTGATGACCAGTCTGGGAGTGTTGCCGAGGTACTCGAAGCCGTAGTCCAGCTTGGTGACGACCATCTCAACGGAGATGGCTCTGTCTCTCTGTGGCTGGATGTAGTAGCGCAGCTGGCTGATCCAGTCGAAGTCTGTGGTGCTGTTGCAGCGCAGCGCGATGAGTTCGTTGACGATGTGCAGGTTGTGCACTTCGAGGGTGATCAGAGCGTTCAGAGTGGTTCTCTCGACGACGGTCAGTTCTCCTCGCACGAGCGCGACGATTTCCTCGAGAAGCGCCTGCAGCTCGTCTTTGAGTTCCTTCATCAGCTTGATCATCTTGAGTCGGTCTTCCACAAGCATCGTCCAGGACATCTGAGAGCAGACCAAGATGCACTGGCCTGCCCACTGCTTGAGCCAGGGGCCGCGGTTCTTCTTGTAGTTGGCGAGGTCGATCAGCGCTTCTTCGACGCGCGCCTTGAGCGAGATTTTCATCTGCTCTTCGATCTTGACCAGCCACTCTTCGACAGCACTCTTGTAGTTCTTGGGGACGATCTTCGTGTCGAAGTCGATTACTTCTCCCAGCTCGCTCTTCATGCCGGTGATGTCGTTCTCGAGAGTGAAGACCAGCTCGTTGATGCCTTCGAAGCACTTCTTGAGGTGCGGCTGGACCAGCTGGGGGTCTTTGGTCTCAGAGAGGATGCTGAGCATCTCTTCGTTGCTCAAGAAGTAGAAGCGAGAGAACTTGGTGCGCTTCATGTCCAGGTAGTCGTCCAGCTCTTTGAGGATGCCTTCCATCGTAGCCAGACTGTCTTTGAGTTTGGGCAGCAGATTGGGGATGTTCTTTATCGCTGTGGCCGAGGGGTTGTCCGAGACCTGTTTGGTGAGCTCTTCCCAGACATTCTGGATCTTCTTGAACTCGGCGGCGGCTTTGGCCATGTGTGTGCGGATGTCTTCGGAGTTGAACACTGGGACCAGGTAGATGTAGGCTTGCTGCACCTTGACCCAGACCTCGCAGGCTTCCTGCATGAAGACCAGCGTCGACTCCCACTCGGCTGCGATTGCTTCGATGAACCGGACTGCAGGCTCGGACCTGATGGTTTGGATGCGGAGGACGTTCTCGTCGAGGAGGTTTTGGATCTCTTCGAAGTTGTTGCCGGAGAAGATGAGGATGTCTGTGTTCTTCCAGGTGAGCATTTCGAAGCGCTTTTCTTTCCAGTCACTCTCGATCTTGTTGATCATCTGCAGCAGCTTGTACTCCATCGAAGCAGACCTGCTGATCTCAGTGATTTCAGTGAGGTGTCGCTCGACTTCGGGGTTGTCCAGCAGGTCGGACAGCCGGTCTTCTTTGTAGTTGAAGGCAGCGTTGTTGAGCACCTGCTTGATCTGGTCCCAGTGACGCTCGGCGAGGCCTTTGTTGCAGACCAGCGCGACCTTCGGGTAGTCAACTTTGAGCGACTCCAGGTTCTTGCTCAGCTGCTCGATGACTTTTGATTCGTCGATGTTCTTCGAGAAAGTAACTTTCATGCGGTTGAAGGCGCGCTCGGCGTCTGCGATCGCTTCGTCGATCTCTGCCAGGTTCACTTCGTAGACTTTCTTGTTGTAGATGTCTTTCTTGACTGTCATGAACTGGTTCACGCTTTCCCAGAGCTCTTGGTTCGGTGCAAGCCGCTTGCGGAGGTCTGCGACGACTTTGTACTCAGTCTGTTTGCCGAAGAGCTTGGCTTCCTGGTCGTTGATGTCTCGACGGTCTTCTTCGATCTGTCTGAGGGTCTCGTCGAGGCTCCTGACGATGTTGCTGTTGTTGCCGTACTGGTCGAAAGACATGACGCCTTGGAGGTCGATGAGGCCTTGGTTGACCTCTCCGACCATGGCTTCGAACCTCCTCTGCTTGAGTCGCAGCTCTTCGATGATCTTGTTCTTTGAGTCCAAGTGTTTGATCTGCACGTTGTTGACCGTGTTCTCGAGGTCGCTCGGACATCGGTAGACGTCTTTGACTTTGTTGGTGATGTCGCTGTCGAGGATGTCCAGCCGCAGACAGTAGATCATCTTGCGGTAGATCTCATTGGACTTGTTTCGCAGTTGGATCTTCTCTTGAGTCAGTCCGATCATGAACTCCTCCATTTGCTGGTACTGCGTCGCGTTCTCTATCGGCTTCTGCATCGTTTCCTTGATTCGGTTGAACTCCGACTCTATTCTGAAGAGCTCTGACAGAATGAAATCCTTCACGCGCTCGACGATCATCTTCTCGAGGTCGGCAAGCAGTCTTCGGATGTGCTTCTTCACTTCGTGAGTGCGAACCTCGAACAACGGGAAGTAGACCTGGTCTGGCACTTCGTCAAGCAGGCCTTTGTAGGCTCTGATGATCAGGAGGTTCTTTCTGAAGTCTTCAAGTGCTATATGGTTTTTGCTCGTGAAGGCTCTCGCGTATTTGTCCAAGGTCTTGTCGAGTACGAGTCTGAACTGGTCGAAGAGACTGAAAGAAACCTTGCACTCAGCATAGTGCTGTGCGACTCGCTCAACGATCTTCTGACAGCTGTCGGTGTAGTGTCTCTCGTTGGATTCGTTTACATTGAGATGCTTTGCTTTTTCGTCGACTTCTTCGATCTGTGCGTTTTCGAGGATCGACTGTACTTTGCGTTTGCGCTTTTTCTCTCTCATTTCGATCTTGGGCATGAACCGCTTGTAGAATGCTTCGAAGTTGTTGTCACTAGGCACACACTCGCGTGGATGCGACTCGATCGGATCTTCTCGCAAGATGATCGAGGCGTACTCGGGATGGGGGAAGAACTTGAACAGCTCGACGATCTCACCGTGCATCTTGGTGAACATCGCGCGGATGATGTCTTCGGAGTCTGCGAATCTGATTATTTCGTTTTCGAAGATCATATCCAGCTGCAGGAACGGCCGGAACTCCGATTGGTGTCGCAGGTATTCCTGGTTGGAGAATCTTATGGTCAAAAAGAAGACATCTACAGGCTCAACGATTTGCTTCAGTTCATTGAAGTCGAATTCTGGCCCGATGGTTCGTCCGAACTGGATTTTGATTGGCTTTTCTGGTTCTGGTGGTGGAGGTGCTTTTTTGTCACTGGCCTTTCCAGCGACTGCAGAGGATGGCTTGGGTTGAACTGGTTGCTGAGGGGCAACTTGAGGTTCGGTCTCGACGACGCTGCTGCTGGGAATGAAAGACCTGGAATCCTCTCCGATTAGCGATTTTAGGTTTTTGCGTTTGTAGTCTTCGACGAATGTGGTGAAGACTGGAACGTCCAGGATGATCTTTTCGAAAGTCTTGAGAGATTCTTCTATTTTCTCGCGAAGTTTCAAGCCGAGCAGCACTCCGACTGAGGACCTGAGTCTGGCCCTGACTTCATCATTGAGCATTTTGTATCCGTTCTCTGCCAGAGAGATGGGTTCTCGGTTGTACAGTGCGTAGTACTGGTAAGATGAGCAGTCGCGGATGTCTAGTAGGTCGTCGAACTCGATGCTGCCCCACTTGTTCAGCGGCACGTCGATGAGGTTGAGGTCGATGATCGAGTTGGACACTCTGGTGTTGATCACGTTGAAGATCGCTTCGCCTGAGTCGTCGAGCATGTCGTTGGATTTGGCCGAGATGGTGTCGAAAGAGTTCTTGAGGAACTCTTTGAGGTCGAGCTTGTCTTTGTTGAAGCCGAGCAGGTGCCAGCAGCCTTTCTTCTCTTTGTGGATGCGGAGGTACTTGAACTTTTTGAGGATGAGGAGAGCGCCTTTGAGCCAGACGTTGCGCATGAAGGCCTGCATGCGGTCTCTGTAATTTCGCTGGATCTTCATGAAGGTGAGGGTGTTCATGGACTTGCCCATGATGGCCATGTGTTCGATGATGTCTGTCTCGACGAGTTCGAGTACGCGGAAGTCTTCGTTCCAGTTGACGATGGAGGAGTTGACGATGTTCATGTTGTAGAGGTTGTTCTGCAGGTAGTTGCGGCCATTCTCCACGAAGCCGTGCCACTGGTGGTAGAGCAGCACCGAGAAGGCGCCTGCCTTGCTGATGCGCTCGGCAGAAGGAGGAGACTCTCGCAGCAGCAGGGGTATCGAGAGTCTCCTGCGCTCTTCGCTGCTGAGCAAGATGTAGTTCATGATGGACTTCTTCACTGCGTTGCGGTAGTCTGCGAAGACTTCTTGGAAGATCGTTCGGATTAGCTCTTCCTCGCGCCGCAGCAAGCCTTCGGGGACTCGGCTGATGGCGTTGCTGATCCAGTCTTTCCTGAAGCGAGCGATTTCTTCGTTGCGGATGAAGTTCTGGTCGTTGAGGTACTTGTAGTATCGCTTGTAGGAGAGGGTCAGCAGGTCGAGGATGTCTTTCGGCAGGGAGTTCGGCAGGAAGAACAGGTACTCGTCTTGTCCGATCTTTTCAGGGTCGAAGCTGCCGCCCATTTTCTTGAGGTGTTTCTCGAAGTACTTCTTGGCTTCTTTGTTGAGCACGTGGTCGCCTTTCGCGTCTTCTTCTTCGGAGTCTTCGAAGTACTCGGGGAAGAGGCTGACGGTGATCGGTTCTCGCTCGACCTCTTCTTTCTTGAAGACGCTCGAGATGCCGGTCTTGACTTTCTTCTGAGTGGGATTCAGTTCTTCGATGACGGAGAGCTGGATGGGGATTTCGAACTCGTTCTTTTCGATGTTCGTGATGGTGTTCTGCAGTGCGATGATGTCGTGCAGGTGCTTGAACTTGAGCTTGGCTGGGAACTGCATGTAGCTGCCGATGCGGTAGTTCGGCGTGTGGTAGCTCAGGTCGCCGAACTTGGCGAACGTCGCGCAGATGGTGCGCTCGTTTCTGTCGAAGAGTTCTTCGAAGGGGATGTCGTCTCCGATGTTGATGACTTCTCGGTTGTACTTGGTGAAGAACTTCTCGGTGTTCAGCTGAGCGTGGCCGCTGATGGGTCTTTTGAAGGAGAGCGTCGAGGTGGGTCTGTTGAGGGTCGGTGCGATCTTGTTGTGAGCTGCAGAAGTCAGTGGCCTTCTGAAGTGGGCAGACTGCTGTCTCTGCTGCAGTCGCTTCATGTGGTCGATGTTCTCGGAGATCATGCGTTCGACGCTTCGTCAGATGGAGCTACTCGGGGTTGTCTTCCGACATGTCTTCGACGACTTCGAGCTGCCTCAGTTCTTGGCGATACTGGTCGTCCGATAAGAGGTCGCCGAGCGATTGCTTGTTGCCTGTGCTCAGCAGGTTCGGGGTGGTGATTCTGAACTGCGGTTTATCGTTGAGCAGTGCTGAGGCTGTGTACGGTCTCGAGTCTTTGTCGTTGACCGCAGGCACGAAGCGGTCCATCATACTGGATTGCTCAGTGGCTTGATCTTTCTTCCTTAGACTCATGATGTAGTTGTGTGACTTGATCTTTTGTTCTATTTCGTGGGTAGAAGCGCTCTTGGCTCCGAACTGGTAGAGTTTGGGGTCGATGACCTTGTCGATGTGCACGGTGTTCATGGCAGAGACTGCTCTGGTCTGTATGTCTTTGACGGTTTCTCTGCTGCGAAGCTTGTGGTGGTCGGTGCGGACCTTCTGCTGCTTGAGCGAGTCTTCGTTGGAAAAGCCGACGCCTCCAACGGAGCTGAGGAACTTGAACGGCTGGGTCTTTTCGTTCTGCTTGATGCCTTTCTCCAGTCGCTCCTTGTCGCGAGTGTATTCCTCGATCGGATACGCGGATTTGGCGTCTGACAGCGCAGTCTGGGGTCTTTTCAGTCTTAAAGTACCTCGGGCCAGTGCCTCTCGCGGCGAACTCTTCCTTGCGCGCCAAGCCGTGCGCCTCGGAGTTGGAGTCCTCCCAGAATTTCTCCGACACGGTCTTTTTCTTCCTTGCTGGGAACATTTAATTAGAGTTGTATTATCGTCAGCAAATTTATTCCGTCGAGCGGGTTTAGGATGGCAGCTCCGGTCAACCTGGGCAAGGTCTTGCCCGACGACTTCGCAGCCACCGTCATGGAGCTCGAAATGAACATCGAGACAGGCACGATTACCGCTGAGTCAGTCAATAGGTAGCCCTGTCTGACCCAGACTCACCGCGCTCTACATGGACGCCGTCGAGTATCACGCAGCCTCAGAGACCGGCAAGGCTCCTTACTTCCAAGACAAACTCACGAAGCTCCTCTCCAACCAACAGATCTACGAGAAAATCGAACAGGAAAGACCCAAGGACAAACAAACCGGAAATGCCTCACTGGAGTTCACCACGAAACCCTCCGGGAGGTTCAACTCCAAAAAGCAGATGGAGCTCAACTTGATGATGGGAGAAAAGAAGTCCGAGAAGATCACCGACAACCTCCTCAAAACCTACGGAACGAACTACTCCACCCTTGACAGGCTGGTCGAAAGCAACCTCAAGAAGCAAGAGAGCGAAATACAGAAGAGGTACCAGCAGTTCAGACAGACTCGAACAGCGCAAGCTGAACAGGAGTTTGAGTCAGTCCAAAAAGTCTTTGAACAACTCGCTCGTGCTCCTCAGTCCCTGCGGCGGAAACAACCTCGATGACAACTCGCAGTCTGCTCACCTGCACAACGTCCCGCTGACCCCCAGACCCCCCACAAGCGAAGATCCGTACGGTCTCGGAGCCTTCAGCAACAAGAAGAAGACCGAAGAGCCTCTGATCACCAAGGAGTTGCTGCTCGAAGCCAAAACAGAACCATCCAAGAAAGGAAGCAAGGCGAACTTCTTCAACAAGCTAAAAAAGTCTGCAGGTGCCTCGAAACAAGAAGCAACCGTCAAAACCGAACAGTCGAATGTCTCCCAGTTCGACCCCAATCCTACTAAACACCCTGAAACAACGCCTCAAACCTCTGAACCAGCACCAGAAACTCAAACACCGAAGGAAGAACCGAAATCAGCCAAAACACAAGACCGAACCAAGGAAAAAAAGAAACCCAAAGTCATCATACAAATAAACAACGAAGAAGAGATCAACGCGCTCAAAGAAGAACTGGAGATCCTCGAGCTGCAGCTCGCAGGCGAAGACGACGAGACAGCCAGAGAAGAGTGGAACAAAGAAATACTCAGGGTCAAACAACAGATCCAGCTCAAAACCGCCCAGCCCGACCCCACAAAAGACGCCACAGAAACCCCAGAACAAGACAGCCCCTGCCAGCAGCTCAAGTCTCCAGCCGAAGAGATGCAAGAGAAACCCGCACCATCTCCAAAGTCCCAAACCGAGCGACAGGGCCAACCAACAGACCCACCGAAAGACACAGCAGAATCCACAGGCGAGTCGAAAGCGAAGAAGAAAGGTAGCAGTCTCTCACCCAGACGCCTTCGGCTCGATGCTGAGCAAACTGAAGAACAAAGCGAAAGCGAGCAACAACCAGTAGCAGTCCAGCTGCACCCTCAACATAACCTAACCTTCTTAACAACACTTCGTAATAGTGGCTGTCGTGCGATTAATTGCAAAGCCACATGAACATCTTGACTGTCATAGCCACGATCGTCATCCTCGCCTTCAGCTACATCTACTTGTTCCGATGGAGGAAAGGAAACAAGGTGAAGAAGAGAGAGTTCGATTTCTCGGGCAACACCCACAGATTCATCGACATCGGCGAGAACATCGTGGACCACTGCGCAGTAAGGCTTGTTCAGCGAGATCTGCGAAAAACTGATCATCTACGCCAACATCTTCGCCTCGAAGTCCAAGAAGTGCATCGCCTGCGGACTCATCGCTCACAAGTACTGCCTCAAACTCAAAGGCACCAAAAACCTGCCTTGCAAGTCCGTCGTCGCTGCCGTCGACCCGGTCACCAAGCAGGTGCTCAAGACGCACCAGGCAAGCTCCGATGACTCCAGTGGGTCAAGCGCAAGCTCGAAGAAGACACCCAGTGCGTCACCTGCAAGCAGTTCTGCAACAACTTCGCACACAACTTCAACTTCAGCTGTCTCTGGTGCGGAGAGGTCAGACACATCTACTGCAAAGAGTAGTCTTTGCTAATCAGCGAATCGGTCTGCAGCTTCGGCAGGTTCCAGTCGATCAGTCTGCTGCCGCATGAAGTCGCTGAGTACAGCATAGACCCAGCCACAAAGAAAGTAGCTTTTTTCTCAGCAGCCGAATGTCCGGTTTGCCATCAAGGACGGAAAATCAGTCCCTATCTTCATCGTCAATAAACTCAGCGGACCGCAGTTTGGGCTTTCCACTCTCGAGTACCTGTACCAGAACGTCAATCCGATTCAAGTCATAGACCTGCTCGACGAAGGCATCGAGCGACTGCACTTCTTCAAAGGCCTCAAGGACCTCAAAGTGATCGTAGCTGGAGGAGACGGAACCATGGGCGGGTTGGTCGACCCAGTCTATGAGATCCTCGGTCGCGAAATCACCCTCATTCCAATGCCTCTCGGTACTGGAAACGACCTCAGCAGAGCGCTGGGCTGGGGAGAAGGCGTATCAACAACCAGAGATGTCAAGTACTTCCTTAAGTACCTCGAGACCAACCCACTACCCACCCTACTTGACCGCTGGCATATCAAAATCACCTCGAAGGTCAATCCAGGCAAGGTACTGCTCGACCTCAAGATGCTGCTCTACTTCGGCATCGGCCTCGACGCCAAGTTCTCGTATCAGTTCAACTTTATTCGAAAAAAGTTCCCGTTTTTTTTCAAAACGCGAACCGGGAACAAGTTCTTCTATGGACAGGTAGGCGCGTACAACCTTGTTGCCGACAAGAAAGTAGAGCTGAGCAAGACCATCAAGATCTCCGCTAGAGATGCCAGCGACAGGGAGATTCCGGTGAAGTTCGAGCATCCTTCAGAGAACGTCGTTTTCCAGAACACCAGCTTCTGGGGTGGCGGCTGTTTCGACATGTGGGGCAGCTACGAGAACCTGGAAGACGACAAGATTTCCGTGACCTCGCTGGAGAGCCCGAGGATGCGAAAAAAAGATGGACGAAAGAAGACGAATCATGAGCAGCTGACGACGCGTCCTCAGACGCACTCGGATCGGCTGCTGGAGCTGATGAGTTTCCGTTCTTTGTTCCACATGGGCCAGATCCAGATCGGTATGGCGAAGGCTGACCGTCTGTGTCAGGCAGCGTAGACCGCCCTCACTCAGCCGCTTCGAGCTGGACTGCGGAGAGACGCCGCTGTACGTGCACGTGGACGGCGAAGGGTACCTGTTGTCCGAGGCGTGTCGCGTGGAGGTGGCTGCTTGCGACCAGATCTGCATGAACATCAACAAGGTGAAGACGCAGACCTCGAAGTACCTCGGCGACATCCTCCACGTCCTCCGACAAGCCGTCGACGAGCAGCTCATCACCGGCGACCAGCAGCGCGCTCTCTACGAGCAGTTCGTCCGCAGCCTCTAGCTGCTCTAATGACTAACCGAAGACACCCACCGGGGTTTGGGGTTTGGGGTTTGGGGTTTGGG
>JFJP01005353.1_pt1 | contig 30318 bp, 28 predicted proteins | sample 431651 | NCBI WGS metagenome assembly JFJP01 (sample SAMN02602958, study PRJNA72255) | Microbial mat metagenome, whole genome shotgun sequencing project. | biome: fresh water; feature: sink hole; material: water; isolation source: purple microbial (photo- and chemosynthetic) mats found in... | reverse complement strand
TTGAATGACTCCCAGGTCAGGATCGTGTCGTAGGCAACTGTGCTGACTTTGGTTGGCTGGGGCGTCGTAGGTTCTTCGGGATCGTCAAAAAGGCCGGGTTCAGACGAGCGCTTCTTCGCCAAGGAAACGGGGTCTGAGCCGTCTGCGCTGCGCTGCGCGGATCCGACCCCAATTCCCGACCCGGTTTCGCCTAAGGCTCTGGCAAGTCCCTTGAACCCATACTTTTCATAAAAAGTGGCCAGCGCGCCCGTATCCTGTGCGTAGACAGCTATTGAATTCATAGCGGGAAGACTGGGAATCCGGTCCGAAAGATCGCAGTCGGTCTTGATCGTCAGCAACGTTCGACCGGTGGGCAGCCAGTCCAGCGCCTTGCGCAGGTTCTCGCCGACCACGCCCTTGATGTTGGCGGCGTTGTCGACCACACCTTGCAGCGAACCAAATTCCTGGAGCCACTTCACAGCGGTCTTGGGGCCGACCTTTTCCACGCCCGGCACGTTGTCCACGGTGTCACCGACCAGGGTCTGGTAGTCCAGCATCAGCCGCGCCGGCACACCAAACTCCGCCTCGACGCCGGCCATATCGCGGCGCTTGCCGTTCATGGTATCGATGATGGTGATGTGTTCATTGACCAGCTGCGCCAGGTCCTTGTCGCCACTGCTGATGGTCACCTCCATGCCCTGCCCGGCAGCCAGCACCGCCAGGGTGCCAATCACATCGTCTGCCTCCACACCTGGCACATCCAACACCTTCCAGCCCAACAGACCCACTACCTCATGGATAGGAGCAATCTGGGCCCGCAGATCGTCTGGCATGGGCGCACGCTGCGCCTTGTACTGGGGGTAAATGGCATCACGAAAGGTGGGGCCCTTGGCATCGAACACGCAGGCGACGAAGTCGGCAGGCACCTCCTTGCGCAGGCTTTGCATCATGTTGATCATGCCGCGGATGGCCCCGGTGGGCGTGCTGGTGGGGTCGCCCGGCACGGCACGCAGGTCAGGCATGGCGTGAAACGCCCGGTACAGGTAGCTGGATCCATCGATCAGCAGGGTTTTTCTGGATTCGGTCATGCTGGCATTGTGCCTGCGAAGGGCTATGCAGAGCGTCCTTAAGGGGCTGGGCTCTACAATCCGTGCCACCCCACCCTCCCGACCCACTGACGCACCAGCACGTTCTTCCATGGCGGTTTACACAGAAGTCTCTTTTGACGAGGCGAGCGCTTTCCTGCACGGCCTTGAACTCGGCACCCTCCAGACCATGGCGGGTTGTTCGGGGGGCATTGAGAACACCAACTATTTCGTCACCACCGACCAGGCCAAGTACGTCCTCACCCTGTTTGAGCGACTCACGGCCGAGCAGTTGCCCTTCTACTTGCGGCTGATGAAGCACCTGGCCTTGCACGGCATTCCGGTGCCTGACCCCGCGGCGAACCGGGATGGCGATGTGGTCCACGCTCTTAACGGCAAGCCTGCGGCCGTGGTCAATCGCCTGCGTGGAAAAAGCGAGCTCAGCCCCACAGCTGCCCATTGTGCTGCGGTGGGCGCAACACTGGCGCGCATGCATCTGGCAGGGCAAGAATTTTCCATGCAGCAACCCAATCTGCGCAGCCTGGACTGGTGGAACCAGACGGTGCCGGTGGTGCAACCCTACATTTCCAATGCGCAGTCAGACCAGTTGCAGGCCGAACTGGCGTACCAGAACCACGTCGCGACCCTGCCTGCCTACGGCGCGCTGCCGCGAGGCCCTATCCACGCCGACCTGTTTCGTGACAACGTGATGTTCGAATCGACAACCCACGGGGAAGACGCACCGCAACTCACCGGTTTTTTTGATTTCTATTTCGCTGGCGTCGACACCTGGCTATTTGATCTTGCCGTCTGCATGAACGACTGGTGCATTGATCTGGCCACTGGCGCCACCGATGTGCCACGCACCACTGCCATGCTGGCAGCCTACGAATCGGTACGCAAACTGACAGCGCAGGAGCGCCAGTTGCTGCCGGCCATGGCCCGCGCTGGCGCATTGCGTTTTTGGTTGTCCCGGTTATGGGACTTTCACTTGCCACGAGAAGCCGCCGTGCTCACCGCGCACGACCCTAGCCACTTTGAGCGGGTGCTGCTGCAACGCACCTTTCACCCCCTGACCCTTGCGAGCCTGACTGCATGAAACTTCACATTGTTCCAGCCCGTACCGGCACCCTGTGGGTGAAGCTGGGGATTCAGACATTCTTCAAGCAGCCCATGGCATTTGCCGGACTGTTCTTCATCTTCATGGCGGCGATGATGGTGCTGAGTCTGATTCCGGTGCTCGGCAATTTGCTCGGGCTGGCTTTGCTGCCGGGCGCGAATCTGGGTCTGATGGCTGCCACGCGCGAAGCATCAGGCGGAAAGTTTCCCATGCCGACGGTGCTGCTGAGTGCATTTCGCGCAGGCAAGACCCAACTGCGGGCCATGCTGGTCCTGGGCGGCTTGTATGCGGCGGGTTTTCTTCTGGTTTTGGGTATCTCGGCGTTAGCCGACGGTGGCAAGTTTGCAAAGATGTATCTGGTTGGCGGAGCAATGACCCCCGAAGTGCTGCAAGCGGGTGACTTTCAGCTCGCCACCCTGGTGGCCATGGCTCTCTACTTGCCCTTGTCACTGCTCTTCTGGCATGCGCCGGCGCTGGTGCACTGGCACCGCGTTGCGCCACTGAAAAGCGTGTTCTTTAGTCTGGTGGCTTGCCTGCGCAATTTTGGGGCAATGACACTGTTTGGCGTGGCGTGGATGGGTGTGTTCCTGACAGCCGCCATTCTTGTGGCCACCGTGGCGGGCCTGCTAGGCGGCCCGGACGTTGTCGGTGCCGTGATGTTCCCTGCTGCCATGCTGATGGCCTCGATGTTTTTCACGTCGCTCTATTTCACGTTTCGTGACAGTTTTGACAACACCCCGGAAGGCCAACCATGACCCAACACCTGCTGCGCGGGCGCACCGACAGGGAAGTCACCTGGTTTCAGCGACGTGACTTTCTTCAGGCCGCAGCAGCGTGGACCGCCCTTGGCGGGTTTGCCAGCGCTCACGCGCAGTCGCGCAGCAATGTGGTTGAGCTGCAAGGCGACGCGTTGGTGAATGGGTCCCGGTTGGACCGCGAGCAACCATTGCAGGCCGGCGACCAGATTGTTACTGGCCCGGGCAGCCAACTCGTGTTTGTGGTGGGCAACGCATCTTTTCTGGTGCGGCAAAGTTCGAATGTGAAGATCGAAGGGTCCGCCGCGTCCACCGCGATAGGCGTGTTGCGCCTGATTACCGGAGCAGTCGCCAGCGTCTGGGGTACCGGTACGCGGCGAAAAATCATCACGCCCACCCTCACCGCCGGCATTCGCGGCACCGGCGTGTACACGGAGATCCTTCCGGAGTTCGAAGGCCGCACTTACTTCTGCAATTGCTATGGCACGATCGACTTGGCCGCCGGGAACGCCACGGTTGAGAGCAAGGCTGAGTACCACCAGGCATTCTGGGCAGAACCTCCAGCCAAAGCCGGTGCATCACTGACGCCTGCGAAAAAGCTCAACCACACCGACGAAGAAATGGAAATGCTGGCCAAGCTCATCGGCCAACGCACCGCCTGGGAGATCTCGGGGCGCAAGGGCAACCCGGACAATCCCAACTACGACTATTAAAGCGGGGTGAGCTTCGCCACGCTGAGCGCCAGCCACTTGACGCCGTGGCGGGGGAAGTTAATCTGGGCACGGGCATCGGTACCGCTGCCCTCCAAGGTCAACACCGTGCCTTCACCAAACTTGGGGTGAAACACTTTTTGCTGCACTTTGAGGCCATGGGACGGCTCTTCTTTGCGCGCAATTTCATTGCCAAAAGTGCCTGTAGCGCCCGTGGAATAAGCGTAAGAAGCTCCTGATTTAGTAGCAAGATCAGTACCCCAACTGCGTGGTGCCGGGATCGGGTTGTGTTTGGGGGTGAGCCACTTGAGCGCTTCCTCCGGTAATTCTTCAAAAAACCGGCTCTTCAGGTTGTAGCGCGTCTGGCCGTGCAGCATGCGTGTCTGCGAGTGGCTCAGGTACAGGCGTTTGCGGGCGCGGGTGATGGCGACGTACATCAGGCGGCGCTCTTCTTCGAGGCCATCGCGGTCGCTCAGCGAGTTCTCGTGTGGGAACAAGCCCTCTTCCATGCCGGTGATGAAAACGCAGTCAAACTCCAGCCCTTTGGCTGAGTGCACGGTCATGAGCTGGATGGCGTCCTGGCCGGCTTGCGCCATGTTGTCGCCCGCTTCCAGCGCCGCGTGGGTGAGAAATGCCGCCAGCGGCGACAGCGTTTCGCCGGTTTCAGCATCGGGTGCCGGTGGCACATCGTCCTGCGCCAGCGGCAGGCCTTGCGCATCGCGACCAAAGCCCTCCAGCACGACAAAGCTCTCGGCGGCGTTGACCAGTTCCTCCAGATTCTCTACCCGGTCCGCACCCTCGCGCTCGGCGCGGTAGTGTTCCATCAGGTCGCTTTGGTCGAGCATCAGCTCCACGATGGACCGCAAGTTCAGACCTTGGGTTTGCTCTCGCAGCACATCAATCTTGGCAACAAAGCCGGAGATCAACGCGCCAGCCCGGCCGCTAAGGCTGCTCACCGCGTCGTGCAGCGAGCAGCCGCTGGCGCGCGCCGAGTCCTGCAACTGCTCCATGCTGCGTGCGCCTATGCCACGCGCCGGGAAATTGACCACCCGCATGAAGCTGGTGTCGTCTTTGGGGTTCTCCAAGAGACGCAAGTAGGCCAAAGCGTGCTTGATCTCGGCACGCTCAAAAAAGCGCAGACCGCCGTACACCCGGTAGGGGATGGCAGCATTGAACAGCGCGGTCTCTATCACCCGGCTCTGTGCATTGGAGCGGTACAGGACGGCAATTTCTTTTCGCTCCACGTCTTCACGGATGAGTTGCTTCATCTCGTCGACCATCCACTGCGCCTCGGCAAAGTCGCTCGGGGCTTCGTAGACGCGTACGGGCTCACCCGGGCCTTGCTCGGTGCGCAGGTTTTTCCCAAGGCGTCGGCTGTTGTGGCTGATCAGCGCATTGGCAGAGTCCAGAATATTGCTGAAGCTGCGGTAGTTCTGCTCCAGTTTGATCTGGTGCTGCACCTGGAACTCGCGTACAAAGTCGGCCATATTGCCCACCCGGGCTCCGCGAAAGGCGTAAATGCTCTGATCGTCATCGCCCACAGCCAGCACCGTGCCACCAGCACCATCCGGGCTTAGATCAGCACCCTGCCCCGCCAGCATCTTGATCCAGGCGTACTGCAGTTTGTTGGTATCCTGAAACTCATCAATCAGGATATGGCGAAAACGGCGCTGGTAGTGTTCGCGGATGGGGTCGTTGTCGCGCAGCAGTTCGTATGAGCGCAGCATCAGTTCGCCAAAGTCCACCACGCCTTCGCGCTGGCACTGCTCCTCGTACAACTGGTAGATATCCACCTTGCGCCGCGTTTCATCGTCCCGCACTTCCACCATGTTGGGGCGCAGGCCTTCTTCCTTGTTGCCGGAAATAAACCACTGCAATTGCTTGGGCGGAAAGCGCTCGTCGTCCAGGTTAAGTTGTTTGCACAAGCGCTTGATGGCGCTGAGCTGATCCTGGGTGTCGAGAATCTGGAACGACTGGGGCAGGTTGGCCATTTTGAAATGGGAGCGCAGAAAGCGGTTGCACAGGCCGTGGAAAGTGCCAATCCACATGCCGTGCACGTTGAGCGGCAACATGGCCCCCAGCCGCGTCATCATCTCCTTGGCCGCCTTGTTGGTAAACGTCACCGCCAAAATGCCACCGGGCGACACATAACCGTTTTGCAGCAGCCAGGCAATGCGGGTGGTGAGCACGCGTGTCTTGCCCGAGCCAGCACCCGCCAGAATCAGGGCATGTTCGGCGGGCAAAGTTACCGCAGCACGTTGCTCGGGGTTCAGGGTGGCGAGTAGTGGGGAGTCTATTGCGTTTTCGATGGCGTGGCTTGAGTGCATGGCTGATTGTAGAAACACCCTGAACTACCTGTTTCGCCCACTTGTTTGCTGAACCCGCGATGGGCTTGGGCTGTGTACTTGCGCTACGTGTCCCCCGCCCGCTACGCGGGCTCCTCCTTGACCTCCGCGCAAGCACACAGCCCAAGCCCACCGCTGCGAACCAGGCTATTGCATTCGACCATTGCCTGCGAGGGTCTCGAGGAACAGGGTGGCTGTGCGTTTTGCGGAGGTCAAGGAGGAGCCCGCAAAGCGGGCGGGGGACACGCAGCAAAACGTACAGCCGCCCTGATCCGTCCCCCGACAAATCAATCGAATGCTTCAACCTGCTAACTAACGTGAGTACAATCAAGCACCGGGCCCAAGCAATTGGCACCCGGTATTTTTTTGCCGGTTCCAATCCAAGCGCCTCGCGATGTTTTTCTTGAATCTTCATGAATTTTCTAGACAGGAGCTTGGACCATGGAAATATTTGACTACGACAACATCCTCTTGCTGCCCCGCAAGTGCCGTGTGGAAAGCCGCTCGGAGTGCGACGCCGGCATTGAACTCGGTGGCCGAAAATTTCGCCTGCCCGTGGTGCCGGCCAACATGAAAACCGTGGTGGACGAGAAGATTTGTGTCTGGCTCGCACAGAACGGCTACTTCTATGTAATGCACCGCTTTGACCTGGACAACGTGCAGTTCGTCAAGGACATGAACACCAAGGGGCTTTATGCGTCCATTTCACTGGGCGTGAAAAAGCCCGATTACGAGACGGTGGATCGGTTGCACGCATTGGGTCTGATCCCTGAGTACGTGACCATTGACATTGCGCACGGACACGCCGACAGCGTCAAGGAGATGATTGGCTATCTCAAAGGCAAGATGCCATCGACTTTCATCATTGCCGGCAACGTCGCCACGCCTGAGGCTGTGATTGATCTGGAAAACTGGGGCGCAGACGCCACCAAAGTGGGTATTGGCCCAGGCAAGGTGTGCATTACCAAACTCAAAACGGGCTTTGGCACTGGCGGCTGGCAGTTAAGTGCCGTAAAGTGGTGCGCGCGCGTGGCGACCAAGCCCATCATTGCCGATGGTGGCATCCGTGACCATGGCGACATTGCCAAGAGCGTGCGCTTTGGCGCCACCATGGTCATGATTGGTTCGTTGTTTGCCGGGCATGAAGAATCGCCAGGCCAAACCGTGGAGGTAGACGGCAAGCTCTACAAGGAGTATTACGGCTCGGCCAGCGACTTCAACAAGGGCGAGTACAAGCACGTGGAAGGCAAGCGCATTCTGGAGCCGGTCAAGGGTAAGTTGGCCAATACCCTCATTGAGATGGAACAGGATGTACAAAGCTCCATCAGCTACTCCGGCGGCAAGAAGCTGATGGACATCCGCAAAGCAAATTACGTCACACTGGGTGGCGACAACGCAGGCGAACACTTGCTCATGTGAGATGACGACGATTGCGTTGCTGGGTATAGGTCTCATGGGTTTTCCCATGGGACAGCGCTTGTGCGCGGCCGGTCATGTGGTTCGCGCCTGGAATCGAACGCCAGACCAAGCCCAGCGGTTGAAGGCGTTCGGAGCCACCGTATGTGCACAGCCGTCAACAGCGGTTCTGGGCGCGGAAGTCGTTATCACCATGCTGGCAAGTGGCGATGCCGTGGAGCAAGTGCTATTTGAGCAAGGTACAGCGCAAGCGATCGAGCCAGGCAGTCTGGTGATTGACATGTCATCCATAGCACCAGCGCAAGCACGGGACCATGCGAAGCGGCTGGCAGCGTTGGGTGTTGATTACCTGGATGCGCCAGTCTCCGGGGGAACCTTGGGCGCTGAGGCCGGCAAACTAGCCATCATGGTCGGAGGTGATGCCGCGGCACTGGAACGCGCAGCACACCTTTTGAAGGTATTTGGCAAAGCCACCCATGTCGGTCCATCCGGTGCCGGGCAATTGACCAAACTAGCCAACCAGATGATCGTAGGTATCACCATTGGCGCGGTCGCAGAAGCACTGCTGCTGTGCGAAAAGGGCGGCGCCGACATGACGCGGGTCAAGGAGGCCATCTCTGGTGGCTTCGCCGACAGCCGCATTTTGCAGGTCCATGGCCAGCGTATGGTGGAACGCGACTTTGCCCCCCGGGCGCGGATGACGGTGCAGCTCAAGGACCTGCGAAATGCCCTGGCCACGGCGCATGAAATCGGCTTTGATGCCCCTATCACCGCGCTGTTTGAGCAGTTGTATGCACAGGGCATCGAGCACGGTTTGGCGGACCTGGACCACTCGGGACTGTTTGTGGAACTGGCACGTCGCAATGGTCTGGGATAACGGCACATCGACCTTTCTTGTCTAGCGCACAGGTGTTTCACCGGCTGAACTAGGGTGTTGGCCTGATTTCGCTTGAGGTCATTCATCCCTAAAGTGGGACCTATCAATCTCTGGAGCCCTGCAAAGCGATTTCGGCAGTAGCAGGCCCGTTGAATTGGGGAAATACCATGCAGCAACTGGTTGCACCATTTCAGGAATCGCTGGAGTCGCTCGATCGCATCAAGGCCAACGCACTCTTTCAGGAGGCATTGACCACCATGACGCCGATTGAGGCGGTCGAACAATTGGTCGTGCCTGCTTTGGAACGCATAGGTGCTGCCTGGCACAGCGGCCAATTGGCGTTGTCGCAGGTCTACATGAGCGGGCGTTTTTGCGAGGCGCTGGTAGAGAGCGTACTGCCGCCCAGCGACCCGGACCGCAAGCACCAGCCGCGCTCGGCGATCGTAGTGCTCAGCGACTACCACGACCTCGGCAAACGGATTGTGTACTCGGTCATGCGCGCCAGCGGATTTGAGCTATTTGACTACGGACGCCTTGACGTGGATGAGTTGGTCGACAGAGCGATCGCAGACAAGCTTCGGGTATTGATGATTTCGGTTCTCATCCTGCCTTCCGCCCTGAAGGTAAAACAGGTGTGTAGCCGCATCAAGGGACGCGGAGCGAACATCAAAGTGGTCGTGGGTGGCGCGCCATTTCTCTTTGACAGCCAACTGTGGCAAGAGGTCGGTGCGGACGCCATGGGCAACAGCGCAGCCGAAGCAGTGGAAATTGTCGAGCGCCTGATGGGAGAAATGCAATGAACGCAAGTCCCATGACTTCCATGCAACGCACGCTGACAACGCTGGGACAACAGGAGCCCGATCGGGTGCCGCTTTTTCTGCTGACAACCATGCACGGCGCGAAGGAAATGCAACTGTCCATCAAGGACTACTTCTCGCGCTCCGAGCATGTTGCACAAGGCCAATTGCGGCTGCACGAAAAGTACCACAGTGATTGTCTTTATCCCTTTTTCTATGCTGCGATTGAAACCGAAGCTTGGGGTGGTGAAACCATTTTTCTGCCCGACGGCCCGCCCCTGTGCGGGGCACCGGTCATCCACAGTGCACAGGACATCGACCAACTGATGACACCAGCGATCGAAGAGGCCGCTGGCCTGAACAAGGTGCTGGCGACGATCACCGCGCTCAAGAACGAGGTTGGTGACTCGGTACCGATCATCGGAGTGGCCATCTCTCCGTTTTCCCTTCCGGTGATGCAGATGGGGTTTCATGCGTACATCGAGTTGTTACACGAAGACCCGCAACGCTTCGCGCGGTTGATGGAACTGAACGAGGCATTTACCGTGGCCTGGGCCAACGCACAACTCGCCGCGGGGGCCACGGCCATTTGCTACTTTGATCCGGTTTCCTCCCCGACGAACATTCCGCGCGAGTTGTATTTGCGCACTGGCCAGCAAGTTGCCAAACGCACCATTGCACAAATCAAGGGCCCCACCGCCACGCACATGGCGTCCGGGCGCGGTATGTCCATCCTGCCGGATATTGCCGACACTGGAACCGCGGTGGTTGGTGTCAGTGCAATGGAAGATCTGGCTGAACTCAAGCGTGCCACCGGGCAGCGCGTGTCGCTATTGGGTAACCTCAACGGCATCGAGATGCGCCGCTGGACACCCGAACGGGCTGAGCACGAAGTAAAACGCGCCATTGCCAAGGCCGGACGCGGCGGCGGGTTCATCCTGGCCGACAACCACGGTGAAATTCCCTGGCAAGTGCCCGAAGAGGTGTTGTTGGCGATTGCGGACGCCGCGGAAAGATGGGGGCGTTACCCTCTCACCTGGGTGGACGAATGGACAGAGTCATCGTCGCCCTAGCACACCAACAGCATGACACCGCGCCTGTGCATTTTCAGTTGTGACAGTTTTCACTTGGAAGTGGCGGCGTGCGTCCGGGCCGAAGGCTGGGTGGATGTCGTGTCGGCCGAGTTTCCGGCGCGCTGTGGGCGCCCTCCCATCACTTGGGACGAACTACAGAACGCTTTGCCGCACGACTGCACCCAGGTGATTTTGTTTGGCAGGGCATGCCTGGGCGCGCTCGGGCCAGCGCCAGCAGCATTTCCAAAAGTGCAACGACTCATCAAGGAGCAGTGTTTCCACCTGATTGCCAGCACCACCTTGGTGGACACGGCCGTCGCAGAAGGAAGCTACCTCATGTCGCCTGGCTGGCTGCGCAATTGGCGTAGCCATGTGGAAGACCAGGGCTTTACACCGGAGACCGCCGGGGATTTCTATCGGGATTTCGCAAAGCAACTGGTATTGCTCGACACGGGCGTCTTGCCCGAGATCGCCACCTTCGCCGACGAATTTTCATGCGCGACGGGTTTGCCGCTACAGCGCTTGGCGGTTGGGCTCGATCACACGCGGTTGCTGCTCGGCAACGCTGTGCTGGAGTGGCGGCTTGCACAGTTGCAGGCAGACATCCAGCAACGCGAACGCTCGCATGGCGCAGAGCTCGCTGACCATGTCTGCGCGATGGATCTGCTGGGGCGGTTGACACAGCTGCGACAGGAAACTGAAGTCATCGCCGCGATCGAGGACTTGTTTCGTATGCTCTTTGCACCACGCCTAGTGCAATACCAACGCTTTGAAACTGCGCAGCGCTGTGCGGTCCAATCTGCACCGTCATGGCTCGCGTCGCTGGCACTTTCTCCACAGACCCCCTATGCATGGGCGACCGACGGCGACGGATTCGCGCTTTTGTTAGCCCATGATGGGCAGGAGATGGGCCGAATCATGGTCGATGGCCTGGCATTTGAGCAATACCGCGAGCGCTATCTGAACATGGCCCTGGCAATGAGCGGGGTGTGCGCGCTCGCTTTGGAGAGCGCCCGCACACGCAAACGCCTGATGGAGGCAGAAAAGATGGCTTCACTGGGTGTGATGGTGGCCGGTATCGCACATGAAATCAACACGCCTGTCGGCGTTGGCGTCCTGGCCGCATCGACGCTCCAGCGCGGTACGCTGAAGCTCGCCGAGAGCTTTGCCGAACGACGCATGACACAATCTTCCTTGCAAGCCTACCTGAACGACGCGCAGTCGCAGAACGGGCTCATTTTGTCAAACCTGCAGCGGGTCGGCACCTTGATAGACGCCTTTCGCCAGGTGGCGGTCAACGGACTGCCCCAGACAACTTCCGCAGTACGTTTGGCGCGTTGCATCCGGGATGTGGTGGCCAGTCTGGGTGATCGCATCAATGGGCAGCGGTTCCCGGTGCACATCGACTGCGACGAGATGCTGGCAATTGACAGTTACCCAGGCGACTGGGCCAGCATTTTTACCAACCTGATCAGCAACTCCATACAGCACGGGTTCAAGGGCGTTGAGAAGGGTCAGATAGACATCGCCGTCATTCATGACAGCAACAAACTGCTGATCTCCTACACCGATGACGGCGTTGGCCTCTCGCCCGAAGCACGCAAGCGCATCTTCGATCCCTTTTTCACCACAGATTTGCAGAATGGCATGGGCTTGGGAATGCACCTCGTGTACAACCTTGTGACGCAGCGAATGGGTGGTTCCATCACCTGCTCTGAGCCTATTGCAAAAGGCGCCTTCTTCCAGATTGAAGTTCCTACCCCCTCAAGAGTCAACCACTCATGAGCAACGCCGACGAATTTTCAGATTTGTTCGCGGCTGAGGCGCCGGATTCGGCTACTGCTGTCCAAAGTGCAGAGCAGCCGTGGAAGGTGTTGCTGGTCGATGACGAAGAAGACATTCACGCCGTGCTGCACATGGCATTAAAAGATGTGCAGGTCGAGGGAAGAAGCCTGCAGCTTTTCGATGCGAGATCAGCTGAAGAAGCCAAGGCGCTGCTGAAAGTTCATACAGACATCTCCCTCATCTTGTTGGATGTGGTGATGGAGACGGAGTTGGCCGGCCTGTCGCTGGTGCAACATATTCGCCGGGACATCTGCAACCGTGTGGTGCAAATAGTGCTGGTGACCGGGCAACCCGGCTACGCGCCACAGCGAGAGGTGGTGAGTGACTACGAAATCGATGGCTACCGGCTCAAGTCGGAGTTAACCGCTGACAAGATATTTGTATCGGTGTATGCCGCGTTGCGCACCTACCGCGCCCTGCGTGATTCGGAACTGCAACGCCGTGAGCTCGAATCCCTCGCGGTGGATCTGCGTGAACGCGACGGTCAACTGCGCCTGGCAGCCAGCGTGTATGCCAACAGTTATGAAGGCATCATGATTGCGGATGCCAACGCCCAGATCATCGATGTGAATCCCGCATTCACGCGCATTACCGGCTACGGCCACAACGAGATCGTGGGAAAAAATCCACGCGTCCTTGCCTCGGGCCGGCACGATCCGGCTTTCTACCGCAGGATGTGGGCGTCGATCAAGGACCACGATTTCTGGCAAGGCGAGGTTTGCAACAGACGCAAGTCTGGTGACTTGTATACCGAAATACTGTCCCTGTCCGTGATCCGTGATGAGGCAGGCCTGCTACAGCACTACATCGGCGTTTTTTCAGACATCAGTCTGCTCAAGGCACACGAGGAAGAACTTCACCGAATTGCACATTACGATCAGTTGACCGGGATTCCTAACCGGCGCCTGCTCTCTGACCGTTTGGCGCAGGCGCTGGCGCGCAGTCGCCGCACGCAGCGGTCGGTCGCCGTTTGTTACCTAGACCTCGATGGATTCAAGGCCGTCAATGACCGGTTTGGTCATGCGGGTGGCGACAAATTGCTGGTCACAATCACCGAGCGACTTCGCGGCGTTTTACGCACCGACGACACGCTGGCCCGGTTGGGTGGCGACGAGTTCATTTTGTTGCTCACGGAGTTGGGGCAACCGCAGGAGTGCCGACTCGCACTCGACCGCGTGCTCGCCATCGTGAAGGAGCCGCTGGAAATTGAAGGCACGCTTGTTGCCGTTTCGGCCAGCATCGGGGTTAGCTTGTACCCCGACGACGACGTGGATGCCGACACCCTTCTGCGCCACGCGGATCAGGCCATGTACATGGCCAAAGAGGGAGGCAAGAACTCTTACCACTTCTTTGATCCTGTGCACGACCACCAAATTCAAACACACCGACTGAATCTGCAACGCTTGCGTGAAGCCCTGGCGCGCGGCGAGTTCGTCCTGTACTACCAGCCCAAAGCTGACCTGGCGTCCGGGGAAATCATTGGTGCCGAAGCGCTGATTCGGTGGGAACATCCCGACAGAGGTTTATTGGCGCCGTCTGTGTTCTTGAACCACATGGATGGCACCGATTTGGAGACCGCCGTGGGCGAGTGGGTCATTGACTCAGTTCTTAAACAAATTGCCAGGTGGAACGGCCAGGGGCTGTCATTGACCGTCAGTGCAAACATCAGCGCAGACCATTTGCTCTGCCACAACTTTGCCGATCGCCTGCAACAGCTTTTGCGTTCTCACCCGGACGTTGCTCCGTCCAGCCTGGAACTGGAAATTCTCGAAACGGCGGCCCTGGCTGATATGAAAAAGGCGGTTCGCACCATTACCGAGTGCCGCAAACTTGGCGTGCAATTCGCCCTGGACGACTTTGGTACCGGCTACTCGTCCCTGACCTACTTCTTGAATCTGCCAGTCCAGATGCTCAAGATTGACCAAAGTTTTGTGCGTGTGATGCTCGAGGATCCGGGCGGGTTGGGGATTGTAGAAAGCGTGGTGCTTCTCGCACAGGCGTTCAACCGACCGGTGATTGCAGAAGGCGTTGAGACGCTGGAGCACGGGTCCATGTTGATGCGCCTTGGTTGTCGGCTTGCGCAAGGTTATGGAATTTCCAGGCCAATGCCCGCACACGAATTCCCCCAATGGATGCGCGATTGGCAGGAGCGAGGCGCCTGGAAAACCATTCAGCCGCAAACGGTGGAACAGGATGCCACGCTGCTAGTCGCAGCACAAAGCCACCGCATATGGGTCGAACAGGTTCAGTGGACTGTGGAACATCCAAACAATGCCAGCGCATTCATTGCCGACGACAGTAGTTGCTCTTTTCGACGATGGTTTGACGGCAGCGGTATGGCCCGTTATGGCAAATTGGGCGCATACAAATGCATAGGTGAACTACATGACGCTGGCCATGCACTGGCCCAGAATGCACTTGATCTTGCACGTGCAGACGATTCGACTGCAGCCCAAAGTGCGCTGCAAGATCTCGTCAATTGCAGAGACCAGTTGCTGAGTCTTCTCGCGTCCCTGAATCAGACTCGTGCTGGGCAATCGTCGCCCAACCCAGCGCCATCAGCAAGGTCAGACTTTTCTTCGGAGGTAGCAGCTCAATGATCGATACACCTACCCTACAACAACCTCGTGCGTTGTTGGCTTGCGCTACCACCTCAGTGTGTTCAGCGAGCGATTCGGATAACTTCACCAACCTGTTTGCCCAGGAGTCGACCGCATCGCAGAGTCCTACGGCAGCGATCGAACACCGTTGGAAAGTGCTGCTTGTCGACGATGAAGATGACATGCACACAGTCTTGCACATGGCTTTGAAGGACATGGAAGTTGAGGGTTTCCCACTGGAACTTTACGATGCCAGATCGGCCGATGAAGCCAAGAAAGTTCTGGCTGAGCATCCGGACATTTCGCTGATCCTGCTGGACGTCGTGATGGAAACAGAGATGGCTGGGCTCTCGCTGGTGACACACGTGCGTCAGGAGATTTGCAACCGAATGGTTCAGATTGTTTTGGTGACCGGACAACCGGGTTATGCCCAAGAACATGAAGTCCGTGCCGACTATGACATCAACGGCTATCGACTCAAATCCGAACTCACCGCGTACAACATCTATACCTCCGTAAGCTTGGCATTGCGCGCCTACCAGACACTGCGCAGCGTGAAGGACCAGCGCTGCGAACCGGTTGAACAGGTGAATATCTGCCTCGACGATGCCATCGAAGCCCACCGCCAATGGAGGGAAAAATTGAAGGTTGCTGCAGCAACCGGGGAACCGCTGGATGCTGCATCCCTTCGCAGAAACGACTGCTGTGACCTGGGCAAGTGGATACACGCCAAAGGCCGTCAGTTGTATGGGAGCAAACCGGAATTCGTCAAGTTAATGGCCAGACACAATGACTTTCATCTGGTGGCCAGCATGGTGGCGAATTCGATCAACGATCGTGAGTACACCGACCTCCAGAAAGTCCTCAATGGAAATTCACAGTTTGCCCAAGCATCGATTGATGTCGAGACAGCCGTGATGACGCTGAAGTTTTCCCTGTCCAATTGACAAAGAAAAGCCAACCCAATCGGTCCCCATTGGATTGGCGCTTGAACATTCGGGCCGTCTAACGTGCTGGCTTCGCCGGACGTTTGACCGTATCGCGTGGCACAAAGACTTTGCCGCCGTTACCGGGTTTGGCGAAAGCCGCAGGTTTTCCGAAAGCAGGTTTTCGGTCGTTGAAACCGCCCTTGCGTTCGTAACTGAAACCTTCTCGTGCTGCGCCACTAAAGTCCCTGGAGTTGCCTGCGAATTCGCGTGGACCATTGGAGGGACGGCCGCCAAAGCCGCCGCGGTTGTCTCCAAATCCACCTTCGCGCGGTCCGCCAAAGGAGCGTTCACGCGGACGACGGTCCGCCACATGGTTGCCACGGCCGCCAAAGCTGGCACCGGTGCCCGGCCGCGCCTCGGGGAAGCGCTGTTGAGGCTCCAAACCAGGAATGGTTTCTGACTGGAAGTGCTGGCGGGTATAGGCCTCGATGTCAAAGATCTTGCGACGATCGCGGATTTCGGCAAATGTCACCGCCAGCCCATCGCGCCCGGCGCGTCCGGTACGGCCAATGCGGTGCGTGTAGTCTTCCGCCTTCATCGGCAAACCATAATTGAAGACGTGGGTGATGGTCGGTACATCAATGCCGCGGGCTGCCACATCGGTCGCCACCAAAATCTGAACCTGTCCCTGCCGCAATGCCATCAGACGACGGTTGCGCAGACCCTGGCTGAGTGCGCCGTGCAGCGCAACAGCATCAAAACCCGCCTGCTGCAAGTCACCCGCCAGACCATCGCATTCAATCTGGGTGCTGGCGAACACGATCGCCTGGTTGATCGTTGTGTCGCGCAGCCAATGATCCAGCAGCTTGCGCTTGTGATGCGCGTTATCTGCCCAGAACAGAACCTGCTTGATGTTGACATGTTTTTCCTGAGGGTTGTCAATCGTCACGCGTTGGGGTTCGCGCATCACGCGGGCTGCCAGTTGCTGGATGCGTGGCGCAAAAGTCGCGCTAAACATCATGGTCTGCTTGCGGTCAATCGTGAGCTGGTTGATTTCTGCCAGATCATCCGAGAAACCCAGATCGAGCATGCGGTCGGCTTCGTCGACTACCAGGAATTGCACCTGGTCGAGCTTGATCTGCATACTGCGCTGCAGATCAAGCAAACGCCCTGGAGTGGCAACGACCAGGTTCGCATTTTGCAGTTTGGCTATTTGAAGCTGATAGGGCATGCCGCCCACGATGTTGGCAATGCGCAAGCCACGGCAGTGCTGCACCAGATCAATTGCGTCATGCGCCACCTGTTGTGCCAGTTCGCGCGTGGGACATACGACCAACGCACCAGGCGCCGGCGCCTTGAAGTTACGCGGATTGGTGGGGTCCTTGCGTTTGGCCCGCTTCGGTGGAGCTTCACCCTTTGCAGCGGCCTCAGCCACTGCGCGCTCGTACTCTGCGCGCTCCTGCGCCTCGGCCGCAGCCTGCTGCTTTAGCAATGTATGCAGCACAGGCAACAGAAACGCTGCCGTCTTGCCACTACCCGTTTGGCTGGACACCATCAGGTCGATGTAACGTGCAGCCTTCTCGGCGGTCGCTTCGGCTGGCAAAGCGAGCGGAATTGTCTTCTTTTGAACGATGGTTGGCTGGGTGTAGCCAAGATCCTTCACCGCATGAATCAATTCGGGTGCCAGGCCCATCTCGATGAATCCGTTCGGAATCTCGGGCAATTCAGGCGCTTCGACTATCGCAACCTCATTGGTTATCGCAGACGAAGTTGCTGCACTTTCAGGGTTTGAAAAAGTTTCGGCAGGCGCGAAATCGCCCGTCGCATTCATAGCGTCAGTCATGGTTTACTCTCACGCGAGCGCCGCAGTGTGTGCGACTGCTCCGTTAATGGTTAAAAAACATCAACCATCAAACGGAACCTGCTCCGGCCCCTGGTGGGCTCAGCGCTTGGGGTTCATATTGGCGAACCCGGTGAATGAAGGGAGATGTACAAAAACGCCACTGCTTGTAGCGAAGCCTGCGATTATCGCATAGATCCGGGTAAACACTTAATTCTATTGACAGAGCCTCCATTACTCCAGTCGCAGGAAGTGGTCACGATAGTGTTCGAGTTCATCAATGGACTCATGCACATCCGCCAACGCTGTGTGGTTCTGCTTCTTCTTGAATGAGGCATGAACCGAAGGTTTCCAGCGCCTGGAGAGTTCCTTCAAGGTGCTCACATCGAGATTGCGATAGTGAAAAAATGCCTCCAGTTTGGGCATGTATTTCACAAGAAACCGCCGGTCCTGGGCAATCGAGTTGCCACACATGGGTGTGCCATTGGAAGGAACAAACTGGCGCAAGAATGACAGCAAAACTTCTTCAGCCTCGAGTTCACTGGTAGTCGAAGCCCTGACCTTCTCGATCAAGCCACTTTTGCCGTGCGTACCCTTGTTCCACGCATCCATGCGGTCAAGTTGCGCATCGGACTGGTGAATCACCAACACGGGGCCTTCGGTCCGGTGCTCGAGTTGGGGACCCGTCACAACCACTGCGATTTCGATTATCTTATCCACTTCCGGATTCAGTCCGGTCATTTCACAGTCCAGCCAGACAAGGTTCAGGTCGGATTTGTTGAGTGAGGTATTGGCATCAGGCATCAGGGGATTGTCGCCGATGGCCTAAACTCAGCCGCCATGAAAGACCAATTTTTCAATCTGCCAGACAGTACTTCCGTGTCACTCGCTTTTGCCACAGTTTTGGCTGTCACTGTGCTGCTGAAATTCTGGCTCGCCACGCGGCAGATCAAGCATGTCGCGCATCACCGGAACCAGGTTCCCACTGCCTTCTCTGGAAAGATTTCGTTGGATGCCCACAAAAAGGCCGCAGACTATACGGTCACCAAGGCACGCTTTGGCATGCTGGAGCTTGCCTGGGGTGCGGCGGTCACGCTGGGCTGGACACTGCTTGGTGGTCTGTCAGCTCTGAATCAAGAGGTCGTGCTTGTCCTGGGCACTGGACTGTGGCAACAGGTAGCGCTGCTTCTCTTATTCGTTCTCATCAATGGCTTGATTGATTTGCCATTCTCGCTGTACCAGACTTTTGTCATCGAGCAACGCTTTGGATTCAACAAGACCACACCCAAACTTTGGATGCTCGACCTCGTGAAGTCCACCGTCATGGGGGCATTGATAGGCCTGCCGCTTGCATCATTGGTGCTGTGGATGATGGGCGCAACCGGCGACCTCTGGTGGCTATGGACCTGGTGTGTCTGGAGTGGCTTCAATCTGCTAATGCTTCTGGTTTATCCGACATGGATTGCTCCGGTATTCAACAAATTTCAGCCGTTGGAAGATCCGACACTGAAGGCACGTGTGGAACTGCTCATGGCACGCTGTGGCTTTCAAAGCAAGGGCTTCTTCGTCATGGATGGCAGCAAGCGCAGTGCCCACGCGAACGCCTATTTCACCGGTTTTGGGAAATCGAAACGCGTCGTTTTTTACGATACCCTGCTTGCCCAATTAAGTCCGGCGGAAGTCGATGCAGTGCTGGCGCACGAATTGGGACATTTCAAACTGCGCCATATTGCCAAACGTCTGGTGTCCATGTTTGCCATGAGCTTTGGCGGCTTCTTTGTACTGGGTTGGCTCAGCCAGCAGGTTGTCTTCTATACCGGCTTGGGAGTCGTACCCAATGTGGTTGGTGCCAACGATGCTTTGGCGTTGCTGCTCTTCATGATGGTGATTCCGCTGGCAGGGACTCTCCTGGGGCCGCTGTTCGCGCAACTTTCGCGCAAACATGAGTTTGAGGCCGACGCCTACGCCGCAACGCAAACCAGCGGGGCCGAGCTTTCCAGTGCACTGCTCAAATTGTATGAAGACAATGCTTCCACGTTGACTCCCGATCCGCTGTATGTGCGTGTCTACTACTCGCACCCCCCTGCCACCGAGCGCATTGGTCGCCTGATGGCTGCCGGGAGTTAACTTTGTCCGCCCCCACACTACAGGCTGGATTGGTTGTTGCCGGGCACGGGCGGCATGTCTGGGTTGAAACGAACGACGGCAGGCGCATCCTCTGCCACCCAAGAGGCAAGAAAAATCAGACCGTTGTGGGCGACCTGGTTCAATGGCAAGCATCACAGGATGAGGGCACGATTGAAGCGGTCGAGCCTCGCCAAAACCTGTTCTACCGTCAGGACGAACTGCGCACCAAGTCGTTTGCCGCCAATCTGGATCAGGTGCTGATACTGCTGGCTGCGGAACCCGAGTTTTCGGAAAGTCAACTCGTGCGAGCACTCATTGCCGCCGAGGCGCAACACATTACGCCCATCATCGCACTCAACAAACGTGATCTGGTGGAGCCATTCGACCGCGCATGGCAACGCTTGCAGGCGTACGCAGCGATGGGCTATTCCTTGGTACCGCTGGCGCTCAAGCCACGTTCTGATCTGGGCGGCGATGACTCACACCCCCTGGACGCAGTTCTTGCTGGAAAGACGACGCTCGTGCTGGGGCCATCAGGCGCCGGGAAAAGTACCCTGATCAACCGATTGATCCCCAATGCGCAAGTACTCACCAACGCCATTTCGACCGCGCTCAACTCGGGCAAACACACCACGACCAGCACCACGTGGTACTGGGTCGATCCGGACAAAACAACGGCAGTCATTGATTCCCCAGGATTCCAGGAGTTTGGACTTCACCATATTGAACCCATGCAACTGGCAGGCTTGATGCCTGACTTTGCAGCGGTTGCCACGGCATGCAAGTTCTACAACTGCTCGCATCTGCACGAACCGGGTTGCGGCGTGATTTCAACGGTCAAAAACAGCTCTGGCGCCCATCGAATAAGCGCAATACGCTACAAAATATATAGCGAACTTTTTGCAGAACTTTCTCAGCAGCCACACTACTGATTTCAAGTCGAGCGGCCTGAAATCAGCCTAACAGCCGCGCCATGGACAAGAGCGCCAACACCACCATCCACATCACAACGGTGCGCCAAAGCAGTCCCACCACTGCGCGCAGATGGGCAGGTTGCGGAGTTTGTCCAGAGCCGGAATTGCCCTGAGCGCCTAACTTGACGTTTACCGCGCCGGCAGTGGATGCCAACACGACGCCGTCGTTGTCGCGCGCCGCGTGAGATTCCTGATTACGCCAGTTTTCCACGGCATCTTCGAAGCTTCCAACAAAGGCAAAACCGAGCGCTGTCACACGGGCAGGCACCCAATCCATCCACACCCACGCCAGCGCAGCATGTTGTTGCAGAGGTTCACTCACCGGTGCGCTGGTGGGCTTGAGCGGACGTTTGACGTAGCGGGCAACAAATTCGCCCATGCGGTAAACAACTGCGCCAGCGGGCCCGAGACCGAGTGCCGCGACCACCGAATACCAGGCAAAAACGCCAAAAACATGGCGGTGTGCGCAAATGACGGAATACTCGATGACATGGCGGACAATTTCACTGCGCGGCAGTTCACTGGCATCGATACGCATCCATAGCGCCAACCGCTCCCGTGCAAGCACTTCATCACCCGCGCTCAGTGCGTCCCGAATCTCGGTGAAATGATGGCTGAATTGGCGAAAACCCAGAGTGCAATACAGTACTGCGATGTTCCAGACAACCGCTGCGGTCCAACCTAGTGCCCACACCAACGTCCAATGGATACCCGCAACCATCACTGCAGGAACCAACACAGCAACGCCCCAGGCAAGCCATCCATGAACCGACTGCCCAGCGTCCAGATTGCGATTGACCCACCGTACCCAGGAGCGCACTCCATTGTGAATCGGGTTATGCTGCCCCAGCGGTCGTGCCTGTTCCAACAACAGCGCAAACAATATCGAGAGAAAGCTCATGATTCAATCATAGCGACTCCAACAAGATTCCCGGCACGGTCGGGGAATCTTGTTGGAGTCGCTTAGGCGACCAGAAACCGGTAGAGGTTGCGCAACATGCCCGCGGTCGCACCCCAGACAAAACGCTCCGCTTCGCCATCCTGGTAGGGGATTGAAAGCCACTCACGTGTTTTGCCCTCCCATTGCACCGCGTGTCTGCGGTGATTGGCGGGGTCCATCAGAAAGTCCAGGGGGATCTCAAACACATCTTCAACTTCAAACGGATTTCGGTTGAGGCTAAATCCATCTTGTACAAGCGCAACAACGGGGGTCACCCAATACGCGCTACCTGTGGTGTAGACCGGCAAATTGCCCAGTACCTGCACTTGCCTTTTTTCCAAGCCGATTTCCTCCTGGGCCTCTCGCAGTGCGGTCGCTACAGCGTCCCGATCTTCCGGATCGGCCTTGCCGCCAGGAAAGGCAATTTGTCCAGAATGGCTAGAGAGGTGCTGGGTACGTTGGGTCAAAAGCACCGTCAGGCGATCCCGCACAACCAGTGCGATGAGCACAGAAGCGTGCACCGGAGCTCGTTCTGTAAAGCGGGGTTCTGCCACCATTTCCGGCGTCCACAGGGGGGGCGATGCAAAACGAGCTGCCAATGCGTCCGGGTGCAAACGCCACCCATCCACCTTGGGTAGGTGACCATCGACCCCCACTACAGGAACCTGGCGCGGGTCAAAGGAAGGAACTTTGGTCATGAAACGCCTTGACAACAAAAAGCCGCCTCGAGCTTGCGCTGGGGCGGCTTTTCGAAAAAACAGCGTGCTTTACGCGGTCGCAGTTTTCTTGGCAGGCAACTTTTCCTTGATACGTGCCGACTTGCCGCTGCGATCACGCAGGTAATACAACTTGGCGCGGCGCACATCACCGCGACGCTTCACTTCAATGCCGGCGATCAACGGACTGTAGGTCTGAAACGTACGCTCAACGCCCTCACCGCTGGAGATCTTTCGCACGATAAAGCCGCTGTTGAGGCCGCGATTGCGTTTTGCAATCACAACGCCTTCATAGGCCTGCACACGCTTGCGGCTACCCTCAACCACATTAACGCTCACGATAACGGTGTCACCGGGGGCAAATTCGGGGATTTTCTTTCCCAGGCGAGCAATTTCTTCTTGCTCAAGAGTTTGGATCAGGTTCATGGTTTCCTCAGTGATCATGCATGCGCTGGCACCGACATTGGCCGCCGTGCAGAGGATCGGTTAGCCCGCCATTATAACAAGCTTAAGCCTTCAAGGTCCGCATGCGTTCTTCGGTCGGATGAAAACCAGCCGTACCGTCTGCGGCATCGAGCAAGTCCGGGCGATTCTGCCCCGTGACACGCAAACTTTGGTCCTTGCGCCAGAGGTCTATCGATGCATGATTGCCCGACAACAGTACTTCGGGTACTTTATGGCCACGCCACTCCTCGGGTCGCGTGTAATGTGGACAGTCGAGCAGCCCGTCGATCGATGGATTGAAGCTGTCGAAACGATGGCTGTCGGCGTCTGTCAAAACGCCTGGTTGCAGTCTGGCCACGGCATCCAGCAAAGCAATGGCAGCGACTTCCGCGCCCGACAGTACAAAATCGCCCAGGCTGACCTGCCGGTCCACAAAATGGTCGATGAAACGCTGGTCCAGGCCCTCATAACGGCCACAAACCAAAATCGCGCCGACACTGTCTGACCAACCCTGCACCATGGCGTGATCCATTCGCTGACCAATAGGGGAAAACAATACGACCGGAGCCGCGTCATCGCGCTCGGCTCGAATTGCTTCGATTGCCTTTGCCAACGGTTCAGCCATCATCACCATTCCCGGTCCGCCGCCAAAAGGCCTGTCGTCAACACGCCGGTAATTGCCCACCGCAAAGTCACGCGGATTGGTAAAACGCACGTCTACCAATTTCGACTCAAAGGCGCGACGCGTCACGCCCACGCTCAGAAAGGGCGCAAACAACTCCGGAAACAAGGTCACTACATCGAAGCGCATGCAGCAGAGCGGCTCAATAGTCCAACTGCCAGTCGACCAGAATTCTGCGCGCCACCAAATCCACGTCGTCCACGTAGGCTGCGACAAAGGGAATCAACCGTTCTTGCGATTTTCCATCTTGCACGTATTCCAGCACCAGAACCGTTTGCGGGCCAGTTGATAGCAACTCGCGCACGGAACCGAGAACGACTTCCTCGCGATTCACTACGGTTAACCCGATCAGGTCAACCCAGTAGTACTCATTAGCGGCAGCCGTTGGAAAACTGGCACGTGAAACAAATATCCGAGAACCTCGAAGCGCCTCCGCTCCCGATCGGTCGGTGACATCGTGCGCACTTGCGACAACACCTCCAGAATGGTCTTTGGCCTCCTTGATGGCCAATCGCATTGACCCCGTGAACGCGGGTACCCCCCGCTCACTAGGCAACAGAAACCAACGTTTGGATGAAAAAAGCGCCTCGGGGTGGGCGCTGTAGGGCAACACTTTAAACCAACCCTTGACACCCCATGCATCCGCGATCCGTCCGACCTCCACGGCATCTTCCGGAAGGTCAGCAGGTTCAAGACCGCTGGGAAAGGGCATGGGTAGCACAGCAGCATGGCCCAGAGTGAGCCGCGCCGCACGGCTCCGTATCAGGCAGCTTTCTTGGCGGCCTGCTGAATCAGACGCAGCACGGTGGGGGATGCTTGCGCACCCACGCCTTGCCAGTAGGTCAGACGGTCCTGAGCAATCCGGATGCTCTCTTCATTGGCAGTTGCAATCGGATTGTAAAAACCGATGCGCTCAATGAAACGACCATCACGACGGGTACGCTTGTCAGCGACCACGATATTGAAGAACGGGCGAGCTTTAGCACCGCCACGGGCGAGTCGAATAACGACCATGATTTATCCTTTGGGTGGTAGAAAAGAATTTCAACCAAGAAATTCAGAGTTTGAGACACGCAACTGACCACCCGGCCAGTGACACTCTGAACAGCCTGCCATTATAACGTCTTGAAATGCAATGACCACTATTCGTAAAAGCCTGCCAATGGATCTGAACGCCATTACTGCCATTTACCGCAACCATGTCTTACATGGCACCGGCACCTTTGAGGTTGACCCTCCGTCTGTGCAAGACATGGCTGCAAGGCGGGACGACGTGCTCGCCAAGGGATTGCCTTATCTGGTGCTGGAAGAAAACGCGCAAGTATTGGGGTTTGCGTATTGCAACTGGTTCAAGCCCCGACCCGCCTACCGCTACTCCGCGGAAGACTCCATTTACCTTGCAGACGAGGCTCAGGGAAAGGGCTATGGCCGACTGCTATTGACCGAACTGATGGTGCAGGCAGAGCGCGCCGGGGTGCGCAAACTGATTGCCGTCATTGGTGACTCTGGCAACCATGGCTCCATTGGACTTCACCGAAGTTGCGGCTTCAAACACGTAGGCACGCTTACCAATTGCGGCTGGAAGTTTGAGCGATGGCTGGACGTGGTCATGATGGACCGGCCAATCGGCACGGGTGCGACCACTGCGCCGTAGCCCGGATTCATCCAAAAATCTAAAAAATCTGCAGACTGAGCCAGTAGGCGCTGGCAGCTACAAAGGCACTCGCCGGAATGGTGAATATCCACGCCCACACAATATTGCCCGCAACCCCCCACCGCACCGCACTGGTTCTCTGCGTTGAACCGACGCCAACGATGGCACCCGTAATGGTATGGGTGGTGGATACCGGCACGCCCATCGCGGTTGCCATGAACAGTGTCAAGGCTCCCCCCGTCTCTGCACAAAACCCGCCAACGGGTTTGAGCTTGGTAATGCGCTGCCCCATCGTCTTCACAATGCGCCATCCTCCAAACAGTGTCCCTGCACCTATAGATGTGTAGCAGGAAATGATGACCCAGTTGGGCGGCGACTTGTCAGTGCCTGCGGCATAACCCGTGGCAATCAGCAGCATCCAGATGATGCCGATCGTTTTTTGTGCGTCGTTTCCGCCATGCCCCAAACTGTAGGCGCCAGCCGACACCAGTTGCAGTCGCCGAAACCACTTATCAACCCGTGATGGGCGGGTTCGTCGAAAGATCCAAGCTACCGCAACCATCATCAATGAGCCCAGAACGAACCCGAGAAAAGGCGAAATGAAGATGAAAGCCACGGTCTTGAGAATGCCTGCAGAGATCAAAGTGCTCGCCCCGGACTTCGCCAGAACGGCCCCGACAATTCCGCCAATGAGCGCATGTGACGAACTGCTAGGAATTCCGTAGTACCAGGTAACTACGTTCCAGGTAATCGCACCCACCAGCGCACCGAAGACAACGTGTGTGTCAACCACACCAGGCTGTACGATGCCCTTACCCACCGTCGCGGCAACGCTCAGCTGGAAGATGAAGATCGCAATCACATTGAAAAAAGCAGCGAACAAAATTGCCTGCCCTGGCTTCAGGACGCCAGTGGAGACTACCGTTGCGATGGAATTCGCCGCATCATGAAACCCGTTCATAAAATCGAACACCAACGCCAACATCACCAGCAAAACCACAACCCACAGAGTCGTTTGTACGGTATCCATGTTTAACGCCTGAAGTCGCTCAGGAGTTCTCGAGGACAATGCCCTCAATCACATTGGCCACGTCTTCACACTTGTCGGTAATGGTTTCGAGCAATTCGTAAATGGCCTTGAGCTTGATGACTTCGCGCACGTCGGGCTCTTCCCGAAACAGCTTACTCATGGCGGTGCGCATCACGCGATCGGCGTCGGATTCGAGTCTGTCAATCTCATCACAGGTTTTCAGGGCTGCCTCTGCCGTGGACGGTTCGGCAATGTTTCCCAATAATTGAACCGCGTCACGCAGACGCTCGCAGCAGCGCACACTGAGGTCGGTGAGCCGGACAATTTCGTCCGTCATGTGGTGGACGTCATACAGGGCCATGGTCTCGGCCGAATCCTGAATCAGGTCAGCAACATCGTCCATCGTATTGATCAGCGAGTGAATCTGCTCACGGTCGATGGGTGTAATGAAGGTAATGTGAATGGCTTTGTTGCAATCGTGCGTCACACGGTCGGCGGCACGCTCGGCATCATCCACTTCCCGGTTGTATTTGGCCCGCAGGTCCAGGTCAGCGTAGTTGGCCACTAGCTTGGAGAACGCCTGCGCCGCTTCAACGATGCGGTCTGCATGCTGGTTGAACATTTCGAAAAAATTGCCTTCACGTGGCAACAACTTTCCAAACAGCATGACCGACTCCTATCCACCAAATATGTCAAAAATATGACCGAATTGCGACTGCGCGCAGTTTAACCGCGTGCACTGGTCGCAAAACGACCCGAGTCATGCGCTTCTGAAAATAAAGTAGACCGCACCAATGAGACACAAACCAGCCCATACATAGTCCAACTTCAGGGGTTGGTTCAAATAGATCACAGCAAATGGCACGAACACCGCGAGGGTAATCACCTCCTGCACAATCTTGAGTTGCGCCACGCTGAAACCGGCCTGCTGAAAGCCAATGCGATTGGCGGGCACCTGCAGCAGATATTCGAATAGTGCAATGCCCCAACTCACCAGCGCAGCGACGTACCAGGGCGCGGTCGCCAAGTTTTTCAAATGGCCGTACCAAGCGAAGATCATGAAGACATTGCTGGCGATCAGCAGTAGTACTGCTTGCAGGGACAAGGGAATGGTCGTCAGGAATTGCATTTGAGAATTATCGAGGTCCAGAGGCAGCTTCACTTTTGGATCCGGCAGGTTGGGTTCACTCTTCCATAGGTGTCCCCCGGATATCTGGTGCTGTTTGTCCAGGTGGCCTGTCCCGTTGGCCAGCGCCCCAAGCCTATGCCTCCGGGCCACCGGGAAAAATGACCCTGCCGTCAAGCGCATTTTGGTGAGGGTAGAGCAACGAGTTCTGCCAAAGAAGCGATACTGGCCCTGGGATGGGTGTGTTACTTATCCATAACCCCAAAACGTCATTTTTTTCACTTGGAACGCACTACCGTCGAGCCTGTCATCGCTCCCCAGTCCAGGCGAACCAGATTGACACCGGAGCCCCCAATGTTTTTTGTCTACGGAACCGCCGGTCGAACCTTTAGCGGAACTTTAGAGAGTTTCATGCCCTTGTCCGGCGTCGTGAAGGCGCGCAACGCCCGCAAGAGTGGCAACGGGCTTCTGGAGGCGGACGGATCCATTCATGAAACTACCCGCGAAAGCGAAACCCCGCGCATTGAGCACGACAGGTTTGCCCAAGCTGCCAAGGCCTACGACAAAACGCATCGACGGGAGAATAAGCGAACACCGGTATGCCACGCCTACCAGGTCATGAGCCATGACGTCTTGACCCTTCGTCCCACCGACACGGTAGGCGCAGCCTGGCAGCAACTGGCAGAACGGAAGGTGCACCAGGCCCCGGTGCTGGGCCCAACAAAAGAAGTGGTGGGGTTGGTAACTGACCGTGACCTGCTCATGGTCGCCAATTTGGAAGGCAATCTGCTCACTGGTCTGCTCAATCGACCTATCAGTGCATTGATGGTGACCCCAGTGGCTTGCTCGGCACCAGTCACCGATGTGCGGCGCATCGCACGTGTGATGCTCGCCACTGGCCTCAGTGCAGTGCCTATTGTTGACGATGGAGGCCAACTGCTCGGCATTGTTTCCAGAGGCGACATATTGCGCGCCATCGTCAACGACCCACCATTGAGCCTATGGATCTGACGGATAGCAAATTCAACCACATGCGGGCAAGTATGACGCGGTTTGTGCCATCTCGACCTGCGAATGGTTCAACTCCTGGCTGCCCGAACGCCCAGGACACCCGCGCGAGGTGTTATCGCTCGCCACCGACATCACCGAGCGCAAAAAGGCCGAACAGGCCCTGGCCGAGCAGGAGCAGCTCTGGCGCACCATCATCAACACCTCGCCGGACGGCATTCTGATCATCTCTCTGGACAGGAAGCATGGGTGAGGTGAGGTCTGCTGTGGTGATCTCTGTCGAGCAAGGTGGAGTGCGATGATTGCGCAGTGATTTACCACATCGCGCTTGCGACCACAATCAGGTCAAGGCATGCTGCGAAAATGCCTCCAATGGCCACCACAAACCCCAACCTCTCCTCCTTCATCTGGTCCGTTGCTGACCTGCTGCGCGGCGATTACAAACAGTCCGAATACGGCAAAGTCATCTTGCCCTTCACCGTGCTGCGCCGTCTGGACTGCGTGCTGGAAGCCACCAAGGCCGCCGTGCTGACTGAGAAAGCCGTGCGTGAAAAAGCTGGCCTGAACCCCGAGCCATTCCTTCTGCGCAAGTCCGGCCAGTTCTTCTATAACACCTCGCCGCTGGACCTGAAAAAGCTCATGGGCGACCAGGACCACATCGGCGAAAACCTGCGGGCCTACCTGCAAGCCTTCAGCCCGGCGGTGCGCGAGATCTTTGAGAGCTTCGAGTTTCACGTGCAGATCGACAAACTCGCCAAATCTGGCCTGCTGTACATGGTGACCGAAAAGTTTGCTGGCATCGACCTGCACCCCGACAAAGTCAGCAACGCCGATATGGGAGCGGTGTTTGAAGAGCTGATCCGCAAGTTTGCCGAGCTGTCCAACGAAACCGCCGGTGAACACTTCACCCCGCGCGAGGTCATCCGCCTCATGGTCAACCTGCTGTTCATTGAAGACGATGCCATGCTGACCCTGCCTGGCGTGGTACGCAGCATGTATGACCCGGCCATTGGCACGGGCGGCATGCCCAGCGTGGCCGGTGAACATCTGGCCAGCCTCAACCCCGATGCCCGGCTGGTCATGTACGGCCAGGAGCTCAACCCGGAGTCCTATGCCATCTGCAAGGCCGACATGCTGATCAAGGGGCAAGACATTGCCAATATCGTTTTTGGCAACACCCTGTCTGCCGACGGCCTGCGTGATTTGCTGTTTGACTACGCGCTGAGCAACCCGCCATTTGGGGTGGAATGGAAAAAGATCGAAGCCCTGATCCGCAAGGAGCACGAGCAGATGGGCTACAACGGCCGCTTCGGCCCCGGCCTGCCGCGCGTCAGCGACGGCTCGCTGCTGTTTTTGCTGCACCTCATCAAGAAAATGCGCCCCGCTGTGGACGGTGGCAGCCGCTTTGGCATCGTTTTGAACGGCTCACCGCTCTTTACCGGCGGCGCTGGCAGTGGCGAGAGCGAGATTCGCCGCTACGTGCTCGAAAACGACTTGGTAGAGGCCATCATCGCGCTGCCCACCGACATGTTTTACAACACCGGCATCAGCACCTATATCTGGATTGTGAGCAACCGCAAGCCAGCAGCGCGCAAAGGCAAAGTGCAGCTCATTGATGCCAGCGGCTTCTGGCAGAAAATGCGAAAAAGCCTGGGGTCAAAACGCAAAGAGCTATCGCAAGCGCACATCGACGACATCACCCGCCTGTTTGGCAACTTTGAGGAGCTGACCCGAGACGGCGTACCCATCAGCCGCATTTTTGCCAACGAGGCCTTTGGTTACCACACCATCACCGTGGAGCGGCCCGAGCGCGATGCGGCTGGCAAGGTGGTGCTGGGCACCAAAGGCAAGGGCAAAGGCAAACCGCTTGCAGGTGCCAGCCTGCGCGACACCGAAAACGTGCCTTTGAGTGACGAGATCGCCGCCTATTTCAAGCGCGAAGTGCTGCCCCACGCCCCCGATGCCTGGATCGACACCGACAAGACCAAAGTGGGCTACGAGATACCGTTCAACCGGCACTTCTACGTCTTCAAACCACCGCGCCCGCTGGACGAGATTGACGCGGAGCTGAAGGGCGTGACTGACAACATCCTGCGCATGATTGGCGGGCTGACGGCATGAGCACAACAACCCAGCTTTACAGCTACCCAGCAAACCGTTAAACTTGCTTGCATGAAAACCACCCTCGACTTGCCCGACGACTTGGTGCGCGAAATGAAGCTGCGCGCTGTGATGCAAGGCCGTAC
>JFJP01037379.1_pt1 | contig 30358 bp, 33 predicted proteins | sample 431651 | NCBI WGS metagenome assembly JFJP01 (sample SAMN02602958, study PRJNA72255) | Microbial mat metagenome, whole genome shotgun sequencing project. | biome: fresh water; feature: sink hole; material: water; isolation source: purple microbial (photo- and chemosynthetic) mats found in... | reverse complement strand
AGTCATATTATTGCTTCACATTAATCACAAAAAAACAGATTCCTTTTTTCTGTGTTTTCACTCATAAAAAAGATGTGTATAAAGAGTAGTCAAAAGGAGGGGAAACTTATCAGCCATATATTCAATGCCTTACACTATGTTTGTACTAAACTATCTCACTCTTCTGCTATAGAGATCATCTTAAGGCAAAGCCTACTCCGGAAAGGGATTTTAACATCTTCCAAAACTAATCTTCAGGATTGGTTTACCTTTATTTCCGAACTCATTTCAATTGCTTTTCTGTAAACAGCGCTTACCCCGCAATATTTCTCCTCTGAAAGTTCAACTGCTCTTTTAAGCTTATCCATCGGCAGATCCTTACCGGTAAACTCATAAATAACATGCATTTTAGTGTAGTGCTTTGGAAATTCTTCAGTAACCTCAGTCTCCACCTTTACGCTAAAGCTTTCAACTTCTACCTGCATTTTTTTCAGGATAGAGATCACATCCATGCCGGTGCAGCCGCCAAGAGCCGATAGCATAAGTGGTTTAGGAGTGGGACCCCGATTTTCACCACCGACCTGCGGGCCTGCATCAAGGATTATTTTATGACCGTGGACATCAGTCTCAAAAGCCATATTACCCAGCCACTTTGTTGTTACAGAGTCTTTACTCATTTCAGTATCGTGTTATTGAACTATAAATTTAAGATTAATATCCCTCATTTACGTTATATTCTGCCATAAAACTATTTCATAAATCAATCAAAAGAATGAGTAATTTTGCTGTTCTAAAAATTAAAATAATTTAAAGCCTCTAAATGAACGAATTTGACATTAAAGCAGCCGGATGGGATAAGAATCCAATGCACTGGGACCGCTCCGAAGTAATTGCCAACGAGATTAAGAAAATCATTCCTCTCAGTAAAAATATGAAAGCACTTGAATATGGTGCCGGAACCGGCATTACAAGCTTTCTGCTTAAAGACTATCTGAAAGATATTGTCCTAATGGATAATTCAACAGAAATGGTAAAAATAATGAGCCAGAAGATTGAAGATGCAAAAGTTAAAAACATGGCAGCTCTGAACTTCGATCTTGAACATAATGATTATGAAGACGGAAAATTCGATTTGATTTTCACACAAATGGTTCTTCATCATGTTAATGATACAGAAGCAATTATAACCAGATTTGCAAAATTATTAAACACCGGAGGTTATATTGCAATTGCCGATCTCTATACCGAAGACGGGTCCTTTCATGGTGAAGGATTCACCGGCCGCAGGGGATTCGATCCTGAAAAACTAGCCATCTTACTTCAGAAAAACAGGATCTCAGGAACATCTCATTTTAAATGCTATACAATTCAACGTCAGATCTCAGAAACAGAATCGGTGCCATTCGGCGTTTTTTTACTTACAGGGAAAAAAGATTAAAACATTTTCCCGGTCCGGTTGTTATTTATAGTAATTCAACACTTAACATTAACTTTAATATGGAGATTACCTTTGAAGGTGGAAAGGTTGTTACAGCCTACACCAATGGTCATGCAATAAAAACAGATCAGCCCCTTGACAATGGCGGGGGCAACACTTCCCCATCACCATTCGATCTCTTTCTGGCATCTATCGGAACTTGTGCAGGTATTTATGTAAAATCATTTTGCGACAAGCGGCAGATCCCCTCAGATGGAATAAAGCTTGTACAAAAAACCGTATTTGACGAATCAACTGACCTTCCTACCAGTATAAGTATTGATATCCAGGTTCCTGAGGGATTCCCGGAAAAATATCTCAGTTCACTAATAAGTGTTGCTGAGTTATGTAAAGTAAAAAAGACTATGCTAAATCCACCAAAATTTGAAATAATAACTACAAAAATTTAGATTTATGAAGATTGCAGTACCCGTTTCCAAAGAGAATCAGATTGAAGAACACATAGGAAACACTGAGTTTTATAACATTTTCACGATCTCCGATAAGAGAGAGATTGCAGGAATGAAAAGCATGAAATCACCGGGAGGATGCGGATGTAACACAGATATTGCCGCGGATCTTGCCGTGGAGGGTGTTTCAGTTGTCCTTGCAGCCGGTATTGGAGGTGGTTCAACAAAAGCCTTTCATAAAAGCGGCATCAGTGTAATTCGTGGCTGTTCGGGAGATTCTGCGGAAGTTGTTAAACATTATCTTGCAGGCAAGGTTTTGGATAAAGGAAGCAGCTGCCATAATCATATGCCTGATTATCAGCGCAAACATTATCATTCGACACACAATACTCCAGAAATAGCAGGGATCCAAGAAGAAAAACATTCATGTTCCTGCGGCTCAGGAGGAAACAGCTGCCATAGCAATTAAAAATAAAAAAAAGGCCGGAATCAACCGGCCTTTTTTTATTCTTTCTTTTTTGTATTTAAGCCTAAAGGGAGGTACAACGGGCAAAAACTCATTAGACTTGTCAGCACAAAAACAGCTGACAATGCCAGGAGAATATATGCCAGAACTCCTGAAATGACATTTGTGAAAAACAGTAACACCACGACTGCTGCAATCAGTATCCTGACTGACTTGTCAATTGTTCCCATATTCTTTTTCATACAATAAAATATAAATTAAGTTAATTTAAAAACTAATCCATTTCTTTCGCAATTGCCATTGCTGCAATTGTTCCGTCGGCGACTGCTGTTGTAATCTGCCTGTATTTCTTGCTTATAACATCTCCCACTGCATATACCCCGTCAACACTTGTCTTCATATCCTCATTAGTCTTTATATAACCCCACTGGTCAAGGGCAAGTTTGTCCTTAAACAGTGCAATATTGGGTTTCATACCAATAAAGATGAATACTCCATCACTTAACAGTTTTTGTTTCACTTTTGTTCGGACATTCTCTACTTCAGTTATTATTTTGTCACCATCTCGAATGAAAGCACGCGGTTCATTCTCAAATAAAATGTTTATTTTAGGATTATTAAATACCTTGTCCTGAGCCTGCTTGTTAGCCGTGAATTTATCAAACTGATGAACAATTGTAAGCTTGCTTGCAAACTTTGTAATGTATTCAGATTCTTCAATTGCTGAATTACCCCCGCCTATTACTACAGCTTCCTTTCCTTCGAAATATTTGGCATCGCATGTTGCGCAGTATGATATCCCTTTTCCCTTGAGTTCTTTCTCTCCTGGGGCACCTGTTAGATTAGGGGTGGTGCCGGTAGCAATAATTATTTTTTTTGCCTTAACTGTTTCGTATTCATCAATTATTACCTCTTTTTTGTCGAGGTCAACCCTTGTGATATCAACAGCAACCTTATATATAGTACCACAGAGTTTTGTCTGTTCACTCATGTTGTGCGATAGCATATAACCTGCCTGCGGTTCAATAAAACCCGGATAATTCGAAACTTCATGGGTGGTGGAAACATGTCCGCCAGGCAGTGCAATGTCAATCAGTACTGTATTTATCTTCGATTGGCACAGATATAATCCGGCTGTTAGTCCGCCAGGACCGGCACCCAGTATTATTACGTCAAATTCAGATACAGAAGGTTTAATCTGCGATTTAATGCTCTTCACCTTTTCAGCCGGAAGAAGAATATCGAGATTGCGGATAATGTCTATACGCTTTACGCCTCCGGTAAGTCTGTCGCCGACTTCTTTTCCATCGTTGAAGAATACTAAAGTCGGGGATGATTTAACACCCAGTTTATCAGCTAGTTCACGATTACCCTGACGGAATATTTTCAAAAATTTTATCTCCTTGCCATAAAGTTTCGACAGATCATCAAATTTTGATGCAAGAGCCTCGCATGGAGGACATTCTGTTGAATAAAAATCCAACACTACTTTTCCCGAATGCAGCACTTCTGCTTCAAATTCATTTGAATTAATTTCTTTCATAATTAGATGATTATATTTTTTGATTTATTTACCCCCTTTCTTATCCAGCTTAGGCGGGAAGGCTCTCCTTACCCCCTGGGGGAAGGCCGGGATGGGGGTCATTATTTACTGACTATTTTCGATATAAGCAGCAAAGCCTAATTCAAGCAATTCCTTAACAGGGCGGCAATCTGTTGAACAGATCTTACCGGTCCTGTTCTTGGCAACTGAGCCGCATCCTCCTCCGCAGGCAAGCTGCACTGAACAATCCTTACATTCAGGAATAGAGGTAACATCACGCCTCTCCCACTCCTCAATAATTGAATCCCTGCGGGTTATCTCCGGATAAAAAGATCCAAGCGATTCATCTGCTTTACCAACTGTGGCTGTACATGAATAAATCTGACCTGTGTAATCGAATGCCCATTCTGTCTTGCAGGCAGGACAAGCATCAAAAAGAGGATCAGGGAGTTCTCCGTTTTCGGAAAGAAATTTGGCAACAGAATATGCAGGTTTGTAGAATTCTACTATTTGCGGATGCTCCTTGGTCAGCTCATAAATTTTTTCGAAAAGTGAAACCCTGTCAAATAGCTTATCCGGAGCTGACTGACAATGATGCAATTCGTAATTTCGACCTATCTGAGTTTTAAAATATGGGCTCTTTGTCCAGCCTTTATCAATTGCAAATTGCGAAAGATCAGGAAGATTTTCAATATTCTCCTTGTCAGCAACCATCCTGAGATTGATATCAATCCCATTTTCTAAACAAGCATCTATACCATTAACAATCCTGTTAAATGTTCCATCTCCCCCCTTCAGAAAACGGCGGCTGTTGTGCATATCCTCGGTACCATCAAGTGTTACCTGTACCTCCCTTATTTTACCTTTTTTCAGTATATCGGTATATTCATCAAGGGAATAGCCATTGGTTACAAAACTTATCTCAAGATCCGACTCTAGAGACTTTTTCAGGATATAACTGATCAGGTCTTTTTGCTTCTTTCCTGGCAAAAGAGGTTCACCCCCGAAAATTGTAATGTACTTTTTCCTGCCTGCGAATTCTTTCAGCACATAACTGAAAAAGGCGTCAATAATTTCATTATTAAGTTCAAGATGAGGATTATTGTACTGATCCTGGTAACAATATGTACAGGCAAAATTGCAGCTGTAATTAGTTACGAAGAAGATCTGAATCTCATCCCTGTCGCGTGAATCAATAAAATCGAGGTACCTGGAACGATAGAGTTTTGCCTCATCTGTTTCCTCTATCAGGTACCCTTTTTCAGCCAGCTCTCCTGCAAATTCAGGATCAGATCCGGAGTTACCATTCTTTATAGCCTCTAACCTTTTGACATCATCTGCATTAAGGATATCTGCATTACCTGTCAGAAGGTTAGTGATAAAGAAATTCTCAGAATCCCTGATCTTTGAGAAAATATTGTACCTCGAATATCGCATTGAATTAATCGTGACAGCCTACAACTGTTTTAGAAGTTTTTGCACAGCACTGTGCTACCTTGGTTTTAGACCTGTTTTCCTTTTTTTTAATTACACTTTTCATAGTTCTTCACTTTTATTTATTAATAACAATTGATTTATAGTCTGTATTAGATCCTCTTTTGAGACAAGCCCCCTTGAAACTGCCGGTTTGCCTTGTGCCGGAATAAACATAAGAGTAGGAACCGCTGTTATTCTCATATTCTCTGCCAATTCCCTCTCCTTATCTATATCAACTTTATAAACAACTATTTTCCCGGCATATTCTTTTGCTAAATCCTCAACAATTGGAGAAAGTGTACGACATGGAACACACCAGTCGGCATAAAAGTCAATAATTATTGGTTTGCCACTTGCATTTTCCCATTGCTTTCCTGGAGCATAATTAAAGATCAATTTTTTAAATAACTCGTTATTAAGCGAACTTATCTCGCTTCCGGTTTCGCTTTTCAGTCCTGCCCGATCATTATTTCCTGAATTACAAGATATGAAAAACAAAGAAATAATTAAGAAACCTGCAAATAATATTTTTTTCATTTTATTAGTATATACTTAAATATCAGAACATTTATTTATCAAAAGGACGTATACCCTCAATTGTCCAGCTTGAGACCTTTATCTTTCCTTTATCATAGGGTGCTGATTCCTCAATTATCTGAATTTTAGTAAACCCGGCAACATGAAGATGCTCAAGATATTCCTCACGGGTAACCGAGCCTGCCCAGCACTCGGAAATTGCTACAGGGTCGTTTTTGTATACTTCAGGTACCGGTTCAAGTGAGTAGATATCACTTACAACAAACCGTCCCCCTTTTTTTAATATTCTTGAAACCTCATTCCACACTTCCTGCTTATCATCAGCGTGATTTATAGTACAGTTCGATATAACCAGGTCAGCAATTGCATCCTTAATTTTCAGGTTCCCGAGCGGGCTCTGAATGAATTCCACATTCGTTATTCCAAGTTGTTTTGAAGTATTGTTTGCCTTTTTGATCATTCCGTCAGAAATGTCTATACCATAAACAAACCCTTCCGGTCCGACAGTTTCTGCCAGCCTAATAACATCAGTCCCGCGGCCACTGCCAAGATCGACACATACCTCTCCTGATTTTGCTCCGCAGTAATTTATTGCTCCTCCGCAGGAAAGGCAACATGATGTTTCTGCTAATTCTGTGTAACGCTTATTTATTTCTTTAAATTCCATTATTCACTTTTTAACGTCCAAATCTTGTACAGGGGCTCAATGTAAAAAATACGCCCATTAAAAATCCAAAGAACATTGAATTGAGTGTTTCTCTGTTAAACTCAAATTGGCCGGGATTACTTTCAATAAAATAGTTATATAAGAATCCCAGTAATATTCCGGTTGTAATACCCAGAAATGGTTTCCAGAAATACCAGGAAGTAAAAAACTCCTTTGCACTTTTAGGTCTTGGTGTTACCTTACAACTGCTTTCCATAAGAATAAATAATTTCTGCAAAGATACTATCAAAAATCATAAATCGCAATAGTATCACTTAAATCTTTTTAGTATCACCAATTTATTATATCTTTGCAGAAAATAAAACATCCCTGATGGCTGCCATATTCAATAAAGAACTCAGTTCCAAACAACTAAACGAGCTATTTGGCAGCGATGAAAAATGTTATGAATTTCTTGCAGAACTGAAATGGAGCGAAGGATTTGTTTGCCGAAAATGTGGCAACACAAATCATTGTCCCGGAAAAACTCCTCATTCGCGCCGATGCACAAAGTGTAAAACAGAAGAATCCTCAACAACCGGTACGATATTTCACAACTGCAAATTTCCTGTAAGCAAAGCATTTTATATAGCATACAATGTTTGCAAAGGGAAAGAAGAAATTTCAACCTATGAATTTGCCCGGCGCCTTACTCTGCGTCAGATGACATGCTGGAATTTCAAAACAAAAATTCAGCAGGCTCTTCAGAAAATGGATTCCCTTACTGAAATGGAGAAATCATCGATTCAGAAAATCCTTTCATGATTTCATCTGCGAAAATCAGCGGGATCAGCGGGAAATTATTCGCTATTTTTCCCGCAGATTAACGCAGATTATAGAAAATCAGCAGACTGACTTTACTATTTCAAAAGTTTCGTCAGATGCTTCTTTCATTACTCCTGCAATATTTGCAGCCAAACCTGAAGCAAGTTCACCGGCATTTATAAGACTTACATAAGCTTTGCCATCGTCCTTTTCATAAACAGAAATCCGGCATGGCATCATTACCGAAATTACCCTCTCATCATTTAATTCGAGCATCCTGCCCGAATACTGAGGTTTGCAGATCTCAATTACTTTGACTGGTCTCACGGTTTTGCCCGACTTTGCCAATGACTGCTGAAGGTCATGAACAGCAGGGACTTTCCAATCCCTGCGTTCCGACTCAGCTACGAGCAAATCGACTGTTTTTCCGAATCCAAACCGGCTTGGATGTTCAATTACCAATTGATTTGTCTTCATAACAATATTTTTATGCCAGATACATATTAATAAGTTGCTCGTAAAGTTCCTGTTTGCCACTTTTTGTCTCGGGTTCGCCAACCTCGTGTGCAATATCCCTCAGTTTTTCAAGAGTGAGTTTTCCCTTCTCAAAATCCTTACCTGCTCCCTTATCGAATGATGAGTATCTGTTCTTTCTAAGCTTAAGGTAATCGCTGTCCTTCAAGATCTTATCTGCAATAACTAGTGCCCTCGCGAATGTATCCATACCGCTGATATGTGCAATAAAGATATCCTCAATATCGGTTGAATTACGGCGTATTTTTGCATCAAAATTAATACCACCTGTTGTGAACCCGCCAGCCTGAAGAATTACCATCATTGCTTCAGTGATCTCATATACATTTGTGGGAAATTCGTCTGTATCCCATCCATTCTGGTAATCGCCCTTGTTTGCATCGATGCTTCCTAGAAGACCTGCATCGGCTGCAACCTGCAATTCATGCTGGAATGTATGGCCGGCCAGAGTAGCATGATTTACTTCAATATTCATCTTGAAATCCTTATCAAGACCATGTTCACGTAAAAATCCGATGATTGTGGCTACATCAAAATCATACTGATGTTTTGAAGGCTCCATTGGCTTCGGCTCTACAAGGAAACTTCCTTTAAATCCTATTTTTCTTCCGTAATCGCGGGCCATTGAGAGCATCATTCCCATATGTTCCAGCTCACGTTTCATGTTTGTATTATGAAGACTCATATAGCCCTCTCTTCCTCCCCAGAAAACGTAATTCTCACCTCCTAATGCGACAGTCGCTGCAATAGCATTCTTAAGCTGTACGCCGGCATTAGCAACAACATTGAAGTCAGGATTTGTTGCTGCTCCATTCATATACCGTGGATTTGAGAACAGGTTGGCAGTACCCCAAAGCAGCTTTACATCAGTCTGTTCCTGCATCTTTTTAATAACAGGAACTATTTTATCAAGGCGTTTTTCAATTTCAAAAACTGTACCATCTCCAACAACATCAGTGTCGTGAAAACAGTAATATCCCGCACCAATCTTGGTTATAAATTCGAATGCGGCATCAAGTCTTTGTTTTGTTTTGTCATCATTCGAAGCATCTTTCCAGGGATAATTTTTGGTTGCATTTCCGAACGGATCTGAACCATCGCCGCAGAATGAATGCCAGTAAGCAATAGCAAAACGAAGATGATCTTTCATCTTTTTTCCGCCAACTTTTTCTTCAGGATTATACCATCTGAATGCGAGGGGATTCTTTGATTTTTTACCCTCATATTCAATTTTCCCTATACCGGGGAATGCCTCTTTTTTACCTTTGTAAATCATATTATGTATTGTTTATGTTGATATTCTGAAAATCCATTGATTACAAATTTCGTAAATTTTTCTGCAATGATTCAAGTCAAATGCTTCTAAATAAATTCTTCGTGTTCCTTTGTGAAAACCTTTGTGCCCTTTGTGTTTAATTGGTTTTCTTTTTACCACTAAGGAACACTAAGGGTTTCACGAAGGGACACAAAGGAAATCCACTAAATCAGACTCTTCCAATTGTTGTAAGCCTCCTCATATTCAGTCAAATGTGAAGCAGAGGGTTCAGTAACTCCCAATGCGACCAGACCGTTAAATGCCTCTTTTTCAGACTTATAGTATCCACATCCTATTCCGGCTCCCCTGGCAGCTCCTATTGATCCGTCAGTATTATAAAGATGAATAACTGTTCCTGTAATAGTTGATAAAGTTTCCCTGAAGATCTTACTCAGAAACATATTTGCATTCCCTGCCCGTATCAGTTTAGGATCGATTCCGGTTTCTTTCATAATATCAAGTCCGTAACGGAACGAGAAAGCGATACCTTCCTGTGCAGCTCTGAACATGTGAGCCTTTGAATGAGTATTGAAATTAAGTCCAGAAATATTTGCACCTGTCTCCCTGTTGCCGAGCATTCTTTCGGCCCCGTTTCCGAATGGAAGAATAGTAAGTCCTTCCGAACCGGGTGCAATTTTCTCTGCAAGAGCATTCATTTCATCATAAGAAAGCTCACCGCCTGTATTACGCCTTAGCCACGAATTAAGAATACCTGTTCCGTTAATACAGAGTAATACTCCAAGCCGTGTATCTGTTTGCGAATGATTTACATGGAGAAAGGTATTTACCCTTGATAAAGGATCAAATTTCTTCTTGTCGGTAACTCCATAAATGACCCCCGATGTGCCGGCTGTAGCAGCTACTTCTCCGGGTTGAAGTACATTAAGTGAAAGTGCGTTATTAGGCTGATCTCCTGCCCTGTACGAAACAGGAATTCCTTCTTTAAGACCGAGCTCATTTGCAATATTCTTCAAAAGTGTTCCGCTTGCTGAAAATGATTTGGCAGCGGTTGGGATAATTGAAGGATTAAAACCATAATACTTCATAAGATCACCTGAAAGTTTATTCTCTGAAATATCCCAGAACATACCTTCCGATAATCCTGTAAATGAAGTTGATATATCACCGGTGAGTCTCATTGCAATATAATCACCTGGGAGCATAATTTTATCAATGCGGTTGAATATATCAGGCTCATTCTCTTTTACCCAGGCAAGTTTTGATGCTGTAAAGTTGCCGGGTGAATTTAAAATATGCGACAGGCAGAATTCCTTACCCAGATCGCTGAATGCCTTATCACCATAGCTTACGGCCCTGCTGTCGCACCATATAATAGAAGGCCTCAGTACATTTTTATCTTTATCGACAATAATAAGTCCGTGCATCTGGTACGAAATACCGATTGCACCAATATCATTCTTCGCCGATCCAAGTTTCCCGGTACATTCTGTAATAGAAGCTTTCAGGTTTTTCCACCACATTTCAGGATTCTGTTCTGCCCACCCCGGTTTTACTGAAATTATTTCCATTTCATCTTTTGGGTAAAAGGCAGTTGCCAGACAATTTCCAGTTGCACCATCAATTACTGATGCCTTAACAGATGAGCTTCCCAGGTCTATTCCGAGTAATAACATTAATTCAAAATTTAATATTCGTTTTTAAGTATTTGGTGACTGATATTTTGTGTGTCTAAATTACATAAAGTTCTTAAATAATCAATAAAGGAGTTTACTCATCGTGTCGTGCTTTTTGAGAGAGTATCACTGTTTTATCCGGAAGACCATCAGTTTTAATCACAATTTTTGCTGTCCGTTCATACGACTCAGGATTCTCCAGCGCTTTAATAATCACTTCATTAAATCCGTAACCTGTTACTGAATCTGATGAAAACCATTTTTCAGAACAGCGGAAAACCCATTTTCTGTTTGATGTAACAATTAATTTTACCTCTCCCCCATCACCAGAATTAACTCTCAGTGACTCTGGAAAGAAACTAAGAAAAGGTAAACTTTTCAGAGATGAATATCTTTCTTGTGCAGCAGGATTCTGGGCTAATATCTTGAATGAAAACGATAAAAATATAATCGTAACAGATATAGCTCTGAGTAATTTTGGTCCGGCAGTTATTGCATTTGATTTAAACACTTTTCAGCCTGGCCTTTCTGTAAATGCAATCACTCATATCGCAGATCTGGCAGGTATAGTTATGGTTTTTTACATTTGCCCCAATACCAATAATACCGCTGATTGATTTTATAGGTTCCATTAAAGATGAAGGAGTAAGAGTTACTCCGCATGAATTATCAGGCATCAGTTGAAACAGTTTCTGCTGCTCGGCAACATCCCACCCGCAATAACCCGGGCTATACCTGTTAGTGATTTTCAATCCTGATAAACTCAGCGATTTTTCAAGGTCATTCTGCATAAGATCTCCGGCACCCTCCGCAATTTCACTACCGACAAGATCGTAAATATATCCCCTCAGGAAATCTCTTTCCTTCATTGCATTTTTACTCCTGATTCCAATCTCCTCCCCTGCAGTGCATAGAAACAGAGCAGCTGAGTCAGCTTTTTTTATCTGACCGAAAACAATCTTTTTTATCTGAAAGCTGACATTATTTATCACAACCGATTTTGAAGCCTGTTCAAAGGTTACATCCTTAAAGATTGCATATTCTGCTTTAATTGTGCAAATTTCGCTTGCTTCCTTTAAAATCTCCCCAATAAGGTCAATTACAAATTTACGGTCATCGCCCTCATTATAACCAATAATGTTTTCAATCCGCGAAACCGATAGTTTTAATTCATTAAAATCGAAACTGAAACTTTTTCTTTCCATTCTACTGAGGTTGATTTTTATTATAAAGTCCCGATTCAGTTACAATCCTCTGAACTGCCGCCTCCCATCCCAAAGTCATTATATGAATTCCGCTGACACCCTGTTTGGTTTTAATTGCATCTATCATTTCGAGGGCTATCTGAACCCCCTCCTCCGGTGCAGATTCACCTGCCTTTTCCATTCGGCTTAGAATTTTTGCAGGAAGGTCAACCCCCGGCACTTTTTCGTGTAGGTACCTTGCAATTTTATAACTCTTCAGTGGGGCAATTCCTGCCAGGATATACACCTTATTCAGGATGCCTCTTTTATCAAGCTGTTCAAGCCAGAGATCAAGCCTGTCGGGTTCATAAATAAGGTTTGTCTGAAAAAACTGTGCCCCTGCATTAATCTTTTTATGATCTTTAATTGCCTGCAGTGCAGGATCTGAGGCGAATGGCGATGTTGCTGCCCCAAGGAAATATTTCGGGGGTTCTTTTATTTTTCTTCCGTCGAGGTAGATCCCTTCATCTCTCATCTTCCTTAAGATCCAGAGCATCTGAACCGAATCAAGGTCCAGCATATTCATATTGCTGTAAGGTTCTGACCCGGTTCTTGGATTATCGCCCGTAATGCACAGCACGTTTCTTATACCAATTGCATTCATCCCTATTGCAACAGACTGAAGGCCTGTCCTGTTGGTGTCGCGTGCAGCAATCTGCAAAACCGGTTCGGATTTATTATCAATTGCTACTTTGCAGCAAGCAATACCGGCCATTTTTGAGCGTGCCGATGATGAATCAGTGAAGTTTATTGCACTAACAAACTCCCGCACCGACTCAATATCTCTTATCAGCTTACCCGTACCGGAACTTAAAGGTGGTGAGACCTCAGTGGCAACAACAAATCTGCCTTCACTGAGATGCCTCTCGAGGTCAGAAGCAGGTTCCGATTGCTTTGATGGATGATATTCTGAATCACCATTCCACCATTCGGGCTGACGTACAGTTTTAAAAACACTTTCCCAGACAGCTTCTTTTTTTGCCTTGTCATTTGAAAATAAAGATGTTGCAAACTTGCCTGTCCCAACTTTTCGGATCTGTCTTACAACATCGCCCCATGTTTCGGTCCCAGCTTTATCCCAGTCAACAGGTGGCAGAACTTCCAATAACTTTTCTTCGCGCCCTGTTTTTTGAGCTCTCCTGTAAATAGCATACCAGATGCACTTTCGTGTTTCGTCAACATAGCAGTTTTTTTCAGGAGTTATTCCGCCGCACGGTCCGTTCCTCATTCCTTTGGGACATTCCATCGGACAAATAAAAGCCGTTTCCTGAAGCAGGCAATTGCCACACATACGGCAACCGAAAAGAGGACCTTTAACAATTAGTTCTGTCCGGGCAAGCAAACGCCTGCCTAACTTCTCTTTTTTAAAAGGATAAAATGCTGGCTGCCACCTTCTGGCCGGTTTAATTCCTGACATTTTAATTTCAGAGTATTGAAAGAAATATTTATCTGACTTCGCCCGACTGAAAGTGCTCCACAAATCTCACTGCATAATCATCACGACCAAGAATAAGATCAGTTGCCCTTACAATTGATGTAATCTTTTCAGGATTTGCAATAGGGCAGGTAAGTCCGTTCTGGATTGCCAGGGCCATGAAGGCAGAGTTCAGAACCTCCCTGTCGGGTAATCCGAACGAGATATTGCTGGCCCCCATAGTTATATTAAGACCAAGTTTCTCGCGAACAAGTCTGATTGTCTGAAGTGTTACAAGGCATGCCTGAGGATCAGCACTTACAGCCATTGCAAGAGGGTCAATAATAATATCCTCTGACCTTATTCCGAGCTTTACTGCTCTTTCAATTATTTTTTCAGCAACAGATAGTCTCTTCTCAGGCTCGTTATTAATACCTGCTTCGTCCATTGCAAGTCCGATTATGGCGGCTCCGTATTCCTTCGCAACCGGCAGAAGGGCATTAAGTGATTTTTCCTCCCCGTTTACCGAATTAATAAGGCATTTCCCTCCGGCTACCTTAAGAGCAGCTTCAATAGCTTTTGGATTAGGAGAATCAATACAAATCGGAATATCAAATTTATCGAGAATAGCTAAAATCGTCAGAGGCAATAGCTTAACATCATCAACACCCGGAAAACCAACGTTCACATCAAGAATGTCAGCTCCGGCTTTAATCTGACTTCCAGCCAGTTCAAGGACATATTCAAAATTGCCTTCCTGCAATGAAGAAACGAGTTTTTTTCTCCTTGTCGGATTTATACATTCACCTATAATTACAACCGGGCCGGCTGTATCAATAACAACCCTGGATATTTTGCCCTGAAGAATTGTCTGCATTTTCAGGACTGGATTTATACTAGCTGTTTAAGATAATTCACTGCTCCCTGAGGATCCGGAGCATAAAAATCTGCACCTATTTTTTTACAGTAATCCATAGTTACAGGTGCCCCGCCAACAAGTATCTTTGATTCAGAATGTTTTGCCTTGATAGCAGCAACAATATTCTTCATATTTTCCATTGTGGTTGTAAGAAGTGCAGACAGACCAACCACAGCATCAGGATTTTCGTCTAGTGCCTTAAGAAATTTCTCCGAGCTGACATCAACGCCAAGATCAATTACTTCCCATCCGCCGCCCTCTATCATCATGGCAACCAAATTCTTACCTATATCGTGCAGATCGCCTGCCACAGTTCCTACTATAAATTTTCCCTTTCTTTTAGTTTCTCCGGACTGAAAATAGGGTTTCAGGTGAGCCATTGCACTGTTCATCGCTTTTGCCGCCATAAGCATCTGAGGAACATAGATCTCCTTACGGGTAAATTTGTCACCTACCTTTGCCATTGCAGGAATAAGTGCTCCTTCGAGAATCTGATCGGGGCTGATACCTCCTGCAAGAGCCATGCCTGCAAGCTCATCTGCTCCATCCTGATCTTTCATATTTGGAGGGTATGGAGACAGTTTGTTAATCTTTCCGAACTCAACACACTGAGCCAGCTTATCAAGAATTTCATTCATCGTATATTCTGTTAAATTTATCCTTATTTAATTTTCTTCTGAAAATATCAGTAAACGACATTCAGAGTACCAAAATAATTCATTTTTATTTTGTTATTGTCAAATTTAAGGGATTATTTGATTCAAACAACCATTAAACTTATATCCCGCAGCATTGGCAGAAGTGGAAATACAAAAAAAGGAATCTGTTAATCTCATATATAATGTGAAGCAATAATATGATTATTAATATACTACAGCACGATGAGATCCTTCGATTCGCTCAGGCTGACACGGTGTCGGGTTTAATCAGGGGGAAAGAAGAGGCGATTCGAAATCCAACATCGTCACCATTTTCGAAGTCTGTATCGAATCGCCTCTTCTTTCCCTATCTATGATCCCAAAATGTGCTGTCATCCTGAGCGGAGCGAAGGATCTGCGGCTTACAGCAGGGACTTTCCAAACATCATACCCCAACTATTATAAAATACCGAAAGTCATGTTTTTTTATAAAAGTATTTGGGTACTATTCAATGAGCCCTGCCTGCGATTTTCATTTTTCTTTTATCTGAAGCAGAATTAAATCAAAATTTGTATCTTTAAATCTCTATCTTTAAAGATAAAGAGCCGAAACCCTTAAAACCAGTTATATGTATTGTAGAAATTGTGGAAACGAAGTATCCGACAAAGCAATTATGTGCGTTGCATGCGGAACACCTCCCAAGGCAGGAGATAAATATTGCCATTACTGTAAAGCCGATTCAACGCCTCAGGCGACTATCTGTATGAAATGCGGAGCAAGCCTTGCAGATCACGGTAATGTAAAAGGTGAAGGCAAAGACTGGCTTACAACACTGCTCTTATGCTTCTTCCTTGGCGTCCTTGGCGTCCACAGATTCTACACAGGTCACACAGTAATCGGAGTAGTTCAGCTGCTGACACTTGGTGCCTGCGGCATATGGACGCTTATTGACTTTATAATTATAATTGTCGGAAACTTCAAAGATGCACAGGGCCGTTTACTGGTTAAACAATAACAAACTTATCAGAATTCTTGTGATTACAGGTATTCTGATTTTACCAGTTATTTTATTTATTATTCCTTTCGACTGGGTCAGGGAGCAGCATTCTGTTTGCCTGTTCAAATTAGTTACAGGTAATGAATGTTATGGCTGCGGAATGACAAGAGCCGTTTTATCTGTTATTCATTTCCGGTTTGAGGACGCTATTCATTACAATAAAATGGTTACCATTGTTTTTCCTTTACTAATTTATATCTGGATCAAAACGCTCTTCAATTTTTCGAAAAAACAATTAACTAAATCACCATGAAAAACCTTCTCATAATCATTCTTGCATTCATTATGAACTCAGTCATAGCACAAAACAACAGGGCCGGTATATTCGAAAACAGCAGCGATATTGGCAAGCCTAAGGTAAGCGGATCATCTGTTTATAGTGAAGCTGACCAGAGTTACATCCTGAAAGGCGGAGGATACAATATCTGGTTTGAAAGAGATGAGTTTCATTTCCTGTTTAATAAGATTGAAGGTGATTTTATCCTTACTGCAAATTTTGAATTTATCGGCAAAGGCACCAATGTACACAGAAAAACAGGCTGGATGGTAAGAGAATCCACAGATGAGAAAGCCTCTCATGCCTCTGCAACACTTCACGGTGACGGGCTGACTGTTCTTCAGTGGAGAGTTTCTTCAGGGTCAGCAATGCGCGACCCCCAGGATGAGATATTTGCAAAAGACTCAGCATATAATGTTATTCAGATTGAAAGAGCCGGAAAAACAATTACAATGAGGGGCGCCAAAGCAGGTAAGCCGCTTGAGCTTATTGGTTCTCATGAAATGGAAAACCTTTCAGGAGAAGTGCTGGCAGGATTATTTATCTGTTCGCACGAAACTGATATAGAGGAACAGGTTAAAGTATGGAACGTACGAATAGACAAACCTGTTGGAGATAATTATAATCCCGATAAATCAGGATACCTCGGGTGCCGGATGGAGACAATAAATGTCTTCGACGGGAAAAGAAAGGTAATCTATGAAAAATCCGGACGTTTTGAAGCCCCGAACTGGATGCCAGATGGCAAGAAACTCCTGTTCAATATGGATGGCTCCCTATTTACAATTCCTGTTACGGGTGGAGAAATAGTAAAACTAAATACAGGAACAGCCACAAGGAATAATAATGATCACGGAATTTCTTTTAACGGGAAGCTGCTTGCGATAAGCAGTCACAGACAGGGCCTTAACGGCGGAGGTTCTACAGTATATGTCCTGCCGCTGACAGGAGGTGAACCCACAATTGTAACCGAAAATACTCCATCCTACTGGCATGGATGGGCACCCAATAATAACGAAGTTATATATGTAGCTATGCGCGATGGGAAAAAAGTGTATAATTTATACCGGAATTCAATTAAAGGTGGAAAAGAGGTGCCCCTCACAGACATAAAAGAGGGAGAGCATGTTGACGGATGCGAGTACTCACCGGATGGCAAATACATATACTACAACGGCAATCACACAGGAACCATGCAGATCTGGCGCATGAAACCCGATGGCTCAGGCAGGGAACAAATTACATTCGATAGATACAATAACTGGTTTCCACATATCTCACCAGATGGAAAATGGATTGCAATAATCTCATTTCCATCCGACATTGACCCGAACAGTCATCCATCCTATAAAAGAGTTATGCTCAGGCTCATGCCTGTAACGGGTGGCGAACCAAAGGTAATTGCATACCTGTATGGTGGTCAGGGTACCATTAACGTTCCATCCTGGAGCCCCGACAGTAAACAGATTGCGTTTGTGAGCAATTCGGGGAAGAATAAATAATTAATATTTCTCAGCTCAACTGTATATTCTTCAGCCGGTCGCAAAGATCTTTAAGTCCTTCAGGAGTATCCCCTCCGGATTGTTCAATTGTTGTCCATCCGTTATATCCTATTGCATCCAAAGCAGCCATTACAGCTGACCACTTCACATCGCCTTCCTGCAACTTTACATTAAACCCTGCACCTTTGCCCTGTGTATCAGCTATTTTCCGGCTAAACTCTTTTATATGCACTTTTGCGATTCGTCTGTTGAGAATTTTAATCCACTGCTCAGGCCAGCCGTAAACAAGAATATTACCACAGTCGAAGTAGAATCCGACCATTGGTGTTTTAAACTGATCGACAAATGATGCTGCTTCCATCGGGCTTATCAGAAAATTGTTCCATACATTCTCAATAGCTATCTTAACCTTCAGATCGATTGCCTGTGGAACAACCTTTTTAATCTCTTCAACGGTTCGCATCCAGCAATCGTCATAACTAACAGTCTCACTCACTCTTCCCGGAACCAGCAATACTGTATCTGCTCCATATGCAGCAGCATCTTCGATTGATAACCTAAGTGATGCAACTCCCTGTTCCCTTATTGAAGGATCGGGATCCGAAAGCGGAAACTTCCAATGGTTTTCTCCGCATACACTTGGTATTGTAAGACCAGTAGCATCGCGGGCCTGAAGTACTTCAACCCTGTTCATATGACTCATAACCTCAACACCATCGAAACCGGCAGCTTTTGCAGCCACAAATTTCTCCATTACTGTGTTTCCTGTTTCAATACAACCCCACATTATACCCTTTTTAAGAGTCCTTGGTGGGGGTTTAAATATGTTTGAAAATTCATTTAACGGAGCTGCTGAAAACATTGCTGATGCCATCAGGGAATTTTTTGCAAAATCTCTTCTGTTCATAGTACTTATATTAATGTAGTTTCGGAATAATAAATTGTGAATCGCTTGAAAATCAATTTATTTACCCCAGCCCCAAGGGGAGTAAATTGATTTTGGCTGCGCCGAGCTCGCCGGTAAAGTCGGACCCGCTTCTTCGCTCCCCCTGGGGACAGGGTAATCGAAGAAGCGGAGAATATAAGAGTTTGGCTCGGTTCTTCGCTCCCTTTGGGGTCGGGGTAAAAGAAGAAAATCAATGGGCCCTTATGCATGATTCCTGATAGTCATTATAAATTTAATTCTGCAATCACCACTATTTTAATCAGGCATTAGAGGCGGATCCGATAACCGGAATAACTTCCGGGATATTAGGAACAGGTCCGAAATCATATGTCTTCGGTCCGAGATACAAATCAGAATTCATTACTTCCTCCCAGGTAACATCCTTACCGGAATATGCCGACATACGTCCCATAATAGTTATAAGTGTGGAATTTATCTGTGCTTCGGCATCACTTAAATATTCACCTCGTCTTATTGCAGTAACCAGATTTATATGTTCCTGAACATATGGATCTGTTACCTTCCAGGTAGGATCAGATGATCCTTCTTCCGGATGAGGGTATTTCCATATCTCCTCACCTTTTAAATTAAATATTGTCCCGCTTGCATTGGCAAAACCATTTGTTCCGGTAATCAGCTGTTTTGTAAGATTGCTGCAGCCCGTAATCTGTCGTGCAGCACAATGAGTCTGCATACCATTATCATAGAGGTATTCCACACTGAAAAAATCATACTGATCGCCTGTAACCCTTCTTTGTCTGCCTCCCCAGCCCATTGCTTTTACAGGATTTTTACCCAAATACCAGTTCATTACATCAACCTCATGAATAAACTGTTCAACAATATGATCTCCTGACAGCCAGCAAAAATTTGCCCAATTGCGGAGCATATATTCCATGTCCGACATACCTGGTTGTCTTTTAATCACCCAAAGCGATCCTCCATTGCGGATAATATGGGCACTTACTATTTCTCCTATCGCACCATTCTGAACTTTTCTCCATGTCTCCATAAAATCTTTCTGCACCCGTCTTATTGTGCCGCTGACAATACAAATCCCCTGTTGCTTTGCTCTTTCAGAGGAGACCATTACTGAACGGGCTCCCACAGGATCGACTGCACATGGTTTTTCCATGAAGATATGCTTGCCGGCTTTTACGGCAGCTTCAACATGCTGTGGCCGGAAATGAGGGGGGGTACACAGTAATACAATATCTACACCTGAATCGATAACCTTTTCATAATTATCAAATCCAAGAAAACACTTCTCATCAGGGATTTCAACATTTTTCTGTGCTTTCAATTCGGCCCGGCACAGGTCGAGTCTGTCCTGAAACACATCACCCAGAGCAACGATTTGAAGATTTGGTCCCGCATCAAGGAAATTTATTGCAGCACCTGTTCCTCTGCCTCCGCAACCGATAAGCCCGGCCTTCAGAACCTTTCCATCAGGGGCTGAATTAAGCAATTCAGGCAAAAGAATTTCTTTCTTGCTGTCACCTGAACATGCTGCTAAGATCCCGGCTGCACCAATTGTTCCTGCTGCAGCTATTGCAGTATTTGAGATAAATCTCCGACGGCTTAGTTCATTTCTACTTTTCATTTTTTTGAATTTATTAGATAGATGTTGAAATCAGGAAATAAATGTATGAATATAAAATTATGAAAAAGAGACCGATTTAGGACAAATTTTTGAAAATTTATCTAAATTTCAGGCTGGAAATATTATTCATTTACAATGCGTTCGAGGTTCTACTCAATTATTACAATTCCACTGTTCGGACTCCTATATTGTTTTACGGCCGTAATCGTGTTTGTAATTCTGATTTTTGTCTCACTTAAGTTAAAAAAGCCTGTTGCACTTATCTCTCAGTTCTGGGCCAGAAGTGTGTTTCTTTTAATGATGAAAAAGATCAGTATTTCCGGAAAGAATAACATAAATCCTGAATCAAGGTACATTCTGGTTGCCAATCATGGGAGTCTTTTTGATATCCTTGCAATTATGTCTTTCTATCCCGGAATATCGTGGTTCGGTCACGAAAGGCTACTGAAGGTCCCTTTGTTTGGTCAGATTCTGACAATGACAGATTATGTTCCATTTAAAGAACCAACCATCAAAAATACAAGGCAAATGATAGAGCAACTTGCATTTAAGGCACGTAATCAGACAGTGGCTATATTTCCTGAAGGTACCAGAACACTTGATGGTAAAATAAATGATTTCTATAAAGGTTTTATTTACCTCTTCCGTACATCGGATATCGGAATTTTACCTGTTACCTTAAATGGGTTTTATAAGCTCAAACCAAAAAACCGGTTATACATCAACTTTAGTTCGAAGCTTTCAATTGTAATACACAGACCATTAAAACGTGAAGAGCTGACCGGAAAAACCGATGCAGAAATAATTGATACAGTTAAAGCAATTATTGAATCGGCATATCAATAAAATTTAAACATCTTTGAACCAGAGTATTTTTCTTTTCTGTCTTAAATAATATTGTATGGATTACTCAAAGAAAAAATGGGTATTTATAATAAACCCGGTAGCCGGAAATGGTTATGCTAAAACAATTATTCCAAAGCTGGAAGAGTCAATTCGAAAATATAATGTTGATGCAGAACTTGTTTATACTGAAAGATACGGGCATGCAACTGAAATATCGGAAGAATATCTTAAAAAAGGATTCAGCTATTTCGTTGCAGTGGGAGGCGATGGAACAATAAACGAAGTGTCGAGGCCACTTGTAAATGTAAAGGATGTAACACTTGCAATTATTCCTGCCGGCACTGGAAATGACTTTATTCAGATTCTGGGTTTCCACGACCATTTTGAGGATCCCGACTGGGATATATTCTTTAAGTGCAATACAACTGGAATGGATGCAGGATCGTGCAACGGGAAAATTTTCCTGAATGGAATGGGATTAGGTTTTGACGCTCAGGTAGCGGCAGAGAACTATACCGAACCCGGAAAAGTTAAACCGGGAGGGAAGAATAAGTATATCTGGCATATTGTGAAAACCTTGCTGTTCTTTCGCGAAAAACGGATGATCGTAATTACCGGTGATCAACGAAAAGATACCGATTGCTTCATAAATACAATTGCTAACGGCAGAAGATTTGCAGGGAGTTTCTACCTGACTCCAAAAGCTATCGCAAATGACGGATTACTAGATGTTTGTATGATAAAAAAACTTAATCTTCTCCAGCGATTTTCAATTCTCCTGAAAGTACCAAAGGGTGAGCATATAAAAGATAATAAAGTGAATTACTCACAGGTTCCGGAGATAACTCTTGAATTCACTAAGGAGGTCCCTTTTCATGTTGACGGGGAATTATTCTTTGCCTGCAAATTTGATGTCAAGGTTCTTCCTCTGGCATTAAATATAATCTACAATCCCGATGGTAAGCACTTCTTCAGAAAATAATACCAAGAGCAGTAAGCACATTGCATTTTTTGATCTTGACCGGACACTCGTGAGTGTAAACAGCGGAAAAGTTCTCATCAAAACTGCTTATTCAAAAGGCTATATCTCACGGCTCGTATTAATTAAAGCTTTCTGGCTGTCGTTTCTGTACAAATATGAACTTATGGATACCCTCAGAATAATTGATTCAATGGCAGGGTGGCTCAAAGGGGTAAGCGAAACAGAACTGAATGGTCTGACAGAAGAAATATTTGAAACACAAATCAGAATGTACATCAGGCCGGAGATGAGAGAAGAAATTATTTATCATAAAAATAATGGTAACGAGGTTATAATATTATCATCAGCTATAGCAGCAATTTGCAAACCTGTTGCTGAAAATCTGGGAATAGACAGTGTAATATGCTCAGGGCTTAAAGTTGAAAATGGAATCTATACCGGTCATTCATCAGGATTATTCTGTTTCGGTAAGGAAAAAGCAAGAAGACTAACTGAATTTTGCGAATCCAGGAATATAAGTACCTCCAGTACATGGTATTATGGTGACTCTATAGCAGATCTACCCGTGTTGCTGGCATCGGGAAATCCTGTTTGCGTCTCACCGGATAAGAAGCTCTTTAAAGAGGCACAAAAAAGAAACTGGCGGGTGATTTCCTGCTAATTCACCTCAAGAGCCTGCCAGGCCGGAAGCTTAGGGAAACTTGCATGGGGCTCAGTCTGGTACCAGAATGTGGTTGAAGCAATATCAGACTGCTGCTGCAGATACCTGCCCCCCTTGTGCCAGCCAAGATCCTGGATGGTTATTTTCAGATCTTTGTCAAACCTGACCGGATCCAATATATGCCACCTGTATAATCCGAATCGCTGCATAACGGTATAATGTCCATCGCCCTTAATAACCTGAGGAAGACCTGCATATGGGGTACAGAATTCTGTATAATTTGTCTCCATAACACCTGCCTCATTTTTCTTATTTGTATCGAAATCGTACGAACCGCAGAAATAATCTTCTGTACCCGTTCCGCAGATTGTCGGATACTGTGAATCGCCATCCATAAAGAATTTTATTTCACCCTCGCCCCACCAGCCATTATTATGAACGCCCCATGCCATGTAAACACCAACATACTGACCCTTGCCTTTTATACCATCAATAATTGTATGAATTGAACCTGCACTGGGATTGCTGCGCCGGAACTGTGCATGAAAATATCCGGCATCAGACGGCACTTCTGTAAGAGTATAGTCAATCTGATAATAAAGGTTCATAGGATCTGAATCGTTAATATTCTCCATCGTAATGCGGCACTTCCTGCGGAATGGCATTGTCCAGTAGCAGTTGAATGCACTTCCGGGGTTAACACATACAGCAAGCGATGAAATAGGCGCATAAACTCCCCAGCCCATCCCAAAAAAGTCGCCAACCGGACATTCTACCGACGGCTCAGTTTCATCATCCCAGTAAATTCTTAAAATTGAGAACCGCCAGTTTCCTGTAGGTGTCATCCATATATGCTGAATTGCTCCAGGTCCTTCAATTGAAGCCATTGTAAAAGTCTCTCCCGGTTTTATACGGATAAAAGGGTTAACTTTCCAGCCCTGACCAAGATCGCGGGCAGCATAGGTTGCGTTTGCCACATTTGGTTTGTCCTTATCGGCAGGGCTTGCCATGCCTCCTTTTCCTTTTTCTCCTGTAATATTCTCAGGACTTATTGATCTTGTCTTTGCATCTGATAACCTGTAAAGATTACCCATGTTCATCTCAAGACCATTAAACTTTGACTGGGAAAACCCAATTAGTGTCAGCATTAGAAAAACTGAAACAAATAAAAAACTCTTTTTCATATCATTAAATTTTTTTGGTATTTTCAACTTCTGAACAGCAGTAAAAAATCATCTAAAACGACCTCTTCTGTTTATTGTACCTAAGATAAAGCAAATTTTAATCATTAACTCATTCAAAGTGAAAAAATTAATACTGCTTATAATGTTATTTACAGCTATAATTACAGGCTGCAACCCGTCGAAAACTGAAGAGAAAGGAGAGGGAAAACTGTTTATTATAGGTGGAGGCAACCGTACAGAGGCAATGCTCAATGAGCTGGTTGATCTGGCAGGTATCAGATCTGAAAGCTATATGTTTGTATTACCGATGTCAGGATCTGAACCCGATAGCGCAATTCTGTGGGCAAAAGAAGATTTCAGTGTCACAGGAATCAGTAACATTACAGGATATAATTTCAGAAAGGGAGCAGATTTTCCGAAGGATAAAATCGACTCGGTTAGAAATGCAAAACTGATTTATATAAGTGGTGGCGACCAGACCAGGTTTATGGATGTAGTTTTAGGTACTCCATTATATGATGCTATTCATGAGGCTTATAATAAAGGTGCAGTCATTTCAGGAACAAGTGCAGGAGCCGCAGTTATGAGTAAAAAGATGATCACAGGGGTCCAGAAGAAATATCCTCAGGCTGAAAAAGGTTTTATAACAATTGAGGCAGACAATATTGAAGTAACTGAGGGGCTCGCAATGCTGACTGATGTAATTATTGATCAGCATTTTGTTAAACGGCAAAGACTAAACCGGCTTGTTGCAGCAGCAATTGAGAATCCCGACCAGATTTGTGTGGGCATTGATGAATCGACAGCAATAATTGTTGACGGAAATAATGCTACTGTGACAGGAATCAGCCAGGTAATTGTCATAAAAAATTCCGGAAAAGAGAAATCTCTTCAGAACGGTCTTCTGGGTATTAATGATCTGAAAATCAGCGTTTATCTTCCTGGGCAAAGTTTTAAACTCAGGTAGACTGTTAAGTTCATAACACTACTCATAGGCTCCCCTGACTATTACCCTGCCATCGCGCACAACCCATTTGCCCATTGCAATAAGGTTTACCATTTCCAGATTCTTATTAAGGAAAAGGATATCAGCATCCATCCCTTTTGTTAGAAACCCTTTGCCCTGAAGTTTCAGAATTGTTGCAGGGTTAGCTGTTAAAACAGTCAATGCAGTCTCAAGAGGGATCTTTTCATTTTTGACTGTCTCTGCCAGCTCTCTCAGGTTTGCTGACGGATGTCCCATTTCAAGTTTTACAAGTCTCCCCTGCTCATCAAACCCGGGAAGTGAACCGCACGAATCAGAGGAAAATGTAATATGTGAAACCGGAACACCTGCCTCAAGTAACAGCTTAAGAGCAGAAGATGGCTTAATTTCCTCATCAACAAAATATGGCCAGGCACTTGTTGTAATATCAATATAACCAGCTTTGCCATAAACTTTTGCATCTTCGAAAATATAATCATTTCTGTTGCAGTGTGTTGGCAGGAATTGAGTGTATTTAAGTTCACTCCTGCTTATGGCATCGTGGAGCGGCTGAAAGGGGTTTCTGGCATCACCAAGGTGAATATTTACTATTCCGGCTTTCTTACCAAGCATCCCTCCTACCCGGGCATGAGCGGCAATACGAATTAGCTCATCAATTGTAGGGCAGGAGCTTCTGTGATCAGATATCGCCAGCTCTCCGACACCAATTACTTCTTCAATAAGTGCAATATCCTTAGCTAAATCACCTGTTACCGACGGAGAAGGAACCTGATAAGCGCCTGTCCAGATCCAGGCTGAGCAGCCTTCGTGACGGAGGGATTTAGCTTTCATAAGAACCGATTCAACCGACCGGGTGAACCCGTCTGTACCAAGACACCCAACCACAGAAGTAACACCGCCTTCGTACATCCGCGATAACGTGAGCTCCGGAGTCCTGGTTGCAGGTCCGCCCTCTCCTCCTGCTCCGGCAATATGAACGTGATTATCAATCAGACCCGGGACAATGATTAGTCCTGAAGCATCAAAATCTTCAATTTCAACGCCTTTAAAAGTTTCTATTTTATCGGAGATCTCCAGGATTTTATTCCCCCCTAATAAAAGATCCTTTTTACCCAGGAATCCGGGAGAATAAACTGTTGCATTTCTTATCAGAAGCATAATCTTTAAATTGATTTAACAGAAGGCTAAATTAGTTATAATCATTAGATAAGAGAAAGCTATTTGTACAAGATTATGAAATACAAAAAAAGAGGATGCCATTGACATCCTCAGAAATAAAATATTTTTTCAGACAGGTCTTAGAAGATATATCTGATGGAAAGAGCTCCGCTACCGGGATAGAAGTTAAAATCTCCGACAATATTAAAATATGGATTCCAATCCAGACCTATGCAGATAGGAGCTTCTGAGAAACTGTATTCAATACCCAGAATACCATCAACTCCAAGCACAAAAGAGTCTAAGTTAGCATTGTTCCAGGTTCCCAGATGGGCACCGGCACCATAATACCATTTCAGATGATCAACCTCGAATGCCGTGTTATGTATTTCATAGAGTCCTGCTACATGAAATCCATTATCATATCCATACAAAATGCCTTCAAATGCAGCCTTTTGACTAACAAAATGCTTCAGTGTAAGACCCCAGCTGGTTCCGCCTCTCAGGCCGATACCAGTTTTATAATCCTGTGCACTTGCTATAGTAACAATACTAACAGCAAGTATTAATGTTAGAAAAATCTTCTTCATAATTGTTTTTTAAGTTTTGCATGCAAAAATAATTAAAAAAATCTTTAAAAAAGATCACGTGCTAAATATCAATAAAGGAGAAAAAAACAAATACATTTTTTAATAACTTTATTGTTTCTCAGAAAGGTGAACAAAATCAGAAATATGAAAAAAAAGATTTTAACCGCTCTCTATTTCCTTACAGCATTTGTCTATATCTTCATCGATATCAATCCGGATATTATGCCGGATGTACTAATAAAAGCACTTATTATTCCGGTACTTATAATAATCCTATATGTAAATACCGCAAAAGAATTGAACAGATTTCGCAGGATAATGTTCACAGGACTGATCTTTTCATGGGCCGGAGATATTGCACTGGAATTTAACGGTATGTTCATTCCCGGATTAGTATTCTTTCTTCTTGCTCACCTTATGTATCTGTGGGTATTTATCTCAACACCGGGAAATAGCTCAATCCTTGGAAACAGAGCTTATCTTCTCATACCCGTTTTGCTTTTTGGCACCGGACTGGTTGTCTTTCTTTATAACGATCTTGGCGATTTGAAAATTCCTGTAATATTGTATGCAGCAGTTATACTGCTTATGTTAACAGGAGCAATAAACAGGATTGAAAAAGTAAACAGAAAAAGTTACTGGCTTGTATTAGCAGGGGCAATCCTTTTTGTGATTTCTGATTCGTCAATAGCAATAAATAAATTCAGCATGCCTTTCGAAGGCTCATCAATTGTTATTATGACAACCTACATTTTTGCTCAATTCCTTATAGTACAGGGATATGTTGCAGAGATTGCCGACAAAGGTTTAGAAGATCCTTCGTCCCACCTGGGCGGTACTCAGGATGACAAGAATTAATTCCTGTATTTTTCATTCTCAGCTTTTCTCAATCTGTCTTTTTCCTTTAATACCGGAATAAGTTCCTCATTTTTAAACTTGAACGAAGCTGTATTTTCAGGAGGAATAACATAGATCATTGCACCCGGATCAAGACCCTTTTCGATAATCACATTTTTCTCATTCGATTCACCAAGAAGAACTATATTCTTTTTACCATTTTTTCCGTAGACAAACGGAATACTGTCGGCACCTGCATTTACACATTCGGTTGGGACAAAGACTGCGTCCTCATAAGTATTGATGATGATCTTATTCCCGGTTGTCATTGATGGACGGAGATCCGGATCAGATCCGTTTAGTTTGATCTGTACCTCAAACATTTTTGCATCAGAGTTAGGCAAAACTTCCCCGATATTTCCAACAGTAAACACTGTTCCGGAGTATTTCTTAGCGGGAAAAGCATCAACATTCACTATACAATTCTGGCCAATTTTTATTTTACTTACCTCTATTTCATTTACATATACCTTGGAAATCATCGAAGAAAGATCGGGAAGAGTAGCAATTACAAGATCGAATGGATTTAAAGAAGATCCAGTTTTCCTTTTTGCTCCGCCCCACTCTTTTTTATAGATTATCATGCCGGGAGCAGGTGCGGTGATTGTAAATTTTGCAAGATACTCCTGCAGATCTGCAACCAGCTGGGTCTGCTGACTCAGACGACGTTTCTCATTATTTATCTCGGAAAGATTTTGTGCAACCCTAAGCTCGTAACTCTTTTTCTTCTGGTTTAATGTCCGCTCAGCTTTATCGAGAGCAATTTCTGCCTGTCGGATTGTTGCCGGCGGCTCATATTTTGACTGGGCAAGAGTAATTGATGCCTCTTCAACAACATACCGCTGATTCTTAATTTCATCTCTTAGATTTGTCAGTGCTACAGTAGTATCGAGAACTTTCATATCTACATTATTCTGGTAAGTTTTCAGCTGATCTAATGCATCTTTCAACGTATTTGTATATGATGATCTGTCGAGCTGTGCAATATAATCACCCTCCTTTACTATGGTGCCTTCGGGAACCATATCCTGAATCTTCATTTCCACGAACCTCATTCCTCCTCCACGGTTACCCTGATTACTGCTTTGAGCTAACGATGGTCCCTTTATTTCGAATGATTTTTCTGCCATCAATTCACCGGAATTTGAAACAGTTACTTCAAAACTACCTTTCTTAACCTCAGCAAATACATTTACCTCACCCTTTTTTGATATCAACTTATTAAATATCATCAATGCAATTAAAGCAAGTGCTATACCTGAGATTATTAATATTCTTTTCATCCTCTATTCACATTTTATTATCATCATCATCAAAAATCGCTGTGAAATTATTAAAAAAGAGATGAATATGGTTCCATATCAGAATATTTAACAACTATTAACAAAAACTTCTGAAGAAACTATATACCCTTTTAAAATAATCTTTTCCTATCAGACAATCGTTAACACGATTATATTCCTTCGTTGCAAAAAAATAGCTATTTTGCACATTATTTAAAACTTATCCGTCATTGAGAGAACTGCTTAAATTATTTCTGGTCCTACTATTAAGTATCCTCTCGTCCTCACAAATATTTTCACAGGATACCACCATGGTAGTCCGCCTGGGGTTCACTTATTCAAGAGGCAGTCAGCAGTACTTTCCTTATAATGACCCTGATTACAATTATAGTTTTAATGGATATAAACTTCTTCTAAATCGCCCACTTAAAACAGGTGTTTTAAGTTACGAACTTCAGATTGAACCTGCTATCTATTCAGCAAAGCATCAATTGCTTAATGAATACTATATCCAGCCCGAAGATGGCGATGATTACCTGTTGCAGCGTGAAATCTATACTCAGGAAAAAACAATTATGGAATATGCATTGAATATAGGTCTTCAGGTAAGATATAATATTGACAAAAAATTCAGTCTGGTTCTTCTCGGCAGTATTGGTGCGATGGTTTCTGATACACCTACTGAAAGATTAGCAGAAGGGTTTGCTTTTTCTGACATAATCCAGATTGGAGCCGGCTACAGAATAAACAGGGTATTGATTGAAATCAAACCCGGACTAAGACACGTCTCGAATCTAGACTTTCAATACCCCAACGCAGGACATAACGCCACAACTATTGATTTTGGAATATCAATATTTCTATAACAGTAAGTTATCCTGCTGGATTTCTTTCGGCTTCGCTCTTCCGTCTTCGGTCTTCTGACTTCGGTCTTCTTTAAGCCGCCGAAGCTTAAGCTAAGGTGGCTTACTTACTACTGTTTAACAAGTTCCACCCTGCGATTCAGTGCCCTGCCCTCTTCATTTTCGTTACTGGCAACAGGAGAAGTAGGTCCATCACCATAAGCTTTAAGGCTTGCAGCGCTAACCGAATGCTGGGTTACGAGAGCATTTACTACAGCAGCTGCCCTGTCCATCGAGAGTTTAATGTTGGCATCAAATCCACCCACATTATCGGTATGACCAACAACATATAATTTGAGTGAAGGATCAGATTTCAGCAATTTGGCTATTTCCTGAAGTGAAGAAAGTGATTCTGGCTTTAATACTGATTTGCCGGTATCAAAATAGATCCCGTATAGTGCAACTTTGCCTGTCTCTTTAATACTGC
>JFJP01037703.1_pt1 | contig 30361 bp, 20 predicted proteins | sample 431651 | NCBI WGS metagenome assembly JFJP01 (sample SAMN02602958, study PRJNA72255) | Microbial mat metagenome, whole genome shotgun sequencing project. | biome: fresh water; feature: sink hole; material: water; isolation source: purple microbial (photo- and chemosynthetic) mats found in... | reverse complement strand
GGAGTTATACTGGTTCCGTTTTTTACAAAGGAGTCGCATTTATTCCTGGATGAATGTGAGAAGTCAGGTATCCCGTATTGTTTCCTGGATTCCTGTTTAAAAGAAAGGAATTACCTGAGCTTTGTGGGACAGGACGGATTCCGGAGCGGATATGTTGCGGCTAAACTGATTAATTATATGCTTCCTGATCCTGCAAAGGTTCTTATTGTGAATATTTCATCATCCTTTGGAAATACAAATATGCTTTACCAGCGGGTACAGGGTTTCAGGCAGTTCTTCGAATCGGATGCGAAACATAAAGCGATTGAGATTTTCCAACGTGAAATAGCAGATTCAAGCGATCCAAACCAGATCAATTTTGATACAGAGATTATCGAAGAATTAGGCATACAGGGAGTATATATTCCTAATTCACGTTCTTATATCGTGGCACAACTTCTGGAAAAACACCACCTGGATAATTTGCCGGTAATCGGGTACGATCTGATTCCTCAGAATATAAAGCTACTTCAAAACCAGTATATTGATTTCCTTATTGGTCAACGGCCGCAAAAACAAGCGTTCAAGGTAGTTGCTACATTATTTGAACACCTTGTTCTTAAAAAAGAAGTTATCAGGGACAATTTTTCACCTATCGATATCATTACACGGGAAAACCTGGATTATTATTCAAATAGCCTGCAGGGTTGAAACATGATTGATATTTAAGTTAACATCTGCCACTACAGATTCTCCAAATTCAACAATATTCTACTTTAAACTAAAGTACTGAGCTTTTCCGAAAACTGAGATTAAGTTTGAGATGACAATGTGAATGATATTACTCCAATAGTTTATTTACAAACTTTTTACCCGCTCTTCGTCAGGCTATTAACTTAAATCATTTTACTTATCAATCGGGTCATTAATATTGAAAGAGTATAGTATACTAAACTTCCCGGATTTTAATTCCTAGATCAAACTTGTGATAAAAAATTACCGAAACACTCAAAATAAAATATTTTATGTGCGTATATTGTTAAAAAAATTATCTTTAATCCTTCAATTAACGAGTTCAAAAATGTTAGAAATCAGTTTCAGGAATTTCTCATCCCACGCTCAGCATTTTTCACTTTATTTTTACACTTAAAAAAAACCAGATAAAATAGCCATGATTGGAAAAAATCACCAACCGAAGATGATATTTTGATCAATCTGGCATATTCCATCCCGATAAATCGGGACAAGTAATGACCCGTAAAAAATAAATAATAGTTATGAAAAAAATTATCTATTCCATGTTTGTTGCAATGATGACAATTACTTCCTGTCAACAAAAAGAAGCAGCCGCTCCATATGATGCAGCTGCTGAAAAGGATTCAATAGCAAAAAATCTAGAAATCATGTACACGGCATTTACGGCAAAAGATGCAAATACATTTCTGCCGTTGCTCACAGATGATTGCCTGTATTGCGGCACTGACTCTGAAGAATTCTGGGATAAGGAAGGGTATTCAAAACTTTTTAACGAAATGTCCGCTGACACTACGTATGTAGCGCCTACGTTTACACTCGGCAAACGGGAAATAAGGCTGGCTAAAAGCGGTAATACAGCCATTGTTGTTGATCAGTTTTTAGTTTCCGGATGGTCAGACAGAATCCCGGTTCGCAATGTAACCCATCATGTGAAGGTTGACAATAAATGGATGTGTGATTTTGTAAGTATGAGTTTTGTTCCCTATAATGAAGACCTGGAAAAAATATTCCTTGCTGTGAAAGAATAAAATTGTTTTCAAGCTTTTTCTGTTGAATCCTGGGCCAGGCGGCTCAGGATTTTTTTTGCTCACTTTGGCCTGATCAAATAGAATTACCTTTTCAGTCGAATTTAATACTCTTTTTAATCCCCATAAAGCACCGAAGCCAACCCCCTGCAATGAGGTCAGCTCCGATTCACTTCCATCTAATAGGCACAAATATAAATATTTAATTAAGTATTTAAGAAAACCAGAACCAATTCTCACATTCTTTTGCAGAATTTATTCGCCATCGTTTTTCTTTCTCCTTCCAAATGCTTTTCGGATAACAAGTCTATCTGCTTTCAGCATCTATCATCTCTTTGCAAAGGAATACCGCATAAAAGCGGAAATAATGATTTTTCCCTTCTTTCAATCACAATACATCGTTAGATTTTTTTTCCACGAAGACGCAAAACAATAAGTCGCATATTATCAACATATTAGAATACAAATCCCTGATTTACATATTATTGATAATGAGGTTATTGGGAATTACCAATGGACATTTGAATTAGAAGGTTTAAAAACAAAAATCTGATTGCTCAGATAAGAAATCAATCTGGGCTTAATACTTTCTATTAGTGTGTTGGACAGCGTATCTGCAGCTTTATTATTAAAGTAGTAGATTCAGCATATAACTTGCGGTCAATTATTTAGGATTGCCGGTTTCTTTTCTTGTCAGAAACCCGGTTAAATTGGTTATCAAAACAGTACCTCCTCCAATAACGATAAAAAGTTTGTTCAGGTTGTCGAGTATGGATCGGTTTGCAATAAAGAGGAAAGAGAAAAGTCCGATCATAACTAGTATCAGAACAAGCTTATACCCCTGCCAGCTCATTCCTGAATCCCCAAGTTTTGCTTTAAGCCGTTCTTTCTCGTCGGGAGTGAAGCTGTGCAGGACATGCTTCCGGAAACTCTCATTCATAAATCTTATGGCAAATCCGTTATTAACAAACAAGCCCCGGTGAATCAATAAAAGTACTATACTTTGATTCTTGCTGTTAACAATCATATCCTGAGCCATATCACTCAGCACAAATCGCTCCATCGGTGAACATGAGTTAAGAATGTTGTCGTAATACAACTTGCTAAGGTCCATAATGCGTAAAATTATCCGATCCTTAATAATCTGCTCATGAAGTCCCGCTGTTTCAAGCTTTTTACAAAAATCCGTCAATTCATCTGCATACCTGTAAAGATATGTGCTTGCGCCAAGTTCACTGCAAATAAATCTTCTCAAATCTTCGTTGAGTTTCACATTTTCATCATCGTTGAAGCCGGCATTATCCAAATCCTGACAATCAGGTTGCAGGATCGTTTCATCGTACTTTTCCGGGGCAAAAATCACATTCATTTTTGAAAGGATGTTATTAAATGACGTGACAAGTTGTTCCCACATTTCTGTTGTTTCAGCTGGTTTCTCTTTGCTTTTCTCTTTATCAATAGTATCAGGTTTCAGCTTTTGCTCCAGGTAATCCTGTATCAGATATGGAGAGACCGTCCCAACAATTACCATTCTGTATTTTTTACTGATCTTCTCGTTTATCTCTTTCAACTGCAGGGCAAACGACTGAGGAGAATCATAATCATATGCAAAATTTTCGATGATCAGAACATCTTTATCGCTGGCAGGTTTCAAATCCGAAAATCCGGCTTTTTGCGTAAGAAGATCAAAGGATATTAATTTATAATAGCCTGTTAATTGCCTTTTAATAAACGCAACCGGGCTTACCGATGGTGACCCAATAACCAAAACCGGGTGCCCGGATGCCAATTGCTCGGAAACAGAATTCCCGAAATCATATTCGGTATGCATTTCAAGAATGGAAATCCCGAACAATTTCCGTGTTCCGAATAAAATAAGCCGGTAAATACCATAAATGACAATCAACAGGAACAGGATAAAAATAATTTCATATTTCTGAAACAGGAACCATTTGCCTGTTGACTCATTAGCTATAAGCGGATTAAAAATATCCGGACGATAAAAACCTGTTACAATCCGGCAGCTTACAGGCTTTAGACAGGCGTATTTCTCGGTTATTGAGGAGTAATTAAAAACAATAGAATCTTTGCAAAATTTCCAGGTTTGGTTTCCATTCAGCAGCGAATCATCTTCCAGGTATTTTGTTTCGATAGAAGTTCTGTCATACACAGGCCTGAAATTATTTATAATGAATTCGCTGCCCCGCTCATCGCTAACATCATTTTTATCAATAAAGTCCTTGCATTTAGCATCCATTTCCTCCCAGGATGTCTTTCCCCCGATGTAAAATGTTGAGCCTACAAATTTTGCATAAATACCCCGGCTCATTCTATGCTCAAAAACGGGAATTACAGATGGATCAAGTTTGTGATTTTGTTCCAACAGGATGTAATATTTACTTAGTTGCGCATTTCTTGATTCCCTGAGCCGCGAAAGCTCCAGCTGGTCGTGCTTTATCCCTCTGATTATTTCGTGGCTGACCGATGCCTCAAAAAATTTAACAGCGGGCGCCACGCTGTATACCAGGAGTAATCCCATCAGAAAACAAACATAGAATGTGATATTATATTTTGTATGCTGCAGCTTAAAATCTCTCTTTAGTACTGCATATCCAATTACTAAGAGCACAATGATCCCTCCCTGGAAAATCCACATTTTATACAAATCCCGTTCGCTTATAAATCTCACCGCTTCAATATTTATCAGAATAAGAAATACCAGGTTGACAAGAGCAAAAAGATTGCGGCCGGGCGATTTTAATTCAAATCCATTAATTGCATAATTTAAATAGGGAAACAGGATTGACAACATAGCCAATGCAGAAATAAGCGGGAATAGTATATTTACCGGGCCTATCAGCAAATAATACAATATAGCAGTTAAAACCATCAGTACGCTCACTACAACATAAATCTTGTTGTGTTCTTCCTTTACGCCAATAAAATCCATGATCAGGTTTTTCAATCCCCGGTTTCGCACAAATCTTTTAAAAAAGAACAGTGCAACAGTTTGAAAAATAATGAAAAAGACTAGTGCTGAAAAAAGGAGAAGAGTAAGCATCAGCACCTGTACCTGGTAGTCGTATTCGGCACGTTTGTCATACATGGTTACAAGGTATAAAGGCGTTGTCGAAAGTGGCTCAATCCTTATCCTGTAAGGCTCGTCATAATAGTAAACATTCAGTATTTTAGTTGCATTTGCGTAAATTGCGGCAGATAAATTTGCATTTTCGTTGCATTCTGTAATCAAATTCTCCCGTAAGTTTCGCAGCTTGTCGGAATGAAACCAAACAAGCCCATTCCCGTCGATGATGCAGAATTTGTATTTTTCCGGCATAATAGGGTCAATGATCGAATAAAACCGGCCTGTCATTGCAATCACCATATTTTTCATCTCTGATCGTTTCGACAACGCGGCTTTAACAACACCACTGGTTACCGAAACGATTGATTCCATCCGGAATCTGCATGTATCATTGCCTGGAAATATCCATTCGTCGGGTTTCTTAAAATAATCCCGATTTGAAAGATTGGTAGGTTTGTCTCTGATTGAGAATGGTGTTAAAATCCCCTTCTGATCTCCCAGCGAATCCATATAAAACGAATAGTCGAAGTATTGATAACTCAGAGGTTTTAATGGATTATCATTTAAAACATTTGTACTGTCGGGCAAATCCGTGTTGAGTTTTGCCCTTGCCACTCCTATTTTATCGTAGGAATCAAGCTGATGCCATGAGTTGCTGATCTCCTTCCTGAGGGAATCATTTATTTCAGAAGCGAGTTTCTCCAACCTCGATTCATTCTGGATTCGGTACCAGTAAGCATTGGAAATGAAGAAAATGAACAGAAAGACAAAACTTGTGCCAAGGAATAAAGAGATAGCAGAATTAATGAGGTTACCGGAAGTTAGTTGTTCCGTTGGCGACATCACCTTTAGTTTAATAAACGGTAATCCGAGGATGATAAGCGCAAGAACCATGAAAATCAGTAAAAGAACCCAGGGCGCCATACCTTTCTTTGCCTGATCGATCAATTCAGCTCTTACCAGGCCACAAACGTACCAGTTTTTGTTTTCGATCTGGGTTTGACAAACAAACAGCTTAAATGGATTATTTGATATGTTGATGTCGTACGTTGTGACTCCCCTGATTGTAGCCTGCCCGCGATTTGTTTGGTTTATAATATCAATATTGCCCGCCAGCGTGGATTGCCCGGCTTCACTCTCATCATCCTGTGTTTCGCCTTTGTTTTGTTTTGTGAAAACAAGGTTTGGTTTTCCCGGAAGGGTTGAGTAAATAATAGTATCATTAATGATCAGAATATATTCATTAAAAATATTCCTTTGCATGAATCCCGCCATCAGTAATTCATAATTTGTCCTGAACTCGTGGACTCTTTTTTTATACTCTTTAAAATTATCGCCTAATAAAACATTAAAGTACAGGAAATCGGACTTAGCTTCAGATTCTACCAGAATAATATCCTTTGCAGGTTTATCCATACTACCAGGTTCTTTTGAGGTAGTATATTCAAGATTAGGATTGAAATACCCTAAATCTTTTTTCTGTTTCAGTTTACTTAGAAATTCAGTTTCAGGTATGCTTTTACCCTGGTCAGGGATTAAGTGATACCCGACATATTCAGCCGCATTTTTCCGCATTGATTTGACTTTTTCCTGCAGGTTCTGGCTCATAAGTTCAAGAATCCGGGATTTTGTGGCTATAATATGCTCCTCCCTGTTTTTCGTATAAACTTCAAGGTACAAGTAATACCCGATTGCAAAAACTACTACAGTAGCAGCTATTATATATAAATTCCGGTTTAATCGCTTACTTTTCATAACTGGAGTTATTATATGCACTAAATCAGAATGATTGGAGCAAATAAATGCAAGTACGCTAAGTTTGAAACCCCGGCCGGGAAGTAATACAGTAATTGCTTCAGTTAACTGGTTTTAGTGATTGGGGATCACATTGAAACAAAAGCTAATGACTTTTACGTTTAAAAAGCTATTGGAAAGATCATTGTACAAAAAATCCACCTGAAAAGGAGAGACAAGAAGAGCAAATAGAGTATCCTCAGGAAATTATTATCCAGTAATACATATCCATCAGAATACTAAAGTACGAATTAATTGTCTAAAATACACCATATTTATTAAATAATAGCCAAATTAACCTGACATAATAAGCTTATAATCAGCAGATATAAGCTATTCTGCTAGTGTTTCAGCAAACAATGCAACTAAACAGAAAATCATTATTTACAGTGGAATATCAATATACAGAATCCGGTTTTAATTTTTCGGGGCACTGTTGTTGGATTTGACAAATAGGTTCCTTTCATCCTCTAAATTACTTCACCGGAAACTGACGACAGGTACAATCAGTTTGCGAAGAATTAACTTCCAGACTTCAGATTCAGGCATTGACTTTATTCCCCGAGCCTGAGTATTGCCGAACTGATAGTATCGGTGAAAAACACAAGACATGACTTCGTCGCGCCCTTCGGGGTACGGTGAGCTGCACCTTGTATGATATTTTCTGTGGTTGTCTGCAAATATTACAGTGCTCTGCACCTTTATTTATAACAATTATGGCAATAATTTGAAGACAAAGAGTGTTAAATTATATTAGAGCCCAGAAGAAAACGAGTAGTAATTTTAAGGAGCAGATCATCGGAATTAAAACCAAACCACGTCATGAATCAATGTAATTGGTGCGTTTTTCGGCACAGCCTGATAATATTCATTTTCAAGACTATGACACTGTCCGGAAAGTAGCCAGGAAAATCCGGTTCAGCATTAAATAATTCCCGTTCAGCATCCTTTATTTTTTCTGCCATTTGTATCAAAGTAGTTTTACTCTGTCAAAGAAATAGCTAATGAAAGTGTTCCCATTCAAAAAGTATCAGGTCAAAATAAATCAAACCGAAACACTCCATTTAAGTAAAGCAGGAACAAATGAAATTACCGAATCCTCAATTAACCAAATCTTTTGCAATAATGGTCCGGCTGCGAGGATAGCCGGGCCTCTTTTTTAAATTTTATTTTATCAGACTGTAAGGCCATTACTATGAAAAGCGTAGAACGTTAAAAGTATTTATTAATCAACCTAAACCAATTTCAATGAAAAAACTCATCTATCTTATCAGCATAGCGACAATAATGGGGATTACTTTTTCCTGTTCAAAAAGTGATGATTCCGACACGACCCCCGATCCTTCCGGAGGTACAGCAGGGCCAAAGTTTCTGGCAGTGAAAACCGTAATATCAAATAGTTGTGCATCATCAGGCTGCCATGCATCACCATCAAATACAGGAGGCTTAAATTTTGAATCGAATGCGAATATTGTTGCAAATGGAGGATTAATTAAAACATTGGCTGTTGATCTTGGAACAATGCCGCCATCAGGACCTTTATCAGCGTCAGACAAGGCAAAGATTTCAGACTGGATAAGCGCAGGAGGCAGTTTGGCTGATTGATAGGATATAACATCCGGGTTCTTGTGAGAATGCTCCGGATCAGATTTTCACGAATTAGCAGAAGCTTTATTATCCAAAGCCATAACAGTTAAAATTTATCAGGATACTTTAAGCTGCTTCGTTTAATAACCTTTTGGGGCCTATGTTTTCCCGCTAAAAGTTTACCTGGTTTCCATCCACATTAATTAATGCCCGGTCTTAATAAGTTCCGGGCATTTTATTTTTTAGCCAAATCACACAGTGACATAACCGTTTTATCAAATCTGATGATTGTCAATTGCAGGTAATTTGCAACAAAGATTTGCGGAATCGGGATTAACCCAACCAAAGCAAATAGCTAACCACTGACTCTGATTGCGCAATCTGAATATAACACATGTAACCAAAAATCATCTGGTACTGCTGAAAATTGCTCAGGATATAATAAGTTTTAGGCATTAACATTTTGCGTACAAATTCAATGTCCGTTTTACAATTCTCAGTTCTGATTAAGTGCAAATGACGAAAAATTCATTTTAACAAGTATTTGGAATAAAACCAGGATCATTTTCCCCAACAAAACACCTATCCCTTTAAATCAGAAACAATTATGAGAAAATTCAGAATTTAGGCTACCTTTGCAAAAATTACAATTTCAGTTTGACAATCGCTCAATTCAGTCAGCAAATGCCTGAATCACATAAACATCCGATACAAACTGAGCAAAGCAAAAATCACTCATGGGAAATATTCTGGCTATTGTTGGCCGGCCAAATGTTGGCAAAAGCACATTTTTTAACCGCATGACCGGTTCGCTCGACGCAATCGTTGATCCTACCAGCGGAGTTACACGCGACCGCCATTATGGCCACAGCGACTGGAATGGAATAGAATTTTCGATTATAGATACCGGCGGGGTAGTTATCGGCGGCGATGATGTATTTGAAAACGAAATTATAAAGCAGGTAGAACTTGCTATAGAAGAGGCTGATGTTATACTTTTTATGGTTGATGCCCGCGAAGGTCTTACTCCGCTCGATAAGGATGTTGCCAATATGATCCGCCGCTCACCCAAAAAAGCAATTCTGGCTGTAAATAAGATTGACAGTCCGGATAAATTTCATGAAGTTTCGGACTTTTACAGTCTTGGTTTTAAAGAAATTTATGCAGTATCATCCTCCAATGGAGGTGGAACCGGCGATCTGCTGGATGCGATAGTAAAAGAATTTGATAAAGCAACACCCGAAACCCTTCCTGACTTGCCAAAATTTACGGTTGTCGGAAGACCAAATGTTGGTAAGTCATCCTTTATTAATGCACTGCTTGGCATTGAACGGAATATAGTTACTCCTGTTGCCGGAACCACCCGCGACAGCATATATACACGTTACAATTCATTTGGATTCGACTTTCTGCTGGTCGATACTGCCGGTTTGCGTAAAAAATCGAAAGTATTCGAGAATATTGAGTTCTACTCCGTAATGCGTTCCATCCGTGCCATCGAAAGCAGCGAGGTGGTTTTTATTATGATCGACGCAACACAAGGCTGGGAATCGCAGGACATGAATATTTTCAGGCTGGCTCAGAACAACCACAAAGGCATTGTTATCATTGTAAATAAATGGGACCTTGTTGAAAAAGACACAAATACCCATAAATACTACGAAGAAGCAATCCGAAAAAATATCGCTCCATTTTCGGATGTGCCAATTGTTTTTACTTCGGTACTCAATAAGCAACGTATCCATAAAGCACTTGAAGAAGCAACTGCAGTTTATGAAAACAGGAGAAAACACATTCCTACCCGCAAACTGAACGACGTGCTTTTACCCATCTTTGATGGAACACCTCCTCCGTTTATAAAAGGGAAAGAAGTTAAAATCAAATATGTAACGCAGATTAAGACTCCATACCCCACTTTTGTAATTTTCTGCAATCTTCCTCAATACGTTAAAGATCCATACAAACGGTTTGCCGAAAACCGTATCCGCGAGCAGTTCAACTTTACGGGCGTACCAATGGAGGTATATTTCAGGAAAAAATAAAAAAGTTAGATGACGGAAGTCCGATCGCCCTGTCGCCCATCGCTCTGTCGCCCCTTCTCCCACTCTTAAGTTCAGCAAACTCTCTTAAAGCAAATATGCCCACCGAATCACTACGCATCGACAAATGGCTCTGGGAAGTACGGCTATTCAAGTCGCGAAGCCTGGCAACCGACGCATGCAAAGCAGGGAAAGTGAAGATGGACGGCAGCAATGTGAAGGCTTCGAAAGAAATTAAAGAAGGCGACATTATTACTGTTAGCCTGAATCCGCTTTTCAAAACGGTGCGTGTAAAACAATTTCCAAAAAGCAGGGTAAATGCAAAACTTGTACCTGATTTCATGGAAGATCTGACCTTGCAAACCGAATACGACCGCGTACAAATGATCAATGATACCAACAGCGAATACCGCGACCGCGGAGCCGGGCGTCCTACAAAAAAACTACGGCGTGTTATTGATCAGTTGAAGAATAGTAAGGAATCGTGGTAGTTGGTGGCAGGTTATAGTTAATAGAAAATGGTTAATGGTTAATGGGATAGTCTGTGAGTTTTCAAAAGGAAATCCATGCTTCAAATCCTAAAATTTAAATTCCAGGACTTTAAAACCATAAGCATCACTTACAATCTTTTCTGATTTCCCCTTGGATCTTCTTTCCAGGATTTTGAGACTTGGATTTTGGGACTTGGGACTTGCCTTAACTGTGATTTATTCCTGTTCTGATTTATCCCTTAATCCACCAGAAGTACAAGCCCTTTCAGGTATTCCCCTTCCTGGTGAAAGATATTCACAGGATGATCAGGCGGTTGCGAAAGATGCTGAATAATCCGTACCTGCCGGCCTGCATCAACGGCAGCTGCTGTAACTGCTGAAGTAAACATCTGCCTGTCTACAACCTGTGAGCAGGAAAATGTAAACAATACTCCTCCGCTTTTTATTTTTGCCAGTGCCATTGCATTTATGGTACGATATCCTTTAAGCGCCTGGCTGCGTGAAGCCACATTTTTGGCATATGCAGGCGGATCGAGTACTATCACATCATATTGACCAAACTCCATTGTTTCGATATACTTACGGGCATCGGCAACAATACAGTCATACGCAGAAGCATCAAAACCATTCAGTTTCATGTTTTTTTCAGCTATTGCGATTGCCGGTGCTGAACTATCAACCGTATGCACAACCTTAGCTCCTGCACTGGCGCCATAAACAGAAAAGCCCCCGGTATATCCGAACATATTCAGAACATGCTTATCCTTTGCATACCTGGCAAGCAGTTCCCTATTCTCGCGCTGATCGAGGAAAAAACCGGTTTTTTGACCTGTAACCACATTTACATGAAAGCGATGGCCGTTTTCAAGCACTTCGCATTCACCAAGAGTACCAACCAGGAAACCATCACTTACTGTACGGCCAGTCATTTTACGGATGGATTCGGAACTTTTGTCGTACACCGAGGTAATCCTGCCTTCGCTAACCGAAACAATAGCATCGGCAAGTATTTGCCTTATATCGTGCATCCCGGTTGAATGTGCCTGAAGCACCGCCAGATTTCCATATACATCCACAATCAGGCCCGGCATACTGTCGCCTTCATTGTGTACAAGGCGATAAGCTGTTGTACCTGGATTATCAGTAAGGCCAACTGAATGGCGAACCTGCCAGACTTCCTTTATTTTCGAGTACCAGAAGGCATCATTTATTTCTTGTCTTTTAAACGTAAAAAGCTTCACGGCTAACGATCCCGGCATACAATGCCCTGTTGCCAGGTAATTCCCGGCAGAGGAAATACACTCTACGATGTCTCCTTCAGCAGGTTTACCGATAGTTTTTTCTATTGCTCCCGAAAAAATCCAGGGGTGAAAACGGAGTACCGGAACTTCTTTGCCGGGTTTTAGTATAATCTGAGGATAGGTTGTCATATGCTTAGGTAGGGTGGCAAAGGTAATGAAAAGAGCAATGAGGTAAAGACAAAAACAGCGGCTGTAAGAAAGTGTAATGCGAAAACTCTGACCCGGGATATACGTACTATTTTAAAAATCGAAATCCATCAATTTAAGAACAAAGAAAGAATTTCTTTAACATAAAGCTATGCATCATAGCCATAAATCAGTTTACAATCCGAAGAACATATTTACTCAATTATTGGTTCAACTAACACCTGTTAAAGGGAAAATTGCGCTGTTAAATAAGAATATTTTAGCAGAATGAGAATATTTATCCCTTTAAAACCCTTATATTTGTTGATTTCCAGAATTAAATAAATCAATTTTCATAAAATTAGTTCAAATCCATACAATTGATTGTACCTTTGCTCGTTATTTAACCTTTAACCAAAAAAACTTTTATGAAAAAATTATTGTTATTGATGCTTATTCCGGCCATGTTAATGACCGTGAGTTGCAATAAGATGAAAGAAGAAAATGCAAGGCTGAAATCCAAAAACGACAGTCTTCTTGCTCTTGGTTTTCAAAAGGATACCACAGTTATGGAATTCGTCAGAGCTTTTAATGAGATTCAATCGAACCTCGATTCAATCAAAATGAAAGAAAATATTATCAGCCAGAATACCAAAGGTGGTACAGAGGTACAATCAAGCGCACGTGAACAGATAACCGGCGACATCAATGCTATTTATCAGCTTCTGGAAAAAAACCGCGCCCAGGTTGCATCATTAAAAAAACAACTTAAAGGCTCCACAGCTAAAGTTGCTGAACTTGAAGCAATGATTACAAACCTTGAAAAATCAATTGCTGAGAAAGATGCTGAGATCGCAGATTTAAAAGATCAGCTTGGTAAACTTAACATTAAAGTTGCTGATTTAGGTAATCAGGTAACAAACCTTAATGCTAACGTTGATAACCTTAGTGCTGAAAACAAAGCCAAACAACAAGCCATTGATGAAAAAACAGCTGCCCTTAATACTGCTTATTTTGTAGTAGGCACAACCAAAGAGCTGAAAGAAAAAAAGGTTATTGATAAAACAGGTGGATTCATTGGAATTGGCCGTTCCAAAACGGTTACTGCCGATTTTGATAAAACCAATTTTACCAAAACCGATATCACTGTCTTCACTGAGCTTCCAATCAACAAGAAAAAAGCAGTTCTGCTTTCAAACCATCCTACCGGATCATACAAATTGGTTAGCACAGCTGACAAGAAATTAGTTGAAAAACTGGTTATTCTGAACTATACCGATTTTTGGAGCAGAAGTAAATATCTTGTAGTTACTGCTGACTAATAACATTTAATCATTTTATACTGAAAACCGGTTTCGAAAGAAGCCGGTTTTTTTATTGCAGTATAAAGATCAGGAGGCTACAGAAGATTGTTATAGTACTTTCATTCTTACCCAAAAGGAATAAAACAGTACATTTGCGCATGCAAATCCGAAACCTTCTTTTTTTAATCGCACTGCTTCCAATGCTGGCAGTAGTTGCCCAGCCGGCAAAAAAAAATACGAAATCCGCAAAACAGCCTTTTACAGCCATGTTTTATAATGTGGAAAATCTGTATGATACGCTGAACGATCCTAAAATTAATGACGACGAATTTACACCTTCAGGAAAAGTTCCCTGGACGAAAGAACGCCTGGATAACAAAATAAAACATATCGGGCAGGTTATAACAGATATAGCCAAACCTGCTATGCCCGATTTGATTGGCTTTGCAGAAATTGAAAACAGACAGGTTCTCGAAATGCTTACATCCTCAGCAGGGCTCAGCAAGATAAAATACAGCATCGCACATTTTGAAAGCCCCGACGAGCGGGGTATTGATGTAGCTATGCTTTACAACCCGTCAACATTTAAAGTTGTTACATCGGAACAACTGCATGTTACATTACCGGATAACGACCTCACACGTGATATTCTTTATGTGAAAGGAAAACTTACTACAGGCAAAGTCCTTCATGTTTTCATCAACCACTGGCCTTCGCGCCGCGAAGGATCTGAAATTTCGGCAGCAAAGCGTATGGCTGCAGCCAATGTGTTAAGATCAAAGCTTGATGCTATTCAAAAGCTTGAAAAAGACCCCAGTATTCTGATTATGGGAGATTTTAACGATGAACCCTCGGATAAAAGTATCACACAAGGCTTAAAGGCATTAACCCATGACGAGACAATCGCCAATAACAACCTGTATAGTCTGCTGTTTCCCGAATACAAAAAAGGCGAAGGAACCCTTTTTTATAAGGACTGGGATCTTTTTGACCAGATTATAGTATCGGGAAATGTGCTTTCGCAAAAAAAAGGCCTGAGGACATCCGTTAATGAAGCTGAAATTTATAGTGCCGATTACTTACTTTTTAAAAATAAAACCGGCGAATCGCGCCCTAACCGCACTATGAGCGGCTATAAATATTATGGTGGTTACAGCGATCACTTGCCGGTTTATGTAAAATTTTATGTAAAATAACCGGGGATATTATTCTCCGGCCTCTCTATCCGATTCCGGGGAATCCGGCACCATATCGAAATTCACTTCTTTGGTTAATACACCTGTGGTATCGTAGAACTGCCATGCTCCTACCCGAATATCATTGAGGTACTTTCCTTCAATGTATTTTTTCCCGTTTGGATGATATGAAATTCCAACTCCGTTCCGTTTTCCATCCTTATACTCTCCTTCACTCCATAGCTTACCATTCTCATACCAGGCTTTCCAGTTTCCAGTGCGCTGCTCGTCCTTAAATTCGCCTTCTATTTTTTTCTGTTTGTTTTCGTAATACAATACCTCCCGGTCGAGTATAAGTTCGCCAGCTTTTTTATGGTAATACTTAACAATCTTTGGATTGCCATTTTCATAAGTTGCTTCAACTATTTCTTTCTGCGAGCATCCAGAGACAAATGCTGCAAGTATTGTGATAAAAAGTATTCTGGTCATTATGCTTTATTTTCTGTCGAATGTAATCCTTAATCCTTTTTTGTTGTCGTTGATCCGTCCGTTGTCGAATGCAAGATGACCGTTAACAAAAGTTTTCACAACCTGAGCATCGAAAGTTGTGCCTTCAAAGACTGACCATCCACATTTATATAGGATGTTGTCTTTTGAGACAGTAAATTTCTGATCCTGATTTACAAGTACCAGGTCAGCAAAATAGCCCGGGCGGATAAAGCCACGTTTTTCAATACCATAACAGGCAGCAGGAGCATGGCACATTTTCTCAACCATTGTTATAAGTCCAATTTTGCCTTGCTTTACCATTTGTAACATTGCCGGTAATGAATGCTGCACAAGCGGTGTCCCTGACGGAGCTTTAAAATACGAATTAGCTTTTTCAGAGGCCAGATGAGGAGCATGATCAGTGGAAATTATATCCACTTTGTTATCGAGTAATCCTTGCAATAAAGCATTTTTGTCAGATGCAGATTTAACAGCCGGATTAACTTTCAGTTTTGTGCCTAGTTGCGCATAGTCATCATCACAGAACCAAAGATAATGGGTACAAACTTCAGCAGTTATCCGTTTTTGATCCGGCAAACCAGTGTCAAGCAGGCTGAGTTCATCAGCAGTTGAAAGATGAGTTATATGCAGGCGTGTGTTGTACTTTCGGGCCAGAGTAACTGCAAGTTCGCTGGAACGGAAACATGCCTCTGAATTACGGATTACGGGATGCATTTCAACAGGTACATCTTCACCGTATTTCAAGCGCATAGCTTCGGTGTTTACGCGAATAATTGCCTCATCCTCACAATGAGCAGCTACAGGAATGGGTGAGCGCTTAAAAATTTCCTCCAGTGTACCTATATTGTCTACCAGCATATTTCCGGTTGAAGCACCAAAAAAAACCTTCACACCACACACTGTATGTGGATCGGCATTTACTATTTCGTTGATGTTGTCGTTGCTTGCGCCCAGAAAAAATGAATAATTAGCCAGGGACTTTTCAGCTGCCAATGCCATTTTTTGTTCGAGCAATTCAAGAGTAACGGTCTGGGGTTGAGTGTTTGGCATTTCGAAAAACGAAGTAACACCTCCGGCAACAGCAGCACGGCTTTCAGTTGACAAATCCGCCTTATGAGTAACCCCAGGTTCGCGAAAATGCACATGGCAGTCGATAACTCCCGGTAACAGTAGCAATCCGGAGGCATCAATCACATCATAGTCATACGTATTGTCTATTTTACCTTCACCAATGGCCTTGATCTGCTGACCACTGATAAGCACATAGCCGATGAACTGCTGTCCTTCGTTTATTATTGTTGCATTCCGGATTAAAATATCATTGGATTTCATATAACTGGGATCGGTTTAAAAATCAATGTAAAAGTACTTTACTTCAGGATATGTTCGGGTTCAATTATCCAGATTTTCCTTATTTTTAGTTGTGACTGGTGATTATTTAAAATGTAAGCAATAGTAAAGCAAAACAAATATCAGCAAAATAAAGGGGATATATTGCCGCGCTTAAAAATTTATTCCTTCATATAATTGCCGGTTTATCCCCTAAATCGTTTACCCTATACAAATTCTAAAGTTTTCAAAGTAGCAATTTTATTATTTAGAATCACTCTAAGTCTTTTTGTATGAAAAAAAATCTATTTTTACGCTCCCAAATATAAAAACACGAAAAATTGCTAAAAAAAACAATTTATGAAAATTCAGTTATCATGAAAAAAAAACTACAAAGAATTGCCTTTGCCTTGGTGTTAATACTTTTTAATACAGGTCTGTTTGCACAAGGATATGTGAAAGGAGTTGTTAAAGACGCGTCAACAGATGAAACTTTAATCGGATCATCGGTGTTTGTTAAAGGAACAACCACCGGGGCTACAGCCGATGCTAAGGGAGCATTTAAATTTGAAGTTCCTGTAGGGAAAAAGACCATTGTTGTTCAATATGTTGGTTTCGCTCCTATTGAAGTTGATGTTACTGTAAAACAGGGACAAACATCGGATCTGGGTATTATTAAACTATCTGTCAATCAAATTGGCTTGCAGGAAGTAGTAATATTAGCATCGGTTGCAGTGAACAGGAAAACTCCTGTTGCAATTTCAACCCTGGAACCAAAAATGCTTGAAGAAAAATTAGGCACGCAGGAATTCCCCGAAATTCTGAAATCAACCCCAGGTATATATGCAACAAAACAAGGCGGCGGTTATGGCGACTCACGTGTTAACCTGCGTGGCTTTGAATCTGCTAATATTGCAGTAATGATTAATGGTGTTCCTGTTAACGATATGGAATGGGGAGGTGTTTACTGGTCGAACTGGGCAGGTTTGTCCGATGTAACACGTTCCATGCAAGTGCAACGTGGATTGGGAGCATCAAAAGTGTCAGCCCCATCATTAGGCGGTTCTATTAATATTCTTACTAATACCACTGATGCAAAAAAAGGAGGAGCTGTTTCTTACGGGATTGCCAGTGATGGATATAACAAAATTGGATTTTCGGTTTCTACCGGATTAACAGAAAAGAATTGGGCGATATCCCTTTCAGGTGCTAAAACATCTGGCAATGGATATATCCAGGGAACTCAATTTGAATCCTATTCGTATTTTGTAAATATTTCGAAAAAGATTAATCCGTCGCATTCCCTATCATTTACCGCATTTGGTGCGCCTCAGTGGCACAACCAACGAAACAACAACGACAAATTGCTGATTACGGAATGGCAGAAGCAACAAAGTAAATACCTTTACAATCCGTCCTATGGTTTCGATATGAACGGACAGCAGAGAGCTTCATCACTCAATGTGTATAACAAGCCACAACTTTCCTTAAATCACTTTTGGACTATTAATCACAAAACTAGCCTTTCTTCGGTAATTTATTCTTCAATCGGTGATGGTTATGGCTCGAGCGGACAAGGATTTACATCCACTGACCGTAACTATTGGTATGGAGCATCTAACGGAATCCCTAATACAACCTTCCGTTCCCTGGATGGGACTTTTGATTATGGCGCAGTATATGCATATAATAATACAAGCCTTCAGGGCTCCCGGATGGTTATGTCGAAAAGCGTTAACAAACATCAATGGTATGGAGCGCTCTCAACATTCACTACCAAAATAAAAGACGCAATTGATTTCTATGGCGGTATTGACCTCCGTTACTATAAAGGAGTTCATACAAATGAAATTACCGATCTGTACGGAGGTGACTTCTTTATTGATCAAACTTCCCGCCCAAATCTTTCCGATCAATCGTATATGAGCAAAAAATTAGGTGTTGGTGATGTGGTTTACCGTGATTATGATGGTTTTGTATTTAGCCAGGGCTTATTTATGCAAGCTGAATATAATAAAGATAAACTTAGCACTTTCATTTCTTTATCAGGATCTAATACATCCTACTGGCGTTACGACCGATTCTATTATGACAGCGACCAGGCCAAATCGGAAACAATTAACTTCTTGGGATATTGTGCTAAAGGCGGCGCCAATTACAACCTTAACGACTATCATAATGTATTTGCCAATATAGGTGTTATTTCACGGGCACCATTCTTCTCAGGAGGAGCTTTTCTTCAATCAACCACCAGCAATGTAACAAATCCGAATGCTGTTAATGAAAAAGCTTTTTCAACCGAACTTGGATATGGATTCAAATCGCATTTTCTTTCAGCTAACTTAAATATTTATCGTACACTTTGGAAAGATAAGACCATGGTTCGGGCAATCAATGCAAACAGCCAGGAAAGTCTGGTTGTGAATATGGAAGGTGTAAATGCACTCCACCAGGGAGTAGAGCTTGATTTTGTAACCCGCTATTTTGACAACCTTGAATTTACCGGTATGATTTCCATAGGAGACTGGAACTGGAAAGACGATGCTTCGGGTTATCTCTATAACCGTGAAGGACAACCTGTTGATGCTAATGGCAATGTAGTTGAAATGCAAGGACCTGACCATGCTCAAATTGTAGTGAATATTGCCGGCATACATGTTGGCAATTCAGCGCAAACAACTGCTGCTTTTGGCATAAAATATCAGGTATTGAGAGGATTTAACCTGGGATTAGATGTTAACTATTTTGGCCGCAACTATGCATACTACAATATTTCCTCAGTTGGTACAAGTTTGAATCCGACAACTTTTGCCCAGCCCTGGGAAATACCAGATGCAACAACACTTGACTTTAATATGAGCTATCGCTTCAAAATAGGTAATTTTGATGCCTCCATAATTGGTAATATTCAAAATTTATTAGATGCTGAATATATTACCGATGCTACAGATGGAGCTAACCACGACTGGGAAACCTCTCCTGTTTTTTATGGATTCGGCAGAACTTTCTCCAGTACTTTAAAAATTAAATTCTAAAAACCGAAAAACATGAAAAAGATATTCTTTCCATTTATATCAGGTTTGACATTTATGGTACTACTTGGAAGTTGTACCAAATTCAACGATCAATTCACCGGTCTTGACGAAATGTCCAAACCTACCAATATAGGCACCGTTAGCTATACGCTCACAGCTGCTGACTATGCAGCTATCAAAACAGCAGCTTTAGCAGATGCAACTACCCCTGAAGAAATCGCTGCAGCCAATGCTATTGGTACATCTTTAGCTTTGAATTCCACTTTTGGAGCAGCTGATTATGCCCCGGCCATCTTAAATAAAATGTTCTATTCATTCGATTTAAACTCGGCTACTTTACTTACTTACAATTATGATGAGAACAAGCCTTCTTATTTAAATGATCTGACAACGGTAAATATTCTGCAAAATGCTGATTATCAATTAGCATGGGGAGGCGGAGTTTATGTTCCTTCATTTACACCGACAGTTTCACCTTCTGCAAAATTACCTGAAGTTCTGGCTGCTAAATTTCCGACTGCTACTGCCGGACAGTACAAATTTGTCGAATACAACTATTCAAATACAGATGCTTCCTCTCAATCTACAGAAGTTAAGTATTTTTCTGAGGATTGGTCCAACCATACGGTTAGTGCTGTTAGTCCTTACACTATAATTAGTGAAAACGGCTGGATCAGCAAAGATGTTAGCGGAGTAAGAGATTGGCAATGCAGAATTTATAGCGGAAACAATTATGCTCAGGCAACATCAAATGGTTCACTTGAAATAAATGACGTATGGATGGTTAGCCCTGAAATTGATTTACAAGCCGCTATTGCACCAGAACTTACTTTCGATCTTGTTATAGGCTACTGGAATGCTAACTGCCTGTCAGTATGGGTGTCTGAAGATTTTGACGGGAATAAAGATAACATCAGCAGTGCTACCTGGGCGGATATTTCATCCAACTTTACATTTCCTGAACTTCCTACAAGCGGTTATTCAACATTTGTTAATGCAGGTATAGCTAATTTTACAGCCTTTGCCGGCAAGAAAGTTCATATCGCCTTCAGATATAGAGGTGATGGCCGGTCAGCAGCTGATCGTGGAACTGATCCGTTAAAAACAACTACCTATGAAGTTGATAACATTAAGATTTCTGAAGTGAAAGAGGCTTTAACCGTTGAAAGCAGCGAAAAACAATATGTAGTATATACATTTAATGGAAGCAGCTGGGTGCCTGCTGATAATACTTTTATGGCACTCCAACCCGCTGATTACACTTCGATGGGATTAAGCTATATTTCTTCGGCTAATGCCCCCCTTTATATTCCACAATTATTAGCTCAAAAATTCCCGTTTGCGCTGGAAGGCACCGTAAAAAATGCGGTGTACAAATCGGGTAGCAATGCAACGTATGCTGGTGCAATGCAATTTACCTTAACCAGTGGGAAATGGGTACCCAATACATTCCAGATTCAAAAAACAGAGCAGTTTGTTTTTTCGAATTCAGGATGGGTATTCGATCCAACAGTAAAAATGACCATGGTTACTGCTGATTATCAGCTAATGGTTAATTATGTATTAGCAACACCTGAAATTGCAATATTTGCTCACCCGTATTATAAAAATGAAGAGTATTACTGGGGATTTTCAAGCAGATACTCAAATGTAAATTTCCGGCTGAGTTATCGTAATCCCTATTTTACAGGCGACTATGTTCAACCTGCTACTATTGACCCTGAGTTGAATGCACTAGCTACTGATGAAGAAAAAGTTGCTTTGATGTGGGAACGGCTTAAAGGCGGGATGGAGAAGTTTGCTCAACTCCGTTATCCCAATGCTATTCCAAGCGTAAGTGGTATTGACGTTTATTACCACCTTACTACTCTTGTATATTATCCTACTGGTGTGGCAGCAGGGACTGAGTACCATGAATATGTCTACCAGTGCACTGCTGCTGCTGCAGGAGGAAGTCCTCCAACCTTCAAGTACATTTCTGACAGTAAAGTGAATTAATTTATAATCATCACTCATTTCTTTAGTTAAAGGAGGCCGCAAGGCCTCTTTTTTTTTCTGGCCTCAACGCGTAATCCTTTTACATCGGGTTTATAGGGCAGAATGAGAAGTTGGAGAATAATTAATACGGGTCTGTGAACAAATCAACAAAGTAAAAAAACAGGGTTATCTTCATAAGCAGAGAGAATACTCAAATGATAAAACCATGTTGAACCCAAATTGCGCATTTACACAAGCGATAAACCAAATCTAATGTTTGTCAACTACAACTATTTGACAAACTAAGATTCGTTACATCCGGGTTAATCCAACCTACGCAAATAGTTCAACGTTGTCTCCTATTGCGCAATTTGGGTTTAAAAAATATTATCCTTAGCCACCTCCGGATCTTCGTGAGGGGAGACTTCAGAATCGGGGGTTAGAGACCTGGTTTTTATTTGCTTTTTCTTACAAGAGATGTACGCTAAGTTATGTTTGTTTTACTGAAAAAAGCTTGTACCAAATCTCAGAATGAAACTATCAATCACTTGATTGATATGTATATGATTCTTATTATGATGACCGTAATTACTAAATTAGGGTCTGCTGGGAAATAGCTAAATAGCTGTTTATCTATGCTTTGTCTGCTGTTCACACAATAGCCAATGCAAGGATAACTTACAATTCCTTTTATAATCCATGCACATTATCGATTTGATTTTCCCCGACAGGGGAAAAATATCAATAAAAACAAATACACCTCCAATCCCGATTCCCCGTCAGGCCTTATGTTTGCAAAATAATAAATCAAAGCTTCTGCATAATTAGTTAATTTAGTTTTTGAGAGAACCGTATAACTAATAAACAGAAGCTTATGGAAAGTAAAGTTAGTAATTTAGATTATGGTGGACACAAAATATTTATCGGACTTGATGTTCATCTAACAAACTGGAAGGCCACTATAATGTTGGAAGAAACACCTTTCAAGACCTTTTCACTTGATCCAAGCGCTTTATTATTAAGGCGCTATTTAGAAAAACATTTTCCTGGCGGGGAGTATTTTTCCGCCTATGAAGCTGGGTTTACTGGCTTCAGTACCCACCGGAGTTTAGAGCAAAACGGCATTAATAACATTGTAGTTAACCCAGCCGATATTCCTACAACGGATAAAGAAAGGAAACAAAAAGAAGATAAACGTGATAGTAGAAAAATAGCAAATTCACTCAGAAATGGACAGCTGCAGGCAATCTACATTCCAAAAGCAGAAATGGAGGAGCTAAGAAGTTTAGTGAGATATAGAAAGACGTTGGTAAAAGAGATCAGCCGCAATAAGGCCAGAGTAAAATCATTTTTGTACCGCAATGGTATTTCAATTCCACTGGAACTATCAGGTGCTTCAAAATATTGGTCCCATAATTTTACAAATTGGCTGAAAACTGTAAAACTAACAACAGATTATGGGCATATAGTATTGATAAAAACATTAGAAATAGTAATTCATTTGCGAACAACACTTTTAAACATAACCAAAGATATTAAAAGGATAGTAAAGGAAGATGCTCAATATGCTAAAGCAATTGCAGACTTGAAAAGTATTCCAGGAATTGGATTTATTGTGGCAGTAACCTTGTTAACTGAGATTGAAGAGATTTATAGATTTAAAGATCTTGATCACTTGTGCTCATTCATAGGATTAGTCCCATCAACAAATTCTACGGGCGATAAAGACAGAACAAGAGGCATTACTCATCGCAGTAATAAACCTTTAAGAGAAGTGCTTATTGAAAGTGCCTGGGTTGCCATTAGGAATGATTCATCAATGGCTTTAGCATACAGCAATTTAAGCAAAAGAATGGAGCCGAATAAAGCTATAATACGAATAGCTAAAAAGCTCTTGAATAGGATAAGGTATGTACTTAAAAATAATACAACATATGAAATTAAATCAGTTTAGACAATCATACAATTTAAACACCCTTCAATTTGAATAGCAGTTATGATCCCCTTGCGATTTCTGAAAAGATATTCGTTTCCGTCAGGCTACTGCTTTCATAAATAAAAATTAAACAAGGATATGCGACAAAAATATTTGTTCGTTGATAGAAGGATGTTTTTATTGTATTTTTGAATTGGAAACCCAAAAACTCTTTTCAAAAGGAAGCGGGCAGTTTTTGCCTGCTTCTTTGAAAAGAATTATAAATCAACATAATACAATGAATATTAATGCTCTACGGACAATCCCGTATTCCACAATCATTTAGCTATTGGTGTTGATTCCCTCCGGGAAAACCCAGAGACATTCGATTTTTGTTTTTCAGCAAGCCCTATTATAAAGAAAAAAGGCATAATCTTAAATAAGATCATGCCTTTTTTCAATACTATTAAGTTATAGCAACCAGACTATTTCAATACGATCTTTTTGTATTGAACTGATTTGTTAGCTTTATTTGTTAACCTTATTAAGTAAAATCCTTTTGATTGTGAAGAAATATCCAATGAAATAATACCCTTAGCCGAAACTGCAGATTTTACCTGTTTGCCAAGTGAATTGAATACAGCAATCTCTTGTGCTTCATTTGTAGGGTTAGTGATCTGCAATCTGCCGTTGCTGGGGTTAGGATAAATGGTTACTTCGCTTTTTGACATTTTATTTAAGCCTACGTATCCAAGCACATTCACTGCTACATTATCGAGTTGATAAGTAGTTGTTTGAGAGGCTGTTTTATCCCCGTCGTAAACAAATGCAACATACATTGTGCCGGTATATGCTGAAACATCCAGATGTCCTGCATTCGTAAAGGTACCGTAACCGCTTGCAGGTACCGAAGGAATAACAAATTCTCTTGTTACATCGGTCCATGTAGCTGTAGTAATTCCTTCAACAGTTTGATCATAGTCTGTTGAGATTTTTACAGTCAATCCATCATGTGTATAGTAACCTACATTAACATCAAAAGATAAATCTGTAATTAATGAATCGGACATCAGAATTCCGGGAGTGATCAACCAGATCTGATCAGCGCCCGTTGATGTAGAACCAAATGAAGTTACCTGGCCATACTTCTTTAAGTCGAATGTTTTAGATAACCAAAGAGCTGTTCCACCTGCTTCAACATTTGCATTGGTCCATCCGGCAAGCGACATCGCAGAGTTTGCCGTTGAGTATTCAAAATCCTGAGCATAAGGTACATTCACGAAAACAGGGCCTCCCTGGTTTCCGAAAATAGCATTAAGGGTTGTATTTCCGGTAATGGTTGCGGTACGGTTAGGATCTCCTACCCATTCTCCCCATGTATTCCATCCTGCATTTATAAAGAACTTATATGCTATCTCGCCAACAGGGATGTCTAAAGCCAGATCTATGGTGTAAGTCATATTTCCATCAGCATCGGTCAATTTATAAGCTAAATCCTTACCAGGTTCTGTCCAGCCATTAACGGTACCTGCAATATACAGGGTATCTGTAGCCGGATCGAAGCCTTTAACCAACGACATATCCACATTAAATGTAACAATATATTTTGTGATTGTAGTAAAAGTCATGCTCATTTCTGTAGTAGCATTATCTGAAGCATCTTCAACCGGGGCAATAGCACCATAATAAACCTGGCCAATAGCCAATTCGGCTGCTGGTAAAACAGTAATTACTCTTTTAGCGGCATCAATAGTAGCGGTAAATGGAACATCAGCACCGCTGGCATCGGTTTCTTTCATTGTGAGCAATGCAGCAACATTGGCATCAGTAATTTCGGAATCGTCGATATTCCGGATAGCTTCGTCAAAGGTTAAAACTATAGGAGCATTAATTGCAACTTCAGTATCGCCATCTTTGGGTGATGAAGTAAGAACAGGTGCTGTAACATCTGCTACCACGCCAAAAGTATGAATCCCAAGATCATCCATATATTGAGCTGGATAAACTATCCATTGAGAATCCTCAGCATTGGTACCTGCAGATACTGCCCAATCAGTTGTTCCTCCAGTGATAGTGTTTTTTCTCACTAAAGTGTGATCTTGTGTGGCACCAGTTACACCAGCAACAGCCCATGGTCCTGTCGTGGAAAGTTCTATGCCAACTGCATCAATCAGGACATCATTTTTAAATAATCCCATTGGATCATTACCAGTGAACGATGCATTTCTGCATCCGGCTAGTCCTGAATTATAAGTAAGGCCTAAATCTCCAACTGCTAAAATTGCTGGATTAGTAGTTTCAGCATTAAAAATAACAAAAACATCCCCATTAGCAAGTGTACCTGAAAGGGGAAGGACATATTCAATCATAGGAACACCACCTCTTATTCCCCAGCCTTCACCGCTATAGGATTGCTTAACTGAATAAGCACTTAAATCAACATCTGCACCGGTACCATTAAAAATTTCAATAGCTCTGTCGTTTCCAGTTGAACCTTCAACATATTCCGAAATGAAAAGGTCAGTGGCTACTGATGAAGACGAAGCTTCAGTTACTGACATGTCATCCCAGTAAACAGTTGCTGTGGAATATGTTCTAAATTCAAAAAGCAATTTTGTGGCAGTCGCAGGAGCTGTTACAGTTGCAGTATAATTTTGCCAGGAAGCAGCTGAAGTAAAATAAAGACCATTTGGCCCTCTTAATTCATCTGCATTGTCGGTTAGGTTTACATTAGCATTATCCTGCCAATAGGCCCAAATTCTGCCATCTGTTCCATCGCCAGATTCCACATAAAACCAAACTGAAATATCATATGTTTTTCCTGGAATTACAGTTACGGTTTGGCTAAGTTTTTTTGTTCCTCCAATATGTTTTGCAGAATAAGTTCCCCCATGAACAATTGTGGCTTCTTGAGTGATATTTTCAGCAAGGGTCCATCCATTTATAGTGGAGGCATCTGTCCAACTTTCCATATCGCCATTAACGACGAGGTTTTGCGCATTAACCATTCCCACACTAAAAAGTGCAAAGAGGCTGAATGCCAATAATTTAAAAAGTAAAGTTTTTTTCATGATAACATGGTTTAGGATTAAAGATTTGTTTAGCCTGTAAAAGTAGTTAATTGCTACTGTTAATATTTGGTTTTACGTAAAAAATTTTCATCTGTTAATATTTATTTTTTACGGCTCAGATGGAACACGCCATGATTAAAAATAATATCATCTCTGTATGTGATTTATTCAATCATGGCTATTTAATTAATACAAAAGGTAATTGGGGATCTTCAGATGCATTCCTATATAATCTTAAACTTAATGGATTAATTACTGTATGTCAATTAACCGATCAAGGGTTTTATCTTTTTGAATCGCAGGCTTAATACACCCAGGAAGGCTTCTTTAAATATTCCGGAACTCATTTTGGATGTTCCTTCCGTACGGTCGGTAAAAATTATCGGTACTTCAATAATCTTAAATCCCAGTTTCCAGGCAGTATACTTCATCTCAATCTGAAACGCATAACCCATAAACTTTACTAAGTCGAGGTTAATAGTTCGTAATACTTTTGCAGTATAGCATTTAAAACCGGCGGTTGTATCTGCAACAGGCATCCCCAGAATAAAACGAACATACATGGAAGCTCCATACGACATCAATACTCTACCCATAGGCCAATTAACTACGTTTACACCTTTGATATATCGCGAACCGATTGCCATATCGGCCCCGTTAACTGCACAGGCGCTATAAAGGCGTATAAGATCATCAGGATTGTGCGAGAAATCGCAGTCCATCTCAAATATATAATCATATCCATTAGCCAACGCCCACTTGAAACCATCAATGTAAGCGGTTCCTAATCCGAGTTTGCCTTTGCGCTCCATTATAAACAACTTACCTTCATATTCCGGCATCAGACTTTTAACAATGGCCCCGGTTCCATCAGGTGAATTATCCTCCACAATAAGCAGATGAAAATCCTTTGTTAGTGAGAAAACCTTGCGAATCATTTTCGCGACGTTTTCCCTCTCGTTATATGTGGGAATTATTATCAGGCTATCAGACACGGATCATATTTTTTTATTTGACGAAATTAAATAAAAATACCAAACGAATTATATTTTTAAGAGCAGTTATGATTCCTGCGATATCAATTTGGTTATTAATAAGCAGTTTAAACTCGTTTATAAATATCATGAAGTAAAATAAATTCCCAATTACTATTTACAGGCTTGATTATCTGTGCTATATGATTTTAACGCTAATGTAATGTCTTTTTTATAGTGAATTTGCAATCTAATTGATTAATTACTTAAAAATAACTTGTACGTTTGTACCCCCAATTTTTTCTGATAAATTATCTCCTTTTTAAACGATGGTGAGATTCAAATCAAAGCATCAGAAAACCTAACCTTACAGAGTATCTAAAAAATTACATGACTTTTAAAAATTAATTACATGAACAAATCAATTATTCTTGCCCTTGTCTTTCTAGGAATTGCTGCCATCACCAATGCTCAAAATACAATTCAAGAAGCACGTGCTTTGCCCGTGGGAACTGTTGTAACTGTTAAAGGAATTGTTACCCATGGGGCTGAATTTGGCCCTATACGTTATTTCCAGGATAATACTGCCGGAATTCCTGCGTATGGAGCATTGGTTACCAAAGCACACAAAGGCGATTCGATAACAGTTACCGGAAAACTTAAAAATTATAACGGCTTGCTCGAACTCGATCCTTTGAACAGTGTTGTAATTGATTCAACAGGATATCCGGTACCGGAACCAATTGTTTTAACACCAGCCCAGGTTGGTGAAACGTATGAGGGCAGACTGGTTGAAATAGACAGTGCAGCTTTCACTAATGCCGGCGAAGTATTTGTAGGCAATAAAACATATTCTATTACTACTAAAGCTGGAGCCGTTAACATATTTGTTAAAAACGGCCAGGCTGATATCATCGGGCAACCCATTCCCCATGGCCTGATAAACCTGACAGCTATAATGTCACAATATACCTTTACCGGCAGCGGAGGGTACCAGTTGCTGCCACGTACCATAGCCGATATTCAAAAGATCAGTGCCATATATCTCACAAGTCCTTTGAACAATTCCAATCTTACAAAATCTGAACTTGATTTTGACTGGACAACGAACATTACCGGAACTACGGAGATGTATTACGGGATATCAGCGTCAACCGTGAAAACAAACCTGGTGAGTGGTATAGGAGGAACCACAAGCCACAGCATTGCACTCTCAGGAATTGATGCAGGTGCGATAACCTGGGTGCAGGCATTTTCAGTAAATGGAAGCGACACGGCATTTTCAGCGATCATGCCCTTTGCAACTATTTCCAACTCGAGCGGAGATATAAAGGCTTATTTTAATACGCCGGTTGACCATTCTTATTCCACAGGAGTGGATGCCATATACCTGAACAAGAGTATTGATGATACCTTAATAAATTATATAAATCAGGCTAAATATACGATTGATATGGTGATCTATAATCTCAACAACTCTGGATTAAGCAATATCAGCACTGCTTTAATAGCTGCGGCTAACCGGGGAGTAACGGTTCGTGTAATAGGCTGCGGAACAACAGCTAATTATGGAGTTGACGAACTGGCAGGTACTGCTGTAAATGTACTGATAGGACCAGACAATTATGTTACATCTAACTTTCCTGCACGTAAAGGCTTAATGCATAACAAGTTTCTCCTGTTTGATACTGAGTCAGCAGATCCGAATGACCCATGGGTATGGACCGGTTCGACAAATTTAACAGATGAGCAGATAAACCTGGATGCCAATAATGTAATTATAGTGCAGGATCAGAGCCTTGCACGCGGCTACAAGATTGAATTTGAAGAAATGTGGGGATCAAACACATCCGCACCAAATGCCTCAAATTCCAAATTCGGATCCGCCAAGAAGAACAACACTCCACACGAATACGTTATTAACGGAAAAAGAGTAGAATCGTATTTCAGCCCAACTGATGGGGTAAACGCACAAATCGTTCAACATATCAACACCACCAACAGCGATCTGAATATTGCAACCATGTTACTTACACGTGATGAAATAGCTGTTGCTATTGCCGCAAGTAAATCAGCCGGGAGTATTGTAAATATGCTCACAGATGCCTCTGGCGGTAACGGAAGTACCGTTAATACAACCCTTCTTGACGCCCTGGGAACGACTAACTATGTTTTTTATGGGAATTCAGGAATCATGCATAATAAATATATGGTAGTAGATCAGAGCGCTTCTGAATCGGATCCAATGGTTTGGACAGGCTCACATAACTGGAGTGCTGCCGCCGATAATGATAATGATGAGAACACTCTTGTGATTCATGACGCGACCCTCGCCAATATTTACTATCAGAATTTTGTTACCCTTTTTACTGCCAGCAATGGAGTGTTAACAAGCATTAGAATGAACGAAGCTCCCGGCAACAAACGCTTGCTTGTTTATCCTAATCCTGCTCAAAATGGAAAGGTAAAAATATCCTGTTTCATTCCTTCGGCAGATAAGGGAACATTACAACTTATTGATGTAACGGGTAAAATCGTGTTTGAAAAGTCTGTTAAACTTAACAATGGCGAAAATATCCTGAATTATTCCTTTCCCAATTCTTATAAAGGGTTGTATTTTATTAAATTAACAACAAAGAATGCCGCTTTAAATCAAAAGGTATTATTTGAATAAAATTTCAAAAGCAATACATCCTCTTACTAAAAAAGAAGCTGTCTCCAAAAGGCAGCTTCTTTTTTTAGTTTTGCTAATTTCTATTTGAATAGCCCGATTTCTAATCCAACAATAAGCCGTGGAAGTTCAGGCATTGCATATGAAGATTTAAAAATATCACTCATCCTGTATTGTGCAGTAAGTGCATATCGGCTGATGCCAATCCTGGCGAGTA
>JFJP01037500.1_pt1 | contig 30366 bp, 30 predicted proteins | sample 431651 | NCBI WGS metagenome assembly JFJP01 (sample SAMN02602958, study PRJNA72255) | Microbial mat metagenome, whole genome shotgun sequencing project. | biome: fresh water; feature: sink hole; material: water; isolation source: purple microbial (photo- and chemosynthetic) mats found in... | reverse complement strand
GATCCCATAAAAATCATAATATAATATAGCAGAGTTGCGAGTGAACCAAGCGCAGCAACAACATAAGTATATGCTGCCCACTTCAATGCATCCTGTGCTTTATCGTGGTTCTGGTAGGAAGTTACTCCTGCATTTGAAAGCCAGGCAAGTGCACGTCTGCTTGCATCAATTTCAACAGGGAGAGTGACAAAGCTGAAAAAAGTGGTTAATGCGAACAAAATAATTCCGGCAAAAAGCAATGCAGGGAAAGTATTTACAAGTAAAACACCACCAAGAAGAACCCATTGTACCCATTTTGACGAGAAGCTCACGGCAGGTACAAGTTTTGACCTGAAATTAAGCCATGCATAAGCTGTGGAATGCTGCACAGCATGTCCGCATTCATGTGCAGCTACTGCAGCAGATGAAATATTTCTTCCGTTATAAACTTCGGGACTAAGATTGATAGTTTTGTCGAGGGGGTTATAATGATCTGAGAGATGTCCCGGAACACATTCCACCCTTACACCGCTAATCCCGTAATCGCGTAACATTCTTTCTGCAACCTCTTTGCCCGACATGCCATTGTCGACAAGTATTTTTGAATACTTCTTAAATTTTGATTTTAGTACCCAGCTTACTACCCAGCTGAGGATCATAAAAACGATGAAAATTCCAATTATTCCAATATTCATAATATGTGTCCTCCTTAATTTTAATTTATTTTATTACAGCAAAACTTTTGCCAAAGATGTTCTGGCATATTAAATTAGTCAATTTGTCACATATTTTTTTTGCCACAAAGGCGCCAAGACACTAAGAAGCACGTAAAAAATACTGTCTTGTATAAACTTTGTGAAGCTTCGTGCCTTCGTGTCTTTGTGGCTATTATCTTTGTAACATGTTAAAAATATTTTCTGCCCTTTTTACTTTCCTGTTGTCACTTCCGGTACTTTTTTACAGGTATTCGATATCCCCGTTTTTACGTCCGGCGTGCCGGCACGAACCATCCTGTTCGCAGTTTATGCTGGATGCACTGAAAATACATGGCCCGTTTTACGGAGTGATAATGGGAACCGGAAGAATTATGAGGTGCAGACCCGGCGGGACTCACGGTTATGATCCAGTTCCAGTTATAAGGTTTCGCAGATACAAGCCATTTAAAAGATGGAAGAGTGATAACCGGCTAAAAGATAAAAGACCTGCGTGACCCTCCTTCGCTTATGCTACGGAGGGCAAAGCCTGCACAAAAATTAAAAATTCAGGTCCTCCCTTAATTGTTTATATCCTGATCTGCTTACAGGCAGCTTATCACCTGAGTTAAGAATTGCGACATGATTATCTTTTCCGTAAGGCTCAATCTGTTTGATTTCTGAAACATTTACAATATACGCCCGGTGTATTCTTACAAAATCAGTTTTTGGCAGGTTTTCTTCATAAAACTTCATTGTCTGCTGTTTCATGGCTTTCCCGGTTGAATGATGAATCATCACATAGTCGTCCTGTGCCTCAACATATCTGACCTGATCAACGGGTATAATATTTATTGAATTAGCCTTTCTTACAACTATCCTGTTTACCGGTCCGGCTGTTTCCGGTTTTTTGGCGAGAAGTTCACTTGCCGGTGTAACATTTCCTTTTCCTGACCTTATTTTTTCGATTGCTTTTTTAGTTGCCTCGAGGAATCGTCTTTTTTCAAAAGGCTTCATTAAATAATCAACGGCATTGAGTTCAAAAGCTCTTAAAGCAAACTGATCATAAGCAGTTGTAAAAATAATTTCAGGTTTCTCTGTAAGGACCTCAACCATTTCAATTCCTGTAAGCCTTGGCATCTGGATATCGAGGAAAACAAGGTCGGGTTTCAGAGTTGAAATTGCTTTGAGCCCTGAAAAGCCGTCGGAACATTCTGCAATTATTTCTATGTTCTCAACCTCTTTGAGGTAATGCTTTACAAGATCTCTTCCCGGAGTTTCATCATCAATTAATATTATTCTTATTTTTTCCATTATCAATATGAATTTTTAAAAGGCCCCCTTAGTTTATTACCCCTAAAATTAAGAATTAATTTTTATTTAAATAATTTTTGCACGCCCTGTTCCAGAAGTTGACCGAGAGTTAACTAAAATCCTTTGTGTCCCTTAGTGTATCCTTAGTGTCCCTTAGTGGTAAAATTTATTTTTTGAACCACAAAGGATCACAAAGGGCAGCACAAAGGAACACAAAGGAAAGAACGAAGATCAGATTAGAACTTGATTTATTATCTTTTATATTGTACTTTACAAATACTCTTTTGGAATGTACAGTGTAGTCGTATAGACCCCGTTTTCTTTGGTTGATTTCATTGATGCCTTATTGCCATAGAACAACTCAAGTCTGCGGCTGACGTTAACCAAACCTGTTCCTGTCCCTCTTTTTTGAGAGGGGGCATCGTCATAATTGTTTCTGATAATAATTTCAAGGTACCCTTCATTTACCTTTGCCCGGGTAAATATCTGAACGGTTTCAGTACTTTCATATACCCCGTGTTTAACTGCATTCTCATAAAGAGGCTGCAGTAGCATAACCGGAATCTTAAAGTCAAGGCATTCCGCATCAATTTCTTCAACCATTGTAAGCTTATCGCCAAATCTCACCTTTTCAATATCGAGGTACAACCGGAGGTTTTCAAGTTCACTTTTCAGTGAAACAGGTTGTTCATCTTTTCTTGCAAGGGCATAACGCATGAATTCAGAAAGTTTAACAACCATTGTCCTGGCTTTTTCAGGATCAGTAACTGTGAGTGAACTTATTGAATTAAGGCTATTGAAAAGAAAGTGCGGATTGATCTGTGATCTGAGCATTTTCAGTTCGGTCTCTTTAATTAAGCTCTCGAGCTTTGCCTCTTTGGCGTTTTTCTCGGAAAGATTTGTCAGACTTATAAACAGATAATAGGTAAGTACAATAAGTCCGTAAATAAAGACCCCTGTGCCGATTCTGTAGGGAAAGGTAGCATCCCAGTAGGCCTGATAATCATTCTGTTCCGGAAGAACCAGTCCTACAACGAATTTTGTTATTAATGCCCAGAGTGCTATTGAGATGGCCCCGCTTAAAACCAGGTTTGAGACAAGAGTAGAGACTCTTGATTTACCGGTATTAAAAAAGCTGAATGGATACCAGAGAGAAAGGGCTATCCCTGAATAGATCAGAGTGGAGATTATACTGTCTACCGGACTTATGCTAATATAACTTCCATATGTAAAATAGAAAAGCAGCGTCTGGCCCGCCGCAAGGAAGAGCCAGATCAGCCACCAGACTATGAGGCGTACTCTGTATTGTAGTACGGGATGTTTCATTTATACTAATAGCTTTTAACCTCACCGCCACCGAAAACAACCGCACCCTTTATTACGAGTTGCCTGGTTGTATCAATTGATCTTCCGGGGAATAGTTTGCGTGAATCGCCAAAACCACCCAAAATCGGAACTACTTCAATTTTTACATTCCAGTCGTCGGGAACAATTATTGTGGTTCCTCCAAAAACGCAGGCAAGTTCCAGTTCTGAGACCCCCGGGGCAAGTTTAGCCTTTGTGAGGTCAATTTCGCTTCCGCCAAACACAGCTGTTACCTTACCTCCCCTGAAATTCTCAGAAACAATCTGACGTTCTCCGCCGCTGAAAACATGAACATAATCAATATAGTCATCACCTACCTGAGGAGATAATGATACTGAATTCCAGCCTTTTCTTTTTGAGAAAATGAATATAACACCGATTATTATGAATATTGATGGCCAGAACATATTAACATCAAATGTCTCTCTGAATATATGCGGTATAAGGAAGAATCCTCCGACGGCCATAACTATTACTCCTGATGTTTTACTTCCTCCGGATCCGATTGTTATTACAAGTCCGATAGTTACAAGCAGCATTGGCCAGCTGAAAATTATATCTTCAATAAAATTCGGGAATACACCGGTGTTTTTCAATACGAGAAATAATCCCAGAAGAACGAGAATTACCCCGATAATTGCTCTGTTACTCTGGAGGTGATGAGGTTCGCGTCTTTGACTGCGGTTCTCATCTCTGTAGTTGTCATTTGTTTCCATAACTGTAAATTTATCTGTTTTTATTTACTTACTTATTCTGTTTCGCTTTAAAAAAGATGATAAAATAAATGATACTCCGACAAGTGCAATTACTGCCGGCCAGTAATAAATATTAAATGCTTCGGGTGAAAAAATAAATATCTCATCTCTTAAAAACCAAACTCCGAGTGCAATCATAAATAGCCCCCCAGTGAACTGAAGGTTTAGCAGGAGAAGTACACCAATAAAAAGCAATACTGTTTCCCAGGTAAAGTATCGGCTTACACTTCCCAAATTCAGAAGATCGTTTGTTGCGATGAGAAGTGCAGCTCCGAGAACAATGAAGAATAAGCCTATGCTGATTCTTGGATGATGTTCTCTCTCATTCGTGTGTCGGAAATCTCTGTGTCTCATATCTAATGTTATTTAATCTGAATCAAAAGTACTTCCGGTTTTATATAACCGAAACAGTTAATCGGTGAATGGCATTTTTCTACCGGTAAACAGTCATTTATGGTAATAAGTGTTACTTTTTTGTTGATAATTTTTTTAATTGAAGAAGGATTCATATTTTTGCAAACCAAAATTTAATGAGATGTCGGGAACATATTGCATACCCTTAAGCGGATTAAAGGAAGGACGACATACATTTGAGTTTGAGATTAACAAAGAGTTTTTTGAACAGTTTGAGGAGTCGGAAGTGAAGGAGGGAAGGTTGATTGCCAGTATTCAGATGGATAAAATGTCGACCCATCTGGATCTTGCAATAACCATTTCCGGAGAGGTTAGAATCTGCTGTGACAGATGTCTTGAGATGTTTTTTCAACCTGTAGTTTGTGAGAACAGGCTGCTTGTAAAGTTTGGAAAAACAGTTGAAGAGATTGATCCTGATATTCTATCTTTACCGATTGGGGAGCATGAACTGGACCTGCAGCAGATCATTTATGAGTATATTATGCTTGACCTGCCTATTAAAAGAGTACATCCGAATGATATTAACGGAAAAAGTACCTGTGACCCGGAGATGCTTAAAAAGCTGGAAGAACTTATTGTAGATGAGGATAAAGAGACAGATCCCAGATGGGATAAATTAAAAAACTTGATGAAAAACAATTAAATACAGAAGAAAATGCCAAATCCTAAACACAAACATTCGAAAACGAGAAGAGATAAGCGCAGAACACATTATAAAGCAACAGCACCTCAGGTAGGCAGCTGCTCAAACTGCGGTTCTTCAGTACTGTATCACAGGGTATGTCCCGAGTGTGGTTTTTACAGAGGCAAACTTGCTATTGAGAAGAAGGCAACAGCCTGATTTCTCTTAACTTAAAATAAGCGATATGAGAATTGGCCTTGATGTCATGGGTGGTGATTTTGCGCCTGATGCAATCATTGAGGGCGCAGTTGATTCCCTTAAGCATTTATCGGTTGACCAGAAACTTGTTCTTATTGGAGATGAACCCTCCATTTTAAAAAAGTTGGCTGAGATGCAAACTGAGCCGTCCCTGTTTGAAATTGTACATACAACACAGGTAATCGAAATGGCTGATCATCCTGCTAAAGCCTTTTCACAGAAAAAAAATTCGAGCATTGCCGTAGGATACGGGATGCTTAAGAACGGCCTTCTCGATGGTTTCTGCAGTGCCGGAAATACTGGTGCAATGCTTGTCGGGGCCAGTTATACAGTGAATGTGATACCAGGTGTTCTAAGGCCAGCACTTGCTACTATTCTGCCATGTATCGATAACAGGTCATCCGTAATACTTGATGTAGGATTGAATCCCGATTGCAAACCTGATGTACTTTTGCAGTACGGTGTACTCGGGAGCATCTATGCAAAATATGTTCTTGAAATAGAAAATCCTACTATCGCTTTGATTAATATAGGAGAGGAAGAAACCAAGGGGACACCGGCAGTTAAGGCAGCTTATGAACTTATGAAAGAACATCCCGGTTTGAACTTTGTCGGGAATATTGAAGGTAATGACCTTTTCAGAGAGACAATGACTGATGTTATTGTTTGTGACGGTTTTGTAGGTAATGTCATTCTCAAGCAGGGAGAATCATTTTATCACATTTACAAAAGCAGAAACCTTAAAGACGAGTTTTTTGATCGCTTCGACTGGGAAAGTATAGGCGGTACACCAATTGTAGGAATTAATGCCAATGTTGTTATTGGACATGGTATTTCTAAAAGAAGGGCTGTAATGAATATGGTGCGGCAGACCCGGGCAGTAGTTCATGCCAACCTTGCCCAAAAGATTAAAGAAGCAATTTAATTATGGAAAAGATACGTGCTGCTATTACGGGAATCAATGCATGGGCACCGGAATACAGACTTACAAACCAGGAACTCTCAAAAATGGTTGATACATCCGACGAATGGATTATGCAGAGAGTCGGAATTAAAGAGAGAAGAATACTTAAAGGAGAAGGGCTTGGCAGTTCAGATCTGGGAGAGCAGGCTGTTAAAGGTCTTTTATTAAAGACAAATACCGCACCTGAGGAAATTGACCTGGTTATTTGTAGTACAGTTACTCCTGATATGGCATTTCCTGCCACAGCAAATATCATTTCTGATAAATGCGGAATAAAAAATGCTTTTAGTTTTGATTTAAACGCTGCCTGTTCAGGATTTCTATTTGCTCTGCAAACCGGGGCATCCTTTGTTGAATCGGGAAGATATAAAAAAGTAATTGTTGTAGGTGCCGACAAAATGTCATCAATTACAGATTACACCGATCGTACTACTTGTCCGCTTTTTGGCGATGCATCAGGAGCCGTGCTTCTTGAACCAACTACTGAGGAATTTGGAATTATGGACCACATTTTTTATACCGACGGGTCAGGTCGCAAATACCTGCATCAGAAAGCCGGAGGGTCAGTGAAGCCTTCTTCTCATGAGACTGTGGATGCCAAGGAACACTTTATATATCAGGAAGGGCAGAGTGTCTTCAAGTTTGCAGTGTCAAATATGGCTGATGTTGCAGCTGAGATAATGGTACGTAATAATCTTAAATCTGAAGATATCGCATGGCTCGTTCCTCATCAGGCCAACCTCAGAATAATCGATGCTACTGGCAGACGAATGGGTCTACCGCCCGAAAAAGTAATGATTAATATAGAGAATTACGGCAATACAACCACAGCTACAATTCCTTTGTGTATGTGGGAATATGAAAGTCAGCTTAAGAAGGGTGACATCCTTATTCTTGCCGCATTTGGCGGTGGTTTTACCTGGGGGTCGATCTATCTGAAGTGGGCTTACGATCCAAAATAACCCCCTCGCCCCCGCCTAAGCGGGGCAGGCTCTTCGGGCACTCCCCCCAAGGGGGGAGAAAATTCAGAAGTAATAGAAATTCAGATAATTGTAGGATTTTTCTCTCCTTTCAGGGGACATGCCACACAGTGGCAGAGGGGTCTGCAAATAAAAGTAAAATCTTTGCAGGGGAGATAATTATCTGCAATAGTTTTTATATTTGTGTGTTATTAAGTTTGTTTCTCTATTAAACTATTCAATATTATGGCAAAGTACAACGAGACAGATAATGCTACAATAAACCTGATAAGCTTAGGGACAGATATTACCGGTGATATTATATCAAACGGTGATATCCGTATTGACGGTTCACTTAAGGGAAGTCTTAATACAAAAGGTAAAGTAGTTATCGGTCCGACAGGTAAAATAACCGGTGAAGTTATCTGCAAAAATTCTGAAGTATCAGGTGTTGTGGAAGGTAAGATTACAGTAGGTCAGTTACTTAACCTCAAAGCATCCTCGAAAATACTGGGCGACATTGTAACCTCAAAACTTTCAATTGAACCCGGAGCAAAATTTTCTGGAAATTGCAAAATGAGTGACAACGACAACAATGGTGGAAACTCAGGAACAAAAGAAAAAGAACCCGAAAAATCAGGAAAATAAGGGACTCAGCAACTTTGGAAAATATTCAGGTATTGCATTCCAGATGATTGGAATCATCCTTATAACTACCTGGGGTGGAACAAAACTTGATAAACTAACTGGCTTCGAAACACCTGTCTTTACAATTGTCCTTTCACTTCTGGGTGTTTTTGCTGCTATGTATACTGCAGTAAAAGGTTTTACTAAGTAATTCCCCTTTTAACTTGAAACAGATTTTCAGATACATAATAAGGCTCCTGTTGTTGAATATATTTGTTTCCGGGGCAGGATATCTGATATTTATATTCTCTGGTATCAAGCTGTCGTTTGTCGATATTCCTTTACTATCCCTTCTTTTTTCAATAATAGCTTTAGTTACAATTGTAATTTTCTTAAAGGGGCAGACCAGAGAACCCGAAAGTCAGACTTTGTTCACCTTTGTTTCTGTGGGGCTTAAGTTTCTGCTTGAGTTGCTATTAGCGCTTGTGTGGTTTATTTTTGCTAAAAAAACTTCTTTACCTTCAGTTATTATATTTTTTGTTTTATATTTAACACTCACTTTGTTTTCTCTGCAAACAATAATTAAAACACTGAGAAACAGGACTTTATAAAACACGTACTGAATTGAAAACAAAACTTATACCTGGACTTCTATTCTTTTTTCTTCTTGCAGGAAATGCTGCTATATCTGTGGGGCAGGAAGTTGAAGGCAAAAAGGAAGGGAAAGAGAAATTTGATGCGAGCACTTATATAATTGAGCATATTGCCGATTCGCATGAATGGCATATTATGACAAAGAAGGATGGTGAAAGTGTAGCCTTGTATCTTCCGGTTATTCTCTACAGTAAAGAAAAAGGACTGGATTTCTTCTCTTCAAAAAAACTTGCTCATGGCCATGAATATAAAGGTTATAAGCTTGAAGAAGAAGGAGACCTGAAAGGTAAAATTGTAAATGTAAGCGAGAGTGGAGTTGTTGATGAAGAAAACCTTCCACTTGATTTATCCATGACGAAAGCTGTAATTGGGATGTTATCAGCTGCAATTATAGGATTGATTTTATTTATCTCACTAGGGCGGTCATATAGAAAAACCGGTATCAGCTATCCAAAAGGAATACAGAGCTTTCTGGAGCCAATAGTACTTTTTGTCCGGGATGATATTGCAATTCCGAATATCGGGATTCACAAATATGCTAAATATATGCCCTATCTGCTGTCGGCATTCTTTTTCATCCTTATTAATAACCTCATGGGATTAATCCCGTTTCCTCCTCCTTTCGGGGCGAACGTTACGGGTAATATTGCAGTCACTTTTGTTCTTGCAACATGCACATTCTTAATTACCCAGTTCAGTGGTAATAAAACTTACTGGAAACATGTTTTCGCTGCACCCGGAGTTCCTTTCTGGCTTTTGCCAATTATGATTCCCGTTGAGGTAATCGGGTTATTTTCAAAACCTTTTGCTCTCATGATCCGATTGTTTGCTAACATTACAGCAGGCCATATAATTGTATTGAGTCTTATATGTCTGATATTTATTTTTGATTCACTGGGAGTAGCACCGGTTTCTATCATTTTCGTGATTTTTATGGACTGCATCGAACTTCTGGTGGCATTCCTTCAGGCATATATTTTTACCTTACTTTCAGCTCTTTTTATAAGCATGGCAGTACCGGAAGAACATCATTAATATATATTTTTAACTTAAAATTTGAATTATGGAACCAATCTCATTTGCAGCAGTAGGAGCAGGTCTTGCAGTTATCGGAGCAGGACTTGGTATCGGAAGAATCGGCGGATCGGCGATGGATGCAATTGCACGTCAGCCTGAAGCTTATTCGAAAATACAGCTTGCAATGATTATTGCTGCAGCTCTTATTGAAGGAGCCGCATTGTTTGCAATAGTTGTAGCTCTTCTCTAGACTTAAATTTTGAAGCCTGCAACGGTTGGTTGCAGTGCTTCATTTTAAATTTAATTGTAAAAACACATTATTATGATATTATTAGCAAACAGCCTGACAACACCTGCAGTAGGGACCTTATTCTGGTCAGTACTTATTTTCGGGCTATTTTTTATTCTTCTTACAAAATTTGCCTGGAAGCCTATTCTTGCTGCTGTTAAAGCGAGAGATGAGATGATCAGGAGTTCCCTTGAGTCTGCCGAAAAAGCCAAGGAAGATATGCTGAAAATGCAAAGCGATAACGAAGCTATTCTGCGTAAAGCACGTGAAGAGCGCGAGAATATACTTAAGGAGGCAAGGGAAGTCAGGGATAAACTTATTGGAGAGGCAAAAGGAAAAGCTACTGAAGAGGCTGAAAAGCTAATTGAGAAAGCAAGGGAAGGCATTGAAGGCGAAAAACGGAAAGCTCTTTCTGAAATAAAAGAACAGGTTGCTAATCTTTCAATTGAAATTGCCTCCAAGCTTCTTGGTGAAAAGCTTAATCAGACAGGCGAACAGGATAAGCTGATTGATAAGTACCTTAAAGAGATTGATTTCAATAAGAATTAGGATAATAGCCTGAAATGAACGACAGCAAAATATCAGTAAGATATTCAAGAGCACTTTTCCAGTCGGCCCTCGAAAAGAAAATCATTGATAAGGTAAATCAGGATATGATTTTCATCTCTGAAATCTGCAGATTACCTGAGACAAAAGAATTTCTCCAGAGCCCGATAATTCCCCCTTCGAAAAAGAGTGCGATATTTCACAAAATGTTCGAGGGGAATGTGGAAAAAATAACTCTGTCACTTGTAGATCTGGTTGTGAAAAACGGGAGAGAAAATTATCTTCCTGCAATTGCACGGGTTTTTATTACTGAAACACTGAAGTATAAGGGAATTACAGAATCAGTACTGACAACAGCAATTAAAGTTGATTCAAAAGTAAGAAAACAGATAACCGATCTGATTTCAGAAGTATTTTCAACAAAAGTTGAACTTGAAGAAAAGATTGACACTGACATAATAGGCGGATTTATTCTGCGTATCGATGATCAATATATTGATGCAAGCATCAGAAACAAATTGAGAAAAATCAAAAAGGAATTATTGGGAAGCATTATTGCAGCTGAATAAACATATAATAACCAGGAATTTAAGACAGATCATATGGCAAATATTAAACCAGCAGAAGTTTCAAAGATCCTCAGGCAGCAACTGGAAGGAATTCAGACAGGTGTTGAACTGGAGGAAGTTGGGACAGTGCTACAGGTTGGTGACGGGATTGCTCGTATTTACGGACTTTCAAATGCCCAATCGAATGAACTTATTGAATTTGAGAACGGAATTGAAGCAATTGTTCTGAACCTTGAGGAAGATAATATCGGAGCAGTATTACTTGGACCAACGGAAGAGATAAACGAAGGAGACATTGTAAAAAGAACCGGGAGAATTGCATCTTTGAATGTTGGTGAAGGATTACTCGGAAGGGTTATCTCACCAACTGGTCAGCCACTTGATGGTAAAGGTCCGATAACAGGCGAATTATATAATCTCCCTTTTGAACGTAAAGCACCTGGTGTTATTTTCCGTCAGCCGGTTCGTCAGCCGCTTCAGACAGGAATCAAGGCAATTGATGCAATGATTCCAATCGGACGCGGACAAAGGGAATTAATTATTGGCGACAGACAAACAGGTAAAACTGCAATTGCTATAGATACAATTATAAATCAGAGGCAGAACTTTGAAAAAGGTAAGCCTGTTTATTGTATATATGTTGCAATTGGACAAAAAGGATCGACAATAGCAAATATTGCTACAACACTTGAAGAACATGGAGCAATGCAATATACCTGTATTGTTCTTGCCACTGCCTCAGACCCGGCAGCATCGCAGTTCTACGCTCCGTTTGCCGGTGCAGCTATTGGGGAATTTTTCCGCGACACAGGCCGTGATGCTCTTATTATCTATGACGACCTTTCAAAACAGGCTGTTTCTTACAGGGAAGTTTCACTCCTTCTCCGTCGTCCCCCTGGCCGTGAAGCTTATCCGGGTGATGTTTTCTATTTGCACTCCAGGCTTCTCGAAAGAGCTGCAAAAATAATTGAATCAGATGAAGTTGCACGTCAGATGAATGACCTGCCTGAATCTATCAGGCATATGGTAAAAGGGGGAGGATCGCTTACTGCTCTTCCAATTATTGAAACACAGGCAGGTGACGTTTCTGCATATATTCCTACCAACGTTATTTCGATTACCGACGGACAGATTTTCCTAGAATCGAATCTTTTTAACGCAGGTGTACGTCCTGCAATCAACGTTGGTATCTCTGTATCTAGGGTAGGAGGTAATGCCCAGATTAAATCAATGAAGAAAATTGCAGGAACACTTAAGGTTGATCAGGCACAGTACCGCGAACTTGAGGCATTCTCAAAATTCGGATCAGACCTCGATGCTACAACCCTTGCAGTTCTTAACAAAGGTGCAAAAAACGTTCAGATCCTTAAACAACCGCAATACGCTCCTATGCCTGTTGAAAAGCAGGTTGCAATAATTTATTGCGGAACAACAGGACTGCTGAAAGATGTTCCTACTAATATGGTAAAGAGCTTCGAAAGCGAATTTCTTGAATTTCTTGAACTTAAGCATAGAAATGTTCTGGATAACCTTCGCGACGGAATCTTAAACAATGATATTACAAAAGTTCTTGAAACAGTTGCTGTTGAATTAACTGCCAAATACAGGAATAAATAGCAGGAACCAGTCCGATAAATGAATTCTAAATGGCGAATTTAAAAGCAATACGAGTAAGGATAACCTCAGTCAAATCGACAAGGCAGATTACTTCAGCAATGAAAATGGTTTCTGCTGCCAAGCTCCGGAGAGCACAGGACAAGATTGTGAGCCTGAGGCCATATGCAAATAAGTTGCACGAGATACTGGTTGGTCTTACGCAGAGTCTTGCAGATTCTGAAATTGAAAACATCTATGGCAGACAATCTACACCCGAGAAGATACTCATTGTTGTTATTACATCAAACAGGGGGTTATGCGGGGGATTTAATGCAAATGTTATTAAAGAAGCCAGGAGGGTAATATCTGAAAAATATCCGGAACAATACAGAAGTAAGAACCTGACAGTTCTCACAATAGGCAAGAAGGGTTACGATTATTTCAAAAAGCAGAATATACAGATGCTTCCTGAGCAGAACTCCCTTCTAAGCAGTCTCACATTCAATAATGTTACCGTGGTAGCTGAGCAGGTAATGAAAAGTTTCACTTTGAAAGAATATGACAGGGTTGAACTCATTTATAACCAGTTTAAGAATGCTGCTGTTCAGAACCTTACAACCGAACGATTTCTTCCGGTTGAAATAGTAGCTTCAGGCAAAGTTAAGGAGACACCTGCCGACTATATCTATGAGCCTGACAAAGAGAGTATTGTTAAAGAGCTTATTCCAAAATCTTTAAAACTTCAGTTTTACAAAGCCGTTCTTGATTCTTTTGTTGCAGAACACGGAGCAAGAATGACGGCAATGCATAAAGCAACTGATAATGCTACAACAATGATCAGAGACCTGACACTTCAGTATAATAAAGCACGTCAGGCAACAATAACAAATCAGATACTTGAGGTTGTTAGTGGTGCAGAAGCACTAAGAGGTTAAAGTCTATAAAGTCTGTAAAGTCCATAAAGTCTTTAAAGTCCTTTTTACTTTTGCCTTTTTACTTTTTACTTTTTACTTTTGTCTTTTATCTTTACTTAAAGATGTACAATCAGGCTGATCTTAAGAATTTAGTCAATAAGGCTATTATAAATCTTTCCTATAATACAGAAGCAGAGAAGCTTATTGATCCGGTACGATATATTCTTTCTATCGGTGGGAAAAGAATAAGACCTGTACTGACCTTAATGGCCTGCAATCTTTTTAACGACAAAATTGATGATGCCGTTATGCCTGCTGCCGGGATTGAAGTCTTCCATAATTTCACACTTGTGCATGATGACATAATGGATCAGGCTCCTGTGAGAAGAAATTTTCCAACTGTTCACAGTAAATGGAACATAAATCAGGCAGTTCTCTCGGGAGATGTTATGGCTTTTGTTGCAAACGATTGTTTTTTACAGACTCCGCATTGTTGCCTGGCAAAGGTTTTCAAAGTATTTAACAAGGCAGCAGTAGAAGTCTGCGTTGGGCAGCAGCTTGATATTGATTTTGAAAAATCAGGTATTGTATCTCAGGAAGAATATATTCGTATGATTGAGCTGAAGACATCTGTTCTTCTTGCTGCTTCTGCTAAAATAGGGGCTATAATCGGGGGAGCTGATGATAAGGATGCAGAGCTGCTTTATGAATTTGGAAGAAACCTGGGTATAGCTTTTCAGATTCAGGATGATCTTCTTGATATTTATGGAGATGCCAAAGTGTTTGGTAAAATGGCCGGTGGCGATATTGTGGCCAACAAAAAGACATTTCTGCTTGTAAAGGCTCTTGAAACCGGATCTGCAGAGGAAAGGAAGCAGCTCAACGCACTCTTCTCCAAAAGTAATATCGATCCTGAAATGAAAATCAAAAAAGTAATTTCAATATACGATAAGCTTAATATCAGAAGTGCAACTGAAAAAATTGCAAAGGAATATTTCGATACTGCCTTTATATTGCTCGATAAGGTAAATGCTGACAATGAGAGAAAAAAAGAGCTGGCACAGCTGGCCAGCTCACTTATTGGGAGAGATAAGTAGATTACATATCAGAGTTTTCGTGTTTTTTCATCCAGTCGATATTTAAAAGTATTCCAACGTTCAGCATAAACTGGTTATACCTCCCATTTAACACATATTTGGCCTCGCCGTAAATGTCAAACGTTTCGGTAATTTTCATATATGTTCCTACACCTAAATTCAGACCAAGTAAATTATCAGTTTCTTTAAAAGTACCGGAAGTCTCATAAACATCCTTTTTCTTGGCAAGCAGTACATCAAGTCCGGCAAGTCCGTAAAACTCAAATTGTTTAAGAGAGTTAAACACATAATGTCCGTTAATGTCGAACATCATTGATGATACGATTGTTTTATCCACCTGGTTTTTAGTTATATGAGGGTAAAAAACTGTAATAGACGGAGAAATATGCAGAGGCACACTTATTTCATAAATCCCTTTAAAGGAAAGAGCAATTTTTCCGCTCCTGTTAGCATCAAAGGTGGTTCGTTCATCGTAGTAAAAACCGCTGCTTAGGCCGATTCCTCCGCCGATTTTTGTAAACTGCGCGTTGGCATTAGTCAAGAACAATACAGTCAGAAACGAAGTGATAAGGAGCTTTTTCATACAGGTCTTTTTTTAAATTTCTTGTAAAAATCTATTATACTGGTTAGGACATTAAAGATAAAATATATTGTAGTAATTGTCAATTAATAATAAGGTTTTATGCAAAGATTGTAAAGGATTCCAGGCTGGCGCGGATTTGTAATCCGTGCCTTGTATTCTGCTCGGTTGTGATCCGTGCTATACAAATTATAGGCATAGAGTACAACCGAGTAAAGGCACGGATTGCAAATCCGCGCCAGCGGAAAAATATTTCAATTATTAATTGTTGCTGATACCCATAAATTATTAAATTTGTATCTTCTGAAAACCTAATAAGAAAAATAAATATGTCACAGAATACCGGGAAAATCAGCCAGATCATCGGACCAGTGGTTGACGTTACTTTTGAGAAGCAGGGCCTTGAAATGCCTGATATCTATGATGCTCTTGAGATAAAAAGGGATGACGGAAGTATCCTTGTTGTTGAATGTCAGCAGCACATAGGTGAAAGAACCGTTCGAACGATAGCTATGGACTCAACCGACGGACTTCGCAGAGGTATGGAAGTTGTGGCAACAGGACTTCCTATTACAATGCCGATTGGCGAACAGATTAAAGGGAGGTTGATGAATGTTACCGGTGAAGCGATTGACGGTATTGGAAAACTCGATAAAACAGGTGGTTATCCGATTCACAGAAAGCCCCCTAAATATGAGGACCTTTCAACCGAAAAAGAAATCTTATATACAGGGATAAAGGTAATTGACCTTATTGAGCCTTATTCAAAAGGAGGTAAAATCGGTTTGTTCGGGGGTGCAGGAGTAGGTAAAACTGTAGTGATCCTCGAGCTAATCAATAATATTGCAAAAGCATATTCCGGACTTTCTGTATTCGCAGGAGTTGGGGAAAGAACAAGGGAAGGTAACGACCTTCTTCGTGAGATGCTTGAAGCAGGTGTTATAACATACGGAAAAGCATTTCTTGAAAATATGCAATCGGGAGGATGGGATCTTTCGACTGTTGATAAAGACGCTCTTAAGGAATCAAAACTAGCACTTGTCTTCGGACAAATGAACGAACCTCCGGGAGCAAGAGCCAGGGTTGCACTTTCAGGTCTGTCAGTTGCCGAGCATTTCAGAGATGGTGACGGAAAAAGCGGAGGAAGAGATATCCTATTCTTCATGGATAATATCTTCAGGTTTACCCAGGCAGGTTCTGAAGTTTCAGCCCTTCTTGGCAGGATGCCTTCAGCTGTTGGTTACCAGCCAACTCTTGCAACTGAAATGGGAATGATGCAGGAAAGAATTACTTCAACAAAGCACGGCTCAATTACTTCTGTTCAGGCTGTTTATGTGCCTGCTGATGACCTTACTGACCCGGCTCCTGCAACAACATTTGCCCACCTCGATGCTACAACTGTATTAAGCAGAAAAATCTCAGAGCTTGGTATTTATCCTGCTGTTGATCCGCTCGATTCAACTTCAAGGATTCTTACTGCAGAGATTGTCGGTGAGGCTCACTACAACTGTGCTCAGCGCGTCAAAGAACTTCTTCAGAGATATAACGAATTACAGGATATTATTGCAATTCTAGGTATGGATGAACTTTCTGAAGAGGATAAACTTGTTGTTCACCGTGCTAGACGAGTTCAGAGGTTCCTTTCACAGCCATTCACAGTTGCTGAATCGTTTACAGGTATAAAAGGTGCTCTTGTTTCAATTGAAGATACGATTAAGGGTTTCAATATGATAATGGATGGTAAGGTTGATCAGTATCCGGAGTCGGCATTTATGCTTGTAGGAACAATAGAAGATGCAATTGAGAAGGGTGAAAAGATCCTTGCCCAGTCGAAATAAAATATTTTCTGATGAAAATAGATATTATCACACCCGATAAAAAAGTTTATGAAGGCGAAATAAAATCTGTAAGGGTTCCCGGTCAAAAGGGATCCTTTCAGGTTTTGAAAGACCATGCCCCGATTATTTCAACTCTCGATAGCGGGAACGTTGTTATGGTTGACCAGGATGGTAATGAAAAAATATTTGAAATTACAGGCGGTGTTATTGAAGTAAAAGCCAACAAAATAATCTTGCTTGCTGACGCTGTAAAATAATTCACTCAGAATGACCCCAGATGAATTCCGGAAACATGCCCATGAGCTTGTCGATTGGATGGCCGGCTATCTGGAAAACGTAGAAAAATATCCCGTTAAATCAACGGTCAGTCCCGGAGAGATCTTTAAACAAATACCTGATACTCCTCCTGCAGGGGCTGAATCTTTCAGTGACCTGATGAGAGACTTTGAATCGGTTATTATGCCGGGCATGACTCACTGGCAAAATCCAAATTTCTTCGCATATTTTCCGGCAAATACAAGTCCTGCCTCTATTCTGGCAGAGATGCTTATTTCTACGCTCGGGGCTCAGTGCATGATCTGGGAAACATCTCCTGCTGCAGCAGAACTTGAAGAGAAAGTGATGATCTGGCTCAGGGATATGATTGGATTACCATCTTATTTTGAAGGAGTTATACAGGACACTGCCTCCACTGCCACACTGGCGGCAATTATTACAGCAAGGGAAAAATCTACGAACTATTCATTCAATACCGACGGGACTCAGACATCAGGGACGCTGCGGGTTTATTGTTCCGAACAGACCCATTCCTCTGTCGAAAAGGCAGTGAAAATTTGCGGAATAGGACGTAAGAATCTTGTAAAAATTGCTGTAACAGAAAATTTCTCAATGAACCCCGCGAAGCTTAAGGAGGCTATCGCGAAAGACAAATCAGCAGGGTTTATTCCCTGTTGTGCCATAGCTACAATAGGAACTACTGGAACCACCTCAGTTGACCCTTTAAGAGCCATAGGAGAGATTTGCAGCGAAAACGGAATCTGGCTTCACGTTGATGCCGCCATGGCCGGAACGGCTCTTATTCTGCCCGAATTTCAATGGATGCTTGATGGCAGGGAATATATCGACAGTTTTGTGTTTAATCCTCATAAATGGATGTTTACAAACTTTGACTGCTCAGCATATTTTGTTAAAGATGCAACAAGCCTTATAAAGACATTCGAGATATTGCCCGAATACCTTAAGACAAGAACCAGGGGAATGGTGAATGACTATCGCGACTGGGGCGTACCGCTGGGAAGAAGGTTCCGGGCACTGAAACTGTGGAGCGTTATCAGGACTTACGGAACAGAAGGACTTCGGGAGAAAGTAAGATATCATATTGAAATTGCCTCAAAGCTTTCGCAGATGATTTCAAAAGAGGCTGATTTTGAAATTCTGGCCCCGGTTATTATAAGTGTTGTATGTTTCAGGTACCACCCGAAAGGATTAACCGAAGATCAGCTAAATGCTGTTAATGAAAAGCTTAATCATCAACTTAACGACACCGGCAAAATATACCTCAGTCATACTGTTCTGAACGGGAAATATACACTCAGGATGGTAACTGCCCAGACAAATGTTACTCTCGAACATGTTACTAATGCATGGGAACTGATATTAACTACTGCACGTGGTATTCATCCCTGAAATAGTCATTCAATAGTCATTCTATGGTCATTCAATAGTCATTCAATTGTATCACACTAAATGACTACCAATGTCGGCGAAGCCAAATGACAGCGAAGCGAATGACAATAAATGATTTTGAAGCAAGCCCTTCCCTTACAGACTGCCTTTCCCCAGCACCCTTCCGAAAAGATCAATATTAAATAACATGCTGAATACAGGCGACTTATTATCTTTTGTCCACACAGTCTGAAAGCCAGCCGATATCATAAAGGGCAGCCTCACCAGATGGAAATCGGCAAGCAGCTCGAACCCGTAGGAACTGAAGGTTTCATTATAGTCGTGGAAGATATTTACCGGAGTTCCGTTAGAATCCATGTCAAAATAGTAGTTGCCCGTTGCTGAGGCATAGTCGTAAAACACACCACCCCGGATCCTCTTCAGATACAGTATAGTTGCAAAACTAAGATCGGGATATAAAAGGGGCAAGACATAATCGGCAGAATAAAAGTTGAGATCCTTTGATAGAACATTATGATAGCCTCTCGGGAAAGAAATCCCGGAGCTGTACATATATTTTGAAGGATCCTGCTTTTCCTTTTCAAACCTTAATTTGATTCCGTTATTTGGCAGAAAACCCGGAAAGAAGAATGCTGTGCTTACAGATGCTGCTTTACCATAAATCGGTTCATCAAGCGGGGCAAATGTGTAGTTTAAATCTATTACCTGCGCCCATCTGGGATAGATATCACGCATTGCCGATCTGTGATAATTTGAAAAATAAAGACGGGCAGAAAGGATTGACTGGCCGTAATCATAATTGCCGCTCTCTTTGAGGTAAATATATCTATTGTTGTATTCCCAGTTTAAAGAGGGGCGGAGGAATTCAGAAAACCTGCCTGATGAGAACCGCATTGGAAAAGATACCGTATTTGAAAATCTTAGTCCCTGGCTAATTTGTGACGGATCTCCCACAGAATTATCAAGTTTGTATATTCCCGGATCATTGCCGTAATCGAGCTGCGATTCCAGAACTGGGAAAAGACCTTTCCAGGTCACTTTGGAATGTAAAACATGATTCTTTTCTTTGGAGTACTCATACCCGATTGAAGATATAAGAGTGCTCAGATTATTCTGAGTCAGCAGTAATACACCTGGTCTTAAAGATGCCGGATCGGTTGTAATTACATCCAGATCAGCATAGAAGGGCATCCAGCTGTGAAACCTGAACGGATGCTGCCATTTTCTGTATGACTCCGGGGTATAGCTGCTTTCAGTAGTTGCTTCAGAGTCTTTCTTTTCGATATCAATGCTGTTTATCAGGAAGGAAGATGAGCTTATGTCTGTTGATTCGCCGTCGTTCTGCGGACTCATCTTTGCAACGGCAATATTATTACCTGAAACTGAATAGTCAGAGAAGAACAGGTTGTTTCCGTTCAAAACCAAACCGGTTGTTCCATACCTTGATTTTGTAACAGACTGCACCGATTTATCCGGTTTCATGAGGTAGATATTATCGGTACCCGATTTGGATGTGACATAAAACAGAGAATCATTTCTGAGGAAAGCTGACTCAAGATCTTCGGTTGAATTCTCTTTAAGTGTCTCCCATCTTTGTTCCCTATAGGAATATGACATTATCCCCTCTCCGGCTTTTGTTAAATAAATAACAGTAATTTTTTCCCCTTTTGAATCCCACTGAGGTCGCTGAAGATAAGCATTTTCCGGGGCAGGTTCTGAGCGGATAACTGCTCCGTTTGAAGCCTCAATAAAAACAAGATTATTTCTGTTTTTAATTGTATTCTCAACTGTGCAAATTGTTTTTCCATCGGGCGAAACTGATGCTGCAAGATACCTTGATTTATTCGATAGCTTTCTGGTTTTCCCCGACTTCAGATCCAGCATTTTTAAAACTGAATAGTTTCTCCCTTCCCATCTGATATCAGATGCCCATTCAACCCATACCAGTTTTCCAGCATCATAAGATATAAACCACGGACTCATCTGTCCCGGTGTATGAATTCTCTTTTCATTTTTTAATGATGGATTAATCAATACAAAAGATGGGGGAGATGAGAGAGAGGTTTTTATGGCAATTATGCTGTCGCTGCCTGCAATTACCGGAGAATTGTAATTGATATATTTCCCTTTTTTATCGGGGTTTAGTGTTTCATAATTTATTATTTTATCGCCTTCATACTCCTCAGTCCAGATAGTCTTAAGGGTGTCATAAGTTTTATTAAAAACTTTTTCCTTCGATAATTTTGCGTCTTTTCTGAGAGAAAAATTAACCGGATTAATAGTGAAAGGATATTTGGCCGAATAGTTCAGGACATCGTTCCAGATCTCGCTGTTTGTGTTTGCAAGAGTCCAGGTTGCCATCTGATATCCATATTGATAATGATCGGGAACATAATCGCGGAACGAACCATTTATACTCTTGTCGTAATTGTAAAATTTTGGTTTTTCTACTGTTATGGCCTTAACATGTTTTTGGAATGAAGGGGTTCGTCCGCGTCCTGAGGCTGACAAATATGTTTCTGCGAGAACGGCCTGACCTTCAAGAAGCCAGAGTGGCAGAACAGCTGAAACAATTCCTATCGCCTGTTCTCCGAAAATATAAGTCAAGGCCTTTGTAAATCCCTGGTTTAGTGATTCCATCTGAAATACGTGAGCAGCTTCGTGTATTGCAAGCTGTTCATTAAAATCCATTGGAATTGAGTTCTGTTCGGGGGTAGGATAAACCTCCATCCTTCCCGGCGCCCAGGCAACATAACCGTTCGACTCAACCGAAAGACTGTGTATTACAACAGGGATCTTGAATTTTTTCGGCGGGTAAAGGGTAAGAAGTTTAGAATATGCATCATCAAGAGACTTTGCAAATGCGGGTCCGCCGGCTCCGTAGCTCTCAGGATAAATAACTGTGAACCTGTTCGTTTTTATCTGCAGCCACTTAACAGAAGAGGGGTCCTGACCCGTGTCATAATACTGTCCGGGAAGTATTGAACAAGACAAAAAGGCTAATATAATAAGCAGTACAAACTGTTTAAACATGGAAAGAATTTGGCTTCAAATTTAGCAAAAATAGTGAGCAGTAATCTGTTGCCGGTTGTTTGAAAAAAATAAGTAATTTCGTCACCTGATTCATTAAACGATTTGCAGGCAATATATAATTCAGAAAGATGAAGAATTACAGACTCATAAACAACATAACAGGATGGTCGGCCTTTGCTATAGCTGCTGTTACCTATCTTATGACAATTGAACCAACAGCCAGTCTCTGGGATTGTGGTGAGTTTATTGCTTCTGCATTTAAACTTGAGGTGGGGCATCCTCCCGGAAACCCTGTCTTTATGGTAATGGCCCGTTTCTTTACCCTTTTTGCCGGAGGAGATGTGTCGAAGGTTGCCTCAACTGTAAATATTATGTCGGCACTGGCGAGTGCATTTACAATTTTGTTTCTCTTCTGGACAATAACGCATCTTGCTAAAAAAATTCTTTTAAATGATGAAAACAAGTATAGCATCAGCAGGGTTATTGCAATAATGGCTGCAGGCGCTGTTGGCGCTGTTGCATATACATTTTCCGACTCATTCTGGTTTTCTGCTGTTGAAGGTGAGGTATATGCTTCATCATCGTTCTTTACTGCACTTGTTTTCTGGGCAATACTCAAATGGGAAGATGTTGCTTATGAAAAATATGCCGACAGATGGCTGATTCTGATTGCTTTTCTCATGGGGCTGTCGATTGGCGTTCATCTTTTAAACCTGCTTACCCTTCCTGCGATTGTACTTGTTTATTATTTCAAGAAATTTGAATTTTCCTGGAAAGGATTTCTGTTTTCTTTGACTACTTCAGTTGTTCTTCTCTTTCTCCTGATGTATGGAATAATGCCCGGTGTGGTTACTATCTCTTCAAAATTTGATATTTTCTTTGTCAATACACTGGGGCTCCCGGTTAACAGTGGAATGATATTTCATATGCTGATTCTTACCGGGCTTTTCTTCTTCGCAGTTAAGTTCTCCTATTCATCTGAAAACACTAAGAAGAATGCGGTTTTTGCTATAGCTGCCCTCTTCTTTGCCGGTATTTGGGTAATATCTGAATCGGCAGTATTAAACATAATTGTAATGTTACTTGTATCCGGATCCATCTGGTACCTGGCCGGAAAAGAGAGAACAATCCTTAATACAATTATGACATCTGTTGCAGTAATTCTTATAGGCTATTCATCGATTGCAATTATAGTAATCAGATCATCTGCAAATACCCCGCTGAATGAGAACAATCCGTCAAACCCCTTCAATCTTCTATATTTTCTCAATCGCGAGCAGTATGGCCAAAGACCCTTATTCCAGGGTGCCTATTACAATGCACCTGTTACCGATTACAAAGATGGACGACCACGGTATGCCCTGGAGAAAGGGAAATACATAATTACAAGTAATAACCTCGAACGTGTATATGATCCTAAGTTCGAAACTCTTTTTCCGAGGATGTGGAGCGATCAGGACGATCACATCCAGGTATATGAAGTATGGGGAAAAGTGGTTGGCACTCCGGTTCAGACAACAAATCAGGCCGGGGAAAAGAAAATAATCAGAAAACCCACTTTTACAGAGAATCTGAGATATATGTTTTCATATCAGTACGGATACATGTATTTCAGGTATCTGATGTGGAATTTTTCAGGAAAGCAGAATGATACCCAGGGAACGGGTGGTGCAATAAACGGGAACTGGATTACCGGAATCAAATTTCTTGATGAACCAAGAGTGGGAACATCTGATTTGCCTGCAGATCTTAAAAGCGACACATCAAGAAACAGGTATTTTCTTCTGCCATTTATTCTTGGTATAGCCGGCATGTTTTATCATTTAAACCGCGATAACCGAAACTGGATAATAGTCCTTATCCTTTTCATTATGACGGGACTGGCAATTGTATTTTATCTCAATCAGTATCCAAACCAACCCAGGGAAAGGGATTATGCCTATACTGGTTCATTCTATTTCTTTGCTGTCTGGATTGGACTTGGAGTGCTTGCTCTGTTTGAAGGAATTTCAAAACTGGCAGGCGAAAAAATAGCTGCCCCTGTTGCAGGTGTCTTATGTTTTCTTGCTGTCCCGGTACTTATGGGAGCAGAAAACTGGGACGATCATGATCGCTCAGGCCGCTATCTTGCAAGGGATGTGGCATTCAATTATCTTAACTCATGTGCGCCCGATGCCATATTATTTACAAATGGCGATAACGACACTTTCCCATTGTGGTATGCCCAGGAGGTTGAAGGAAAAAGGACTGATGTAAGGGTTTGTAACCTGATGTTGTTGAATACCGACTGGTATATCAACCAGATGAAACGAAGGACATACGAATCTGCACCCCTTCCGGTAACCCTGCCTGAAAAAAAATATTACGACGGTATAAACAATCAGGTATTTATTGTTGAGAAAACCAAAGATCCGGTTGATGTTTCGACTGTTATTGATTGGATTAACAGTGATAATAAAGGAACAAAAATTCAGGTTTCACCAACAGAGATCCTCGATGTATTGCCTTCACGGACAATCAGAATACCAGTTGATGCTGCAAAAGTAATTGCATCAGGAACTGTAAAACCGGAGGATGCAGATAAAATTGTACCCTACATCGACATTAAGCTCAAGGGAAGCTCTATCCTTAAAAGTCAGCTCATAGTGCTCGATATCCTTGCACACAATAACTGGGAACGCCCTGTTTATTTTGTTACTGGATATCATAACGACGCATTTGGACTTGAGGAATACTTCCAGCTCGAAGGACTTGCTTACCGTCTGGTGCCAATTAAATCGCCGAATAAAAGCTGGGTCGATTATGGGAGGATCAAAACAGATGTCCTGTATGATAATATGATAAATAAATTTGTCTGGGGCGGTGCAAACTCTGAAGATGTAAATATCGATTATAACCACAAGCGGACAATTATTGTAATAAAGGCAAGACTGAATTATGCAAGGCTGGCGAAAACCCTTGTGGCAGAAGGTAAAAATGAGAAGGCAATTCAGGTACTTGATTTCTGTATGGATGCCCTTCCTCTCGACAGGGTTACTTATGATCCTTATGTTGCAGATATTATTGAAGCTTATTTTGCAGCAGGAGCAACAGAAAAAGCAATTGAAATGACAAATGCTTTCTGCGACTATTATTATGGCCATCTTGCATATTATCTTAAGCAGGATCCATACATAATAAGTTCAGCTGAGTACGAGATTCAAACCGCAATACAATATACATCGAGGGTTGCAAATGCATGTACCGCAAACGGGAAGACTGAGCTTGGAGATGAGATAACCAAAAAGCTGGAAGGTTATTATACAGACTATGCCAATAAGGTACAGCCAGAGGCAAGATAGTCATTCGATAGTCATTCGATGGTCATTCAATAGTCATTCAATTGTAAAACAACTAATGACAATTAATGACGCGAAGCAAATGACGCGCGTAGCGCAAATGACAATGACAGCGAAACGAATAATCAGAGTTAATAGAGAAGCGAAGCGGGAATATTGGAATAGAGATATTTTTCAATTATGAAAAATATCTTTTCCGGATAGATAGGTTTTAGAATATACTCATTGCAGCCTGCTATATATGCCTCAGTCTTGGCCTGTTCTGAGGAGTAAGCGGTTATCATAATCACAGGGGTTGATTTTCTTTCTTTCCTGAAAAATCTGATACAATCGATACCGTTTACAATCGGAATCAGAAAGTCCATTATAACAAGATCAACACTTGGACTGTCCGTGTTTATGTAATCTATGAATTGCTTGCCAGTATTAAGGATCTTAACATTTGCCCCTGAATTTCTTAGCAGAGTTTCGTAGTATTTTACCGAAGGAATATCATCCTCAACAATTACTATGTTTTTCCCTTCGAGTTGTAAATTACTGATGTTCAGAGTCATTTAGGCTGTTGTTAGATCGTGTATAAAATTACGATAAGAAAACCAGGACAGTCTCTGAAAATTTTGCACTTATTAACATTTTATCAACAGGGTTGGCATTGCATGAATAGTGGAAATTTGGTTTCCTGAATAAAAATTCGCAATTTCGTATCAACAAATCCGTAAACCTATGTTAAAGCTGATACGTTTTGTCAAGGCTTCAGTCCTTTCATTAGGCCTGATTTTTTCAATCACAAACTCATATAGCCAGGGAGGCCTGGATAATGGTACCCGTGCAGTATTTATTTTTGATGTAGCCAAATTAATTGACTACGGACCCGGATTTGCTGATACAGCAGTCTTCAAAATTGGAGTTCTTGATAATACTTCTGACTTATTTTTTGAGATGGGAAATCTACAAAAGACACGGCCTGAAATTCAGGGCAAACCTATTCAACTGGTTAAGTTTTTTAATGAAGATAAAATTGTTCATACACAGATTCTATACCTTAATAAAACCAGTGGCTACAATCTGAACAAAGTGAAAGCTAAACTTAATGGTCATCAGACTTTGCTAATGACAGAAGGCTATGAATTCAGAGAGTCAATGATTAATTTTATGGGTACAGAAGGGGTGATGCCCAAGTTTGGAGTTAATGAGGATATGATAACAAAAGCCGGAATGACTGTCAACGCCAATATGATGAAGACAGCCATTAAAACAAAGGAAGACTGGGAAAACCTTTTTGGAAAAGCAAATGAGCAGATAATATTACAACGCGATACTATTAAGCAGCAGCTTGATATGATTAACGCCCAGAAAGCTGAAATTTTAAGGCAGAAGGCCCACCTCGACAGTCTGAATGCCGAAATTGCAGTCAAAGTAAAGACTCTTACCGAAAAACAAAAAGTCCTTGACAGGCAATATGTTCAGATAAGTAAACAGCAGGGTGAAATTACTGTTCAGAAACAGACAATTGTTGTACAGCAGAAAGAGGTACAGGTACAAAAGGATACACTTACAAACCAGAAAGCAAAGATATCTTTGCAGCTCGCCCGTATTGATGATCAGCTAAAACGGATCTCTGAACAGGACAGCAAGATAAAAGTACAGCTGGAAGCAATTGAAAAACAGAAACTGATTCTCTACTTTGTTCTTTTTGCACTTCTTCTTGTAAGTTTCCTGGGGTACTATATTTACCGGGGTTATAAGATTAAGAAAGAGGCAAACATAAAACTCGAAGAAAAGAACAGAACAATCTCTGCCCAAAAAGATGAGATTGAGAAACAGAAGGATCTTGAGAATTCAGACTGCTCTTATACCTTCGCTCGAACTCTTCAGCGATAAGCTTGAGCATTTTGTTCTTTATAAACCTCTTGCAATAGTCAGCGGTGATTTCTACTGGGTGGCTACACATGGAAATAAGCAAATAATAATTGCAGCCGACTGCACTGGTCATGGTGTGCCCGGAGCATTTATGAGCATGCTTGGAGTAACAATGCTGAATGAAATAGTTACAGGCAAGCATATTATAATGCCAGACCAGATAATTGAAAATCTCCGAGCAGGGGTAATAAAATCATTGAATCAGGTTGCTGAAGAGGAAAGTATAAAGGATGGGATGGATATAGCAGTCTGTCTGGTTGATTTTGATAACAACAAACTATGGTATGCCGGGGCAAATAATCCGTTGTACCTTGTAAGGGGTGGAGAACTTATTCACTACAGGGCAGATAAGATGCCTGTTGCGATCCATTATAAAATGGTGCCTTTCACTCTGAATGAGATAGATATTCAGAAAGGCGATGCATTTTACATATTCTCTGATGGGTATTGTGATCAGTTCGGCGGGCCAAAAGAGAAAAAATTTATGTCAGCCCAGTTAAAAGAAACTCTCATTGCTATGGCTGGAAAACCAATGCTTAAGCAGGGAGAGCGGCTTGATGCAATATTTGAAGAGTGGAAGGGTGAAAACTCCCAGGTAGATGATGTTACTCTGATAGGTGTTAGGTATTAATTACCTGCAAACCCATTTAGTTGTTACGCCAAGAATTGTTGCATCCGGAGTAGCTTCAATTTTTATAAGCTCTGCATCGCAATATTCTGCTTCACTTCCGGCATTAATAAGGTCACCGGTGCTTGCATTGTAAGTATTCTGCGAGCATACCTTGCATTTTAACCCTTCGCAGGAATTAAAGGACAAGGCGATTAAAATAACCCCGGCTGCATAAAGTAATTTTCTTTTCATAGGTAAAATTTATACGACAAATATACAAAACTCCTGTTTGTTAGAGCAGATTCTGGCCGAAAAGGTTGCAAATATGAGCTTTTGATTTATCTGATGCAGCATTTTGCAAATTTGCAAGTCATTGTATCAGGAATGAAAGTATTAATAAATTGCTTAAAAAATTAAAGTCATGGAAGATTCAAAAATGAAAAAGCATGTCACAGTAGTTGCTGCTATTCAAATAGGGTTCTCATTGCTTGGGTTGGTTGGATCAGCAGCCATATTCTTCGCACTGAGATTTGCGATGGGACAGGTTGGTGATGATAACACCGGGCAGATGGTACTTGCCTTCTTATCTGTGAGCCTCCCTGTATTGGTCGGAGTGCTTTCAACTCTTGGACTTGTTGGTGGTATCGGACTGCTTGCCTACAAACCCTGGGCAAGGTATATTGTAATAGTCGTTGCCGCATTAGGCTGTATTAACATACCGATTGGCACCCTCAGAGGAGTGTATTCAATATGGGTACTGGTGCAGGACGAAACTGTTAAGCTGTTTCAGAATAAATAATATTATAAAAAATATTTTGCAGTAGAGACGCGATGCTTCGCGTCTCTTTGTATTTTAGTCTGGCGATAAAATTTGTATTTTTGTCGGGTGATATAACATAATTGCTATGGCAGAAGACAATAAGATCATTTTTTCGATGCACCGCGTAGGGAAAACATTCCCTCCTCACAGGCAGGTTCTCAAGGATATCTCGCTTTCATTTTTTCTGGGTGCTAAAATTGGGATCATCGGACTTAACGGGTCAGGTAAATCCACACTGTTAAAAATCATTGCCGGTCTTGAAAAGGAATATCAGGGAGATGTTACTTTTCTTCCGGGTTATACGGTAGGACATCTTTCACAGGATCCTCTGCTTGATGACTCACGTTCGGTGAGGGAGATTGTTGAAGAGGGTGTAAAGGATATAATTGAAATAATTAAGGAGTACGAGAAAATAAATAACAGTTTCGGAGAACCTGAGGTTTACGAAAATCCTGATAAAATGCAGCAACTGATGGACAGGCAGGCAGTTCTTCAGGAAAAGATAGAATACCACGACGGATGGAATATTGAGCATAAGCTTGAGAGAGCTATGGATGCACTCCGGTGTCCTGAAAGCGATGCAAGAGTTAATGTTCTCTCAGGGGGAGAAAGGCGCAGAGTTGCCCTTTGTCGCTTACTTCTGCAGCAGCCTGATATTCTGCTTCTCGACGAACCCACAAACCACCTCGATGCCGAGTCGGTACAGTGGCTAGAAACTACTCTGAAGCAGTACCATGGAACTGTAATCTGTATTACACACGACAGGTACTTTCTTGATAATGTGGCAGGCTGGATCCTTGAACTTGACAGGGGTGAAGGAATTCCATGGAAAGGAAATTACTCTTCATGGCTCGAACAAAAAGCCAAAAGGCTGGAGTCGGAGGAGAAGGGAAATGTTAAAAGAAGAAAAATCCTGGAACGCGAGCTCGAATGGGTCCGGATGTCTCCAAAGGCACGTCATGCCAAATCAAAAGCAAGATTGGGTGCTTATGAAAACTTATTGAATCAGGATGTAAAACAAAAAGAAGAAAAGCTTGAAATATTTATCCCCAATGGTCCCCGTCTGGGCGATAATGTTATTGAATCAAATGGAGTAAGCAAATCATTCGGGGATAAGCTGCTGTTTGAAGATCTTGAGTTCAAACTTCCTCCAAACGGAATCGTTGGTGTTATTGGCCCCAACGGGGCAGGAAAAACAACCCTCTTCAGGATGATAATGGGACAGGAGATGCCTGACAAAGGGACCTTTAAAATAGGCGAAACAGTAACCCTTGGATATGTTGACCAGGCGCATTCTGAGATTGATCCTGCAAAAACTGTATTTGAGGTTATTGCAGGCGGCCAGAGCGATATTATGGTTGGCAACAAACTTGTGAACGGCAGGGCTTATGTAGCAAAATTTAACTTCACAGGAGCAGACCAGGAAAAGAAATGCGGTGTATTATCAGGAGGTGAACGCAACAGGCTTCATCTGGCAATGACACTTAAGTCGGGTGCAAATGTTCTGCTACTCGACGAGCCAACAAACGATATAGATGTAAACACTCTGAGAGCTCTTGAGGAAGGTCTTGAAAACTTCGCCGGATGCGCGGTTATAATTTCTCACGACCGCTGGTTCCTCGACAGGGTTACAACACACATGCTTGCATTTGAAGGCAATTCGAAGGTAGTGTGGTTCGAAGGGAACTATTCCGACTACGAAGAAAACTATAAGAAGCGCGTTGCCGATACAACTCCGGCGAGGATAAAATATAAGAAGCTGGTGTAAAAAGGTGCAATGGTACAACGGTACAACGGTGCAACGGCTCAACGGCGCAATGTGTCTTGTCCTGAAATAGGTTTACACAAAAAACAAACTTATGAGAGGGAATAAAACTTACAGTGAGTCATTAAAAAGGGAAGTAGTCCGG
>JFJP01037402.1_pt1 | contig 30387 bp, 45 predicted proteins | sample 431651 | NCBI WGS metagenome assembly JFJP01 (sample SAMN02602958, study PRJNA72255) | Microbial mat metagenome, whole genome shotgun sequencing project. | biome: fresh water; feature: sink hole; material: water; isolation source: purple microbial (photo- and chemosynthetic) mats found in... | reverse complement strand
ATATTTCCAGGAGATACAATTGATATTTCATTTAATATTCGTGGAAGAGAATGGATAAATAATTTAGAGAAAGTTATTTATTTTACTTCATTTGTTGCTTGGAAAATAAAGAAAATAGAAAATGGTTATCAAGTACCAATAAAAGAAAATTCTCCACATATCCAATATCAATTTAAACTTCCTCCAGCTGATGAAGTATTTGGAAATTAAAAGTGTAATAGGAAACAAACAAACAAAAAATTATGTATAAATATTTGAAATTTTTATCACCAAATTCATTACTAAAATTATATTTAGAATTAGTATATTTATTTGTTAAAATATTATCAATAGGATTTTGGACATATTTATTAATAAGTTTTATTTTAACAAGCAAAGTAATCAAAATTATTGATAGTGAAAATCCGGAAGAATCAGTAATTATTTTATATAACGGAATATTAAATTATTTTTAAAAATCAAAACAAAACACATCATGGAAAACACAAAAGAAGAAATTTTTAAAATTGTACAAGGAATTATTGTAGATAAAAGTGAAAATAATTTATTTGAAATAAACTTAGAATCAAACATAACAACAGATTTTGATTTTGATTCATTAGATATTATCGAATTATGTATGGAAATTGAGAAAAAATTTGATATATCAATTAATGATTCTTATGTGGAAACTTGGGATACTGTTGAAAACATTGTTGATTCTGTATTTGGAATTTTAAATACATAAAAAATTAATGAGGGAGTGACGAAATGGCAGCCGTATCTTAGAAATAAGATGGTAGTGATGAATAAATGGATTTTTGAAAAATGAGAATCGACGGATTTTCAAAATGTTTGCAACAAAGATAAAAAGAAACAAAATCAATCACAAGTTAATAGAATATATCGTACGTAAAGTCTTAAAACTCCATGTAGGTTCGAATCCTACCTTTCTCACAAAAAAAATATAAACATGGAAAAAACAAAAGAAACTTTTGAACAATTAGGAACACCCGAACAACATTTAATAAATGCTGTTAGAGATATGAATGAATATAAAAATATGTCTTTTGAATCTCAATATATTATTGGATTAAAAAATATACTTTTAAATGGTACACAATCAGGAGATAGAACAGGAACAGGTACTAAAAGAATTCAATCCCATCAAATACATATTGATTTAGCAGATGAATTTCCTATTTTACGTTCAAAACAAATGGGGTTTAAAACTGCATTAATTGAAATGATGTGGATTATGACAGGTCGTAATGATTTAAAATTTCTTAAAGATAATGGTGTAAATTATTGGGATTCTTGGGTAAATTCTGATGGTACAATGGGACCTAGTTATGGACCTCAAATGAGAAATTTTGGAGAAAGAAATATTACAGTTAAAACCCCAAGTGGACCTCAAGAATTTAATTTACCTGGTTTTGACCAATTAAGAGATACAGTAAAACTATTAAGGGAAAATCCTGATTCAAGAAGAATTATTGTTGATTTATGGAATCCTTTAGATTTGGAAAAAGTTTCGCTCCCATGGTGTCATTTCCTTTACCAAGCTTGTTCATATATTGACCATGATGGTATTAGAAAAATTGATTTACATGTAATGCAACGTTCAGCAGATAGTTTTATTGGTGTTCCATACGACCTAATACTTTTTGGAATTTATACACATATTTTATGTTTATTAAGTGGTTATGATTTAGGTAAAATTCATGCAACATTTAATGATTTTCATTTATATAATAATCATTTCGAACAAGCTAATCAAAACATTAATAATTATATTAATGACCCAAAAGGTATTTTTGATTATGAAACACAAGTTATTCCACAAATTTCTGTTAATGAAAAATATTCAAATTTAGATTTTACAAAATTGGATATTGATGAATTATTGAATTTAATTATTGATAACAATTTTGATTTCTTTGTAATGAATAATTATAAAGATAATCATTATGATAAAATTGAAGCTCCTGTAGCTGTATAATTTATTGGAATTGTTGGCAGAGTGGTTTATTGTTAATATGAGATAGTCTGAGAAGTTGTGCTCATACACAAATACTTCGATGACCATAGGTTCGAATCCTATACAAATTCAATATTTAATATTTAAAAATAAATAATAAATCAAATGGGGAAAATAGATAAAACTAAATTATTTGAAGGGATTAAATTACTTATTTGGTGTAATGAAATTCATCGTGAAACTATTGTAACAATTTCATATAGAAGATTAAATGTGATATTTTTTACTTATGATGAATTTCCAGATAAAAAAGAATCCTGGTTACCAACTGGTAGTTATATTGTTGAAAAAGCAATTATCCAAAATTAAATTTATGAAATTAATATTACAAAATGATTTGGGTGAAACATTATTTCAAACAAAACAAATAAATTGGAATCCAATATTAAAATGTTTAATATTAAAACGTGCTTATAAAGGTTATGTACATTATAATAAATTAGATATTGAAGAACGTAAAAGTAATGGTGAAGATATTAATTATTATAATTTGAAGGATTTTTCTAAATTAGAATATTGGAAAATTAGATTATCATTTAAAATTTATCTTGAAAAAATTAAAAAAATAAAACTATTACCAAATGATTTTTCAAATAGAATGGTTTTAGAAAATATATTCAATTAAAAAGTGGAACCCGAAAAACTAAAGAGTATGGAAAATATACATAAATAAATATAAACATGTACACATTAAGAATTATTAATCAAACAGAAAATGGAGTGGAAAAAAGAGAAAATATTTTTCTCGGTAAACATTATAGTATTATACTTAAGGTGCCGCTTAATAATCAAAATATTATAGATGGAACATCAAAATTTTCTTTAATATTAAAGCAATATTATAAAAATACTTTTCATGAAGAAGATACTTTGCCTGTAGAAAATATTGTTGGCTTTGTTTATGCCAATAATTGTACTTATCCAATAAGAGATTATAATGTTGTTTATATTGTTGGTAACGAGGGACAAACAATAGAGAGAGTTTATGGTTTATACGAAAAATTTTAAAAGAAAAAATATATTCAAATTAATAAACCCGATGAATTTCTTCATCGGGTTTATTAATTTGTTTCAATCTATATTTGTTCCTTAAATTGGATATAAATATAAATAGATAAAATTAAATCAAATAAAATCATGGAAAAATATTTAAAATACATTTTTGAATCGATAATAAAAGATGTCAATAACTTTGAAACAATTTTTAACAATTATTCATATTTAACTTGGATAATTATTTGGGTATTATGGATTTGGTGGATTTTAATTAAATATATTTTGTTAACATTTCCTGTTTGGGGAACTTTTAATTTAATGTTTAATAAAATTTGGAGAATTCAGATAACAAAAATTAACAAACCTTGGAATCATAAAGAAATAGAAAAAGAATTTAAAACAAACCAACAAACCTTGGAATCATAAAGAAATAATTAAAGAATTTAAAACAAATCAAATGTAATATGGAAAAAATTAGTATACTTCAAACAGGTGATATTCATATAAAAAACAGAGATAAAAATTTATATAAAAGTACTGAAAAACATTTATTCGATATAGCTTCAATAATTAAAAATGAACAATTCGATTGTTATTTAATTGCAGGTGATATTTTTGATGTTGCAACACCTAATGATTCAGAAAGAAAATTATTTAATAAACATATTGGAGATGTATTAAATATACCAACATTAAAAGAATTAGTTGTAATGTTAGGTAATCATGATATACTTGCAGATAAAAAACAAATTGATACAAACAAAGAAAATAATGCTTTTGATTCATTACATAAATTTATTGAAACATTAACACCTGAATTAGCATCAAAAGTTACTTATTTAAAAGAACAAAAAGCTTATGAATCAAAAGTTAATCCTAATTTAATATGGATTCCATATTCATTAGAGAATGGAATGTCTAATGGAAATATGATTAATTGGAATTTAATTGATTTAGAAAATCAAGATAAATATCATATATCTATTTTCCATGATATTGTTCGTGATTTTGTTGAAGATACTAAATTACCTGTTCGTAAAGATAAATTAGAAAAATTACCATATATTGATGATTTTAAAACTGAATTAATATTAGCTGGAGATATACATAAACATTATGATAAAACTGTTAATAGTAAAAGATTTGTATATTGTAATTCATCAAATCAAGTTAATTTTGGTGAAGGTTCTTATATAAAAATTCGTAAAAATTCAACATTATTTGATGCTGATGTTAAAGTTGTTAAAAAAATTGAATTATTTTTCGAAGGTAGAAATTCCAAATATGAAATTTCTGATATTGAATTACCAAATGTTATTAGTTATATTACCATAGATTTGAATACAAATAAAGTTGTTGAAAATTTTATGGAAGATATTGAAAAAACATTATCTTTATGTAAATATGGTGAAAATCAAACATTTATTAAATTAAAATTAGCTAATTCATATTTGAATCATGAATTAGATATTATTAAATTAGTTGAAAGAATTTCATCAACAAAAAATTCAATAACAGAAATAATGACTGTTTATGATAAATTTGTTTTAACTTCTGATGGAACAAATATAAACGATTTGGAAGTTGAAGGAATTGAAATTGTTGATAATAGTGATGCTAATGAAGATAAAAAACAATTAAATATTGATGATTTAAAACTTGATACAAATAAATTAAATTTAATATTTGATAAAGTTTTAACTAAACATGTTACTGAATTAACAAAAGAAATTGGAGATGATGAATTAGTTAAAGATATTGTTGAAAATATAAAATCATTATTTGATGAACAAATAGAATTATCATTAAGTTCTGTACCAAATTATTCAACTATATTGAATTGGGTTGATACAAATAATTTTATGAATTTAGGTGCTAATAAAATTATGCTAAATATTCCAGGTTTAACAAGAATTAAAGGTACTAACGGTATTGGTAAAACAACATTATATAATATGTTGAGATGGATTATTGATGGTGTTGTTTTTGAAGGATTGAAAGCTAATCAAAAAGTTAAAAACACATTACTAATTTTTAATGATAAACAATATAATTTAGATACTGTTGTAAGTAGATTAAATTGTCATGTTAATGGTACTAATGTATTATTAACACGTTCAGCATTTAGAAAATGGAAAAATAATGCTACTGATGAAATTAAGAAATCACCTAATTGGAAAGATTATGTTTCAGAAGTTAGTTCATCAATAAAAGTTACTGTTTTAGGTAAAGATGGAGTACAAAAAGATTTCACTGGAGAAGAAGCTGAAACATTAATAAAAAGATGGTTTGGTAATATTACCAATACAATTATGATACTTAATCAACAAAAAATATTAAGTATGTTAAATCTTCCAGCGGATAAATTACAAGAACTTGTATTAGATTATATTGGTATTGATTATCTTAAAGTTATGAAAGATAATTTACCATTAATAAAATCACAATATAATCTTCAAAGACCCAAAACCAAAATTGAAGATTTGCGTATTGAATTAAATAATGCTAGTAATACAAAAAATGATGGTAATAATTTAGTTGATAATTTAATAACAAAAATAAATGATGTTGATAAATCATTATTTAATATTGAAATTGAAATTGTAAACAATCAAAAAGAAAGAGTCAATATTGGTAATATTCCAGAATTAATAAAAACAGCACAAGATAATATTGATACAATTAATACTAATATCAATAATTTTGTTGTTAAAGAATTGAAAGAAGTTCCAGTTTTTAATGAAATTCAACCAATAGAACCAGTTATTTCATCCGAAAATTCAGTAAAATTAAGTAATTATACAACAAATATTGCTGAAGATAATCAAATTATCAATGAAAATGAAGATAACATATTATTTTTACGGGAAGATATTTACAAATATTGTAAAGAAATTTCATCTGCTAATGATGAAATGATTGATAAAAATTGGTTTGATAATAATTTTATTTTCCAAGATAAACAAAGAGAATATCAAACATCATTTGATTTTTCATTTAATCAAATGTGTGATGGTTATAAATCAATTCTTGAATCTTTAAAAGTTAAACAAACAGAAAAAAATGATGAAAGATTAAGAATTATTAATTCAACAAATTCATTAAAAGTTCGTATAATTGAAATTGATAAAGAAATTGAATCAGGTATTTGTGTTACTTGTTTACGTCCATTAGACGAAGATTTTGAATCACATAAACAAAAATTAAATTCAGAAAAAAATGAAAAAAATGATTTAATTTTATTAAATGAAAAATCATTAACCGATATAAATTCAGATAAATTGAAGATTGATTCATTTGTAAATTTATATCAAAATTATTATGAAAAATCATTAACAAAAGACATTAATTGGTTTGAGACTTGTGAACCAAACAAAGCAGTTAATGTTAGTCAAATTTCTGAATTAATTGAATTGAAAAAACAAATAACATGGTACACTCAATTAATCGAAAAATCAAATGCCAAAGATTTAAAATTCTTTAATGATTTTGTTGAAACAAATAAAAATAATGAAACTGTATTAACACAATTATTTGATAATATATCAATATTTGTTAATGATATACAAATTTATCAGGAAAATAATTTAGAACTTAAAAATTTCAGGGAATATGTTAATTCAAAAGCTTGGGAAAAATTACATATTCTTAAAAACGAAACAAAAAATCAAAATATTATTGATTTTATTATTAAGTTAAGTAAAATAATTTTATTAATAACAACAGCATCTGAAAGAATTGATATTAATGAAAAGAAAATCCAAGCAATAAAAGATGAATTTTCAATTTTACGAGATGCTTATGTTATTGAATTACAGAATTATAATACGTTATTAACAAATCATAATAATAATGTAAATTCCATAATTGAAGAAAATAAATTAGTTCATACACATAATGATAAATTTTCAGATTACAAAAATACATTAAATCAATATATTATTGATAAAAATAATCATGAAAAAAATCAAGGTAAATATGATTATTTAATTGATGAAAGTAATACATTAACCACTAATAAAAATAATTTAACAACTGAAAAAAATACACTATCGGAACAAAAAGTTGTTATTGAAAAAGAATTATTAACTATTGATAATAATATTAATAATTTGAATACAGAATATCTTAATTATATTGAGTATAAAAAACATACATATATTTATGGATTGTATGATAAACTTATAAATAAAGATTTTCCAAAAATGGTGTTTGAATATTATCGTAATTTCTTAAACAATACATTAAACATATTATTGGAAGATATGAATTTTAAATTGTACTGGCATCAATCATTAGATTTATATATGGTACAAATTAAAAATGGTCAACAAACATTTAGACCTGTTCAATTAGTTTCAGGGATGGAAACAGCATTTTTAGGTTTATCATTAATATATGCTATTCATTTATTGAATATTAAAAATTCCATTAGTAATCTGTTCATTGACGAAATATCTGGCCAATTAAATTCTGGTAAGGAATTATCAACAAATGATAACATAAATTATCAAGAACAATTAGTATTACTATTAAGTAAATTTACTGATAAATCAATTTTCATAATTGACCATGTCATTGATAATCTGTTTGAAACACATACATACGAGGTAGTACTCAATGAAAATAATACAGCAATTTATAAATCATTATAAACATGAATTGGATAAAAATAACAGAACAATTACCTCCTTTTGATAAGGAGGTAATTTTTAAAGGATTGGTAGATTGGAGAATTGATGAAAGAATTCAAATCTTCAATGATAAATTAACTACTCAAGAAGATTTAGAATATGGTCATAAGGCTTATGTTTTACATAATCATTCAGATTTTTTGGTAAGTCAGAATCCAGAAATTAAAACTAAAACATTATGTACTGAATTTATAACACATTGGATGGAAATTCCAAAAGATGAAAATATTGTTGAATATCAGGGATGTCAAAATAATGGAAATTCTAAAAATCCATATAATTTATGTTTAAATTGTAATCAAACATTTGAACAAAATTTTAAATTAAATGAATTTTTTAAAAGAAAAGGAAATTGAAAAACATGGAAAATACAAAATTAAATCAAGAACCAAATTCAATAGATATTTTAAATAAATTAATTGAATTGGATTTACCTTATGATTTTGAATTAAATTTAAAGTTAAATTCCAAAAACGAAAAATTTGAAACAAAACAAGTAAAATTTGTTATATCAAAAATACTAATAAATGATATTAAAAATCATACAGGATTAGAACCAATATATTTATTTTCAAGAATATTAAATGACTCTTTAAAACAATTATTTAAGTCTGTTAATGAATTGGAATATTACAAATTATTTGAACCAAAACATTATAATTGGTTACATAATCCCGAAAATCCTAATAATATTTTAAATAAAAAATAATATGGAAAATAAAACATTTCAAATAACCAAAGAAGTATTAGAAAAAATTATTGAAGAAGCTTGTGAACATGAAATGGAAATTCAAAGGACTATTAATGATAAATATGATATTCCAGCAACAAGAATTAAAAAATATATTGATAAAATTATTAATACAGAACCGAAACTAAATAATGATATAAATTATTATACTGAATTAAATATTGTTAATAATAAAATGTCATATAAAATTAATGTACCTAAAAATAAAATTAAAAATAATAGTGAAATTTTACGTAATTTCATGGAAGAACATAAATTAGTTTTTAATGATAAAATTGATTTTTATATTAATGAGGTTAAACAAGAATTTCAAGGAATTGATGCTTTAAAGGAATTATATAAATCAGCAAATGAAGAATTTAATCAAATGCAATTAAAATTTGATTTTTTGAATTTTAATAAAATTCCTGAAAATTTTAAATGTCAGCAATGTGGTGATTATGAAACAGGTAAAATGTGTTCTAAATATTGTGTGGTGGAATATGTTAAAAAACAATCAGAAAAAATTGAAAATTGGAGAGAACCAACTGAAGAAGAATTGAAAATTATAAAATCATTATAAACATGATTAAAGATTTTGTTGCAATAGATTTTGAAACAGCTAATTATGAAAGACATAGTATTTGTCAAGTAGGTTTAGTTGTGGTAGAAGATAATAAAATTGTTGATGAATTTTCATCATTTGTATTTCCTCCAGGGGGTAAAATAATTCCTAAATTTACTGAAATTCATGGAATTACAAATGATGATATTCGTCATGCTGATGTATTTCCAGATATATTTTCAAATGAATTATTGAAAAGAATATCCAATAAACAATTGATAGCTCATAATATAGCATTTGACAAAGATGTAATGTTTAAAACAATGTCACATTATGAAATGGAAAATGAAATTTCTAAAATTAATTGGGATTGGAAATGTACATTAAAATCATTTAGGAGTCTTAACATGCATGAAAAAAATGGATTACGTCCATTAAGTGAACATTATAAAATAGAATTAACACATCATGATGCTGTTAGTGATGCGAGAGCATGTGCTAAATTATTTATGATATATAACGAATTAACAAACTTATAAAAAATGGCAGATTCAATAAAAACTGGTTTGAAACAAAATAAAATTCCAAAACGTACACTAATTAAAGAAATATTTAAAAGAGATGATAATCAATCTTTAGCAGTTAAATCTTTAAAAGATGGTATATTAATTTATTGGAATACTTTAAATGAAAAACATTTAAAAGCTAACAAAGAAATATTGGATATTTTATCGTATGATGAAATAGAACAATTATTTAATGGTAATGAATTATATAAGGAATATTCGTTATCAATGTTTAATCTAGAAAAAAATATTCCAAATTAATTATGTTTACTTATCCATTAAATATTAAATGGATAATTTAATTATTATAAATATTAACATAAATAAAAAATATCATGATAGAACCAAAACAATTAATTGAAAAAATTAATGGAAATAAATTGTTAATTTATTTCGAAAATACGGAAACTATTATTGCTGAAATTAATAAAGATAGAGAAGTTATTTTAGCCAAGGAATTTTCCGAATCATTAACGAAAAAATCATTAGAAAAAATAATGCACATTGCATCATATTATGATGATGGATTTTTTGTTCCAATATCATTATCATTATCAGTCCAAATTAATACTATTGATATTCCAATACAATCGGAATTTAAACGTTTTATGAATGAAAGACCTAAAATAAATACTAATGATTTATGTAAATTAACTTTTTATTTAGATGAAAAAAATTCAGGAATCTTTCGAATTCAAGAAATTAAAGCATTATTATCTTCACCACCAATTAGTAAATTAAAATTAAAAGGTACAGGAGCTCCACATGTTTTAGAAAATGTTTCTATTGATGATATTGTTTTAATTAAAGAATATCACGAAAATTTGTATTACATTCAAAATGGTTATGTTGGTAATTCAATATATTGGTGGGCTTTAGATTCTAAAGGTTATACATCTAATATTAAAAAAGCACATAAATTTTCTGAACAAGAAGCTAATTCAATTATTGATAATGATTCAAGTCAAAAAATGTGGGAATGTGATTATATTGATTCAAATACGGATGCTCATATAACAGTTATTGATATGCAATATTTGAAACAAAAATAACAAATCATGAAAAATATATTATTGTTAATTTCCATATTTGTTTTGTTATTTGTTTTTGTTTCTTGTGGAATAAGAAATAAAAACAAATATCCTGAATACTCTCTTAAAGATTGTGAAATTGAATTAAAATTACAACTTGAATATATTGTTAAACAACGTAATGTAATAAATAAATTACGTAAACAAAATGATTCATTAAAAATTTCCAATAGAAATATAAAACTAAACCAAAAAATAGCAAAAATCACAAATTAAAAATTATTATGAAAAAACCTATATTATTAATTATGATGTTAACTGTAGTTTTAACATCATTTGGTCAGAAAAAAACCACCCAAAAATCTCCTCAGAAATCTCCTCAGAAATATTTAACTTATGATGAATATACAAATATTTCTGAAAAATTAAATCAAGAAAATTATTCTTTAAAAGATTCAATTTATTATCGAGGCAAAAAATCAACATGTTTAAAACATGAACATTTCATTAAAATTTTTAATAATTTCAAAGAGTATCGTTCAGGAAATAGAGAGGAAATTTATATGACTGAATATGATAAATATATTTCTTATGATAGTGCATTGAAATTAATGGAAGTTGATACAATAGATTATTCATATAAATTTCCTAAAAATCCTATTCAATATTTTATTGAAAATGATACTTATCCAAATAGATATAATTATAAAATAATGAAAGATTATATTAATAAGTTATCTCAAAAAGATAATGATTCAATAAATAAATGTATTTCAAATTTTGAAAATTACAAAATAAAAATAAATAAACAAATTTCATTAAATGAAAGTAAAATAGAAAAATATCTATATTTAAGAGATAATTTTTCTGGTACTTGGGGGTGGATAACTTTATATAATGGTAAAAGAGTTTGGGCTCGTTATTCTAACGGAACATATTTTTATTAAAAGGAAAAATGAGAATATTTAAAACATTTAATGAATTATCGGAAATTGATAAGAAATTCATACTTCAAGCAGATGAAAATAAAGAACTTTCATTAGCTGAAGATAAAAAAGTTGGTGCTATTATTGGTAATCATTTAAAAGGAAAATTAATATCCATAGGTTATAATAAAATGTTTGATGATTTAGGATTTCAAAATTGTGAAGATAAAAATGGTGAATCCTTACCTTATGTTATTCATGCAGAAGAAAGTGCTGTAATAGAATTTTTGAAACAAAATAAACATAAAACTAATGATATTAAAGAATTAACAGTTTATTGTTCATATGCTCCATGTATTTCATGTTGTAAATATATTTCACATCTTGGCATTAAACGTATTGTTTTTAACGATAAACATCTTTTTAAATTTGATAATATTGAAAATTCCCCAATGGAATTTTTAAATCTTATGGGTTTTGAAGTAATTGAAGTAATTGAAGAATTATGAGTATATATGGGAATATGAATGGTAGGATTTATCCACAACACGGAGATATAAGATATTTAATGATTTTTGCATATTTACCTACATGGGTTAATGGTAAATTTTATTTTTGGGAACATTACTTTATTAAACAAAGATTATTTCTAGATTATTCTTATGAATTTTTATCAATGACCACAACAAAATATTATTTTTGGAAAACAATACCTATTCATATTGAAAGATATGAATATGAAAAATTTATGTTTAATAATAAATAAACTTTTTAATTATGAAAATTAATAATGGTGATATATTTGATATTGGACAAACAGTAAATGGAATATCTGAATTTTTATGGTTTAATAATAAATGGTATTATTTTGATAAAACTATGTCTTATGAATATCAATATGACCAAAAAGATTTAACTAAATTAATAACTGAAAATGAATTTGGTGAAATTAAATTCATTTGGAATATTTTTAAAAATAATGATAATTCTAATTTGAAAATATTATATAACGAAGTTATTAATCGAATAAAATTTATTGAAGATTCAATTGATGATTTTAAATATATTAAAATTTATGAATATAATTTAATGATTGTTCGTATTGGTCAATTATTAATTGAAAGTATTGTTAATAATCCAAATATAGGTATATCAAAAAACATAGAAAATCTGAAAAACAAATAATAAAAATTAATATGGAATTGGAAATTTTAAAATATTACAATAGAAGAGATAATAATATTGCTGGACCATTAATTAAAACACCTCAAGAAAAATGGTGGGATAAAGTTAATGAAGTTCTTTATTTACCTAATGGAAAAAGAACTAGATTTACAAATGCTGATGAAGATATTATTTCAGAAAATTTAAAATATAGAAAAAAACATCATATTATATTAGATACTAAACATTTACAAAGAAATGGTAAATTAACAACTGGAATTATTAAAAAAGTTGATAGTCATTTAGTAGATGGTGGACAAAGATTTTTTGATAAAAAATCAAATTTCAAATATAATCAATTTGGTTGGTATTTTAATAGTTACATTAAAAGTGATTATGATTTAATATTAAATCTTGATGAACATTCAGAAATTATTTCACAAATACTTAAATATATTGAAGAACATAAAAATATGGGTTTTGTTGATGAAACGTTATTATGTCCATGTGATAATTGTAAGGAAACACGAAATATTTTGAATTCAGGAAAAGATACACAATTAATTAGTGATATTAAATCATTATATAATGAATGTATAAATTATATTAATTTACCTGAATTACCAAATTTTTACTATATTAGCAATGATAAACAAATAAATTATTTGGGTTTCTTTAGTATGATTATGGAAATTTTTGATAATAAATTTTTAGATGATTTGATAAGAGGGATTAAAGTTTTAGATGTGAATTCGGTGGGGGATTCGGAAAATGTGGATTTGAATAATTATAAATCATTATCTAAATTATTACAAAGTAATGGAATTAATAATGATTTAATTCATAAAATTGAAACAATACACGAATTAATATATAATTTGTATGACAATAAAATTCCTAAATTACCAAATTTAGAAACTATTCCAATTGAAGAACAAATAAATTTATTAAATCATTTATTGTTAGTATTGAGTAAACATGAAGGTATTAATGATACAGATTTAATTAATTATCATTTTAAAGATATTATGATTGAAAATATTGAATTACCAAAATTCACTGAATCACATAAAATGTTTAAAAAAGATAAATTTGTTTCAAATGATTTAATTTTAAAATGGTTAACATTTCAAATATTTTTGTTTAAAGAAAAAAATATTTTAATTGATATTTCGATTAAAAAATTATCTATGTTAAAAACAAAACAATTTAAAGCATTTTACAAAAACATTAGTAAAAAATATATTGATTCAGAAAGAATTGAAGAAGGTTTAAACATCAAAATTAAATTATAAAAATTCAAAAAAAATGACAGATAATTCACTTATGCCTTTTGGTAAACATAAAGATAAAAAAATGATTGATGTTCCAGCATCATATTTGAAATTTATTTACGATAATGATATGTTATGTAAAAATAATGAATTACGTGAATATATCCAAGATAATATGGACGTAATTGAAAAAGAAATTAAAGAAACAGGTGGAAATTAAAAAGAAACTCAAATGGAAGATAACATATTATTTTACGATAAAAATTCAATAGATTGTACATTAGCGGTATTAATCAATAATGTATTGTTTAAATATATTTGTTATCCTGTTGATTCAGATGAAACAAATCTAAATGAATTCATACCACCAACAGGATTACTTGCTAAAAATTATTGGTTTATAGGATTAAAACCAACTAATCAATGGATTACAAATAATCAATCATCAGCTGTTATAAATATTATTTATAAAAATGTTGATATTACAGATTACATTAATTCTCAAATTAATGTTAATATTCCAATAACATTACATACATCATTGGCTTATAATTTTTTTATTAGACATTCCCAACATGATTTTCCAATATCAGCATTTGAAAATCATAATTTTCAAATTAATAAAATTAAGGAATTGCTTGATAATTTTGAATTATATACAGAAAATTATAGACAACCAATTTTAAATCCTAAATGGTTATCAGCTTATTTTACTGTTTGTTCTTTTTCAAGAATGTTTAATTTGAATAATGTTTCAAATTTAATAAGATTAATGGAAAATTCAGAAAAACTTGTTAATGAACTTACAGGATTATTAAATGTTCAATATTATAAATCAGAAATTAATAATTTAATATCAAAATCAAAAATTGTTAACCGTACTAATTTAGATAAATGTTTATTAATTAACATTAATCGTAAAGAAGATATTTATCAAATTGATAAATATTTAACCGAATATATATTGAATAATAATTTATTAATTGATTATGTTGAATATTATGTGATTAATGAAGATTTGGAAATTGAAGTTTATATCAAAAAATTCAATATGTTTGTTTCACCAATTGAAATAAGCCAAGAAATATTATTAATTCAACATATTGGATTACAAAATAAATCCGATATATATTTGTATTTATTAAATAATTTTGAAATCGATGTATTAACAGATACATTTTTAAAATTAAAAACAAATGGATTAATAAAATACAAAACTACAATGAAGAAATTTTTTAACATAATATAAGTGATTACTTATTCATTTAACAAAAACCGGATATAATTATTATATCCGGTTTTTTAATTTAATACAAAAATAATTATGTACAATATATCAAATCAATCAATGAGATTTTCAAAAACCTTCATAACAAAAGAAGAATTTTTAAATATAATTAAACATGATTTTTCCAAACAACAAGAAGATGATTTTTTAAATCAAGAAAAATATAAAAATATCAATCAAATACCAACTAAAGATATTTATACTTTTATTTGTGAAAATAAGGATTTGTCTGATAAAGGTATTAATCTAATTCTTAATGATAATGTTAAATTCTTTTTAAGAATCCATACACATAAAGGAACATGGTATGATGATAATTATACACCATATTGTGGACAAAATCAAATAAAGTGTTCTGGACCAAGAATGATTAGAACTGATTATGGAAATAAATGTCCTGAATGTAAAAATGAAATTGGATTGAGTAGTTTAAGATTAACTGATTCACCTTTGAATTTTAATAAAAAACAAATGGATTATTTTAATAAAATAACTATGGAAATGGAAAATACAAATTTTGAAAATTCGGAAAATAAAATAGGTTCGCATGGATATGGTATTAATTATCCAACAGAAGAAGATATACAACAAAACCAAGCACAACAAGTTTGGAATACTTCAGAAGCTATTAGATTAAAAATGAAAAATAATAAAAATATGAAAATAGCAATCATACATCACAATGCTGATATGGACGGATTAATGTCGGGAGCATTAGCTAAATTAACATTTGAAACCATTAAAAAATTTATTCCAGAAATAGAATATGATATTATTGGATATAATTATGGTAAAAATCCTGATGAAGATATTTGGTTAGATTCAATTAAAAATCATTATGATTATTATCAATTCATAGATGTTACACCACCAATTGAATGGTTATCTTTAATGTCTGTTAGAGAATCTATAATACATATTTTTGACCATCACAAACCTGTTTATGAACAAATCAATATATTAAATACTCCACTACATTATTATTTTGATGATAATAATTGCGGTGTTTATATTTATTGTCAAGAATTATTATCAAAAGATAATTGGCTAAATCTTCTAATTAAAGATAATGAAATAAAACAACATATTATATCTGAATTAAAAACAAAAATAGATACGGAATTTTATTTTAGTTTAATTCAATTGGTTGACCAATATGATACATGGAAATGGCAAAATAATGAAAATAATATTTGTTGGAATGCTCTTTATGTTAATGAATTCTTTTTAAATTTTAAAACAATTGAAGATTTTTATAATGTGTGTTTTTGTTTTGATTTTAATATTCGATATATTTTAAAACATGGTGAATCAATATCAAATTTTAAAAAATATGAATCATTAAATAAAAAACATTATATCAAAGTTATTAATGGCGAAACTGTTTGTATTATTAATGATAAAGCAAGTATTTATCATATAAATAATGTTAAAGATAAAATTAAATTATCTTTAGAAAACGAAAAATTAACACATGAATTTTTTGATAAAAAACTTGATGAATATCGTTTTATTTCATGTATTATTTTTTATCATGATATTGATTTTGGAAATGATATACCAATGATTAATTTAAGTGTTCGTCAAATAGATGAAAATTTTGATTGTAATAATTTTGTTAAATCATTTACAGAAAATGGTGGTGGACATCGAGGTGCTGCTGGTTGCAGAATTGAAATGAATAAATTTTTAAAATTAATTTAAAAAAATCTTTTAAAAATAGTGGAATAAGCAATCAATTTTTGTTGATTGCTTATTCTTTTTCATATTAACGGATAAATTAATTAACAATAAAATAATATATTTATGTTTACAAATGTTTACAAATCTAAAAAAATTCAAAAAATTGAAGATACAATTTTAGATAAAATCAATGAATGGAAAGAACAACAATTTAAAGATATTGTTGGAAAATCTAAAATAACACTTTTTATAAGAAATTATAAACATGTTAAAATTACAAAATTTTATTATGACTGGTCTGAAGATTTTGTTGATGAAGACAATGGTGAAGTTATAGCTATTGATAGAACAACTTTAGTTAAAATAGAAAAACTTTATGTAGGTAATAAAAGACCGATAATACAAATATTTAATAATCGTGGAAAAGAAATAAAATTTAAAATTTAAAATAATCATGAGAAATCACATAAAAATAGTTGCGTCAAATTTTGGTTTAAATTATCATAATTTATATTCCTTTTGTTTGTTAGAATTAAAAACATCTAAAAGAATTGGATTAGAAATAACAAATACTATATGTGATGATGGTTATGCTTTTATAACTGTTCCAACTTCAGGAACAGAAGAATTAATAAAACTTTTTGATGAACATCTTAAATTAAATGCAATCAAATATTTACCATTAAAAACAAATGATAGATATTGGGTTTATGGATTAGATTTTCAAATATGTTTAGATTCAATTGGTGGATGGTTTTGTAGATATTATAATTATTTTCGACGTACATCAAATTCAGAAATTAATGTAGTTTTTGGTTCATCAATTGAAGATTGTGTTTATAAAATGTATAAACAATTTGAAAAAGAAAATAAACATAATAAATTAATAGAAATTAAATATTAAAAATAATGAAAACATACTTAATACAACGTGGAAGATTTCAAAATCAAAATCATAAAAATGGTATTGATTCAATAATTAGATTTGATTATATGGGTTCAGCTGAATTTGAATTTGGTGCATTGCCTGAATCATTAAAAATTATTCGAGATAATATTGGTGATTATGTTTATCAAGAAATATCTTTAAAAAATAAAATTATAACCGTTTTTTATAATAAAAAATTTAAAAATGATATTGTTGAATTTTTAACTAAATTATCTGAAAATAAATTTACATTAAAAGAATGGCCAGATTTTGATTCTTATATTTATGATAAAAAAGATTATCTAAATACTAATTTTTGGTGGGATATTGAAAATCATTTAATGTTTTGGAAAGAAAATTCCGAATCCACAGATAAATTTAAACAGTTAATAAATGGAAAATAAAATACAAGTAATAATAAAACCGAACGCAGTTGAAATTAAAGGTAAAAATCGTAGATTTGAAATAATTCAACCATTGATTGAAAATGATAAACCAGATTTACAAGAAAATGTTAATATACTTTTAATTAAAAGTTTATTAACAAATACAAATCAAAATACTGATATTTGTAAAATTGTTGGTAAAACAAAAGAAACAATTTTAGGTTTTACAGATAATGCTTTATATGAATTAACACTTGGTTTAATTAAATATCACTATAATAAATATAAAAATGAGAAATAGTAAATTACTTTTAAAATATGAAGATGAATTATTATCTTTAAATGAAGATAATTATAAAAAATTAGAACAATGGTTATATGCTTCTGACACATATTATAATGATGAAGCAATAATGTCAGATGACCAATTCGATGAATTAACAGAAGAATTATCATTATTAAATAATGATATTGTTAATAAAATTATTGGTACTAAAATTCAAACAACTGAAGGATTAGTTAATGCTGATGAAGTTACATCACAAATGATTTCATTATTTAAAATTAAATGGAATGGTTTAATGACAATGACTGAAGTTAATAAATTCTTGAATCCAAGACGTTCTCAAGAAATAATTAATTATTATAGTTTGAAACTTGATGGTATGGCTATCAAAGTTTCTAAACAAAATGGAACAACATTGATATTAACGCGCGGTGGACAAGATGTTACAGATTTATTAATTAATCATTATCATATAAAAACAATTGATAGACCTATAACTCATGGTGAATTAGTTATTAAAAAATCCGTATTTCAAGAAAAATATTCTGATGAATATGAAAATCCACGTAATTGTATTATGGGGGTATTAAAACAAGACCCAAATGATTTAGATTTTATTGAATGTACTGATGGTATAAGTCCATTGGCTGGTTGTAATTCATTTTGGAAAGTTTTAACTGGAAATCAAAATTTTGAACAATTTTATTTTCAAATGAAAGAAACATATCAATATCAAATTGATGGTATTGTTATTGGTTATTCGACAGAAAAACAAGAAATTAAGGATAATTACCCGTTAAATATAGTTGCTGTTAAATTCAAATCTCCTTCAATACAATCAAAAGTAATAGGAATAGAATGGACACAGAAAAAATCAGGAAATTTAACACCAATAATTATTATTGAACCTGTAAAATTAGATGGAAGCACAATAACAAAAGTTACTGGATATAATTATATGAATTTAAAAACAAGTCATATAGGTATTGGTTCAATTGTTGAAATAACAAAATCTGGTGATATTATTCCTGTTGTTAAAAAAGTAATTACTCGTTCAACAAATATTACAATGCCTGTCCAAGATTATCAAATAAAAGGTAAACATATAGTTGCTTTAGATGAAGAAGAATCTATTTCATATAGATTTATATTGGGATTAAAATTACTACAAATTGATGGCATAGGTCCTGTTATTGCTGAATCAATAGGTAAAGTTGTTAATTTTGATATTGTTGAATTATTCAATACTGAAAATAAACCTAAAATTATTAATGTTATTGGCACTGGAGCTGTTTGGAATAATTTCGAAAAATTTTATTCTATTAAAAATATAGGGTTAGATTTATTAATTGAAATTTTGCAATTTGAACGTTGTGGTAAAACATTATCTAAAAAATTTGCTAAAATAATTTTAAAACAAACAACTGATACATCAGGAATAGATAAACAAGTATTAGCTAATGTTTGTAGTGGTGAAGGATTCAAAAAAATACATGAATCAATGAATAAATTACATTCATTTGGGATTAAGGTTACGAAACCAATAAATATTAATGATGATACTATCAGTTTCGAAATGACAGGAACTCCTCCTGGAATGACAAAAGCGGAATTTGTCAGTAAATTAAAAAAACAATATATTAATTCAATACATACAACCTTAAATAAAGATACTAAATATTTATTTGTTGATAATTTGAATAGTTCATCTTCCAAGATGAATAAAGCAAGAAAATATAATTCAAAAATTGTATTATATTCAGATGGATTACAAGGGAAACTTTAGAAAATTAAATTAGTAATTTTAAATAATCATTAAATAAAAAATTAAAAAATTATGAATCAAGAAACAATACCTGAATCGCTTGTAGCGAGTGTTAAGAGCAGGTTTTTTGCTCAATATTGGGGAACAAAAACACTTTATGTAGGTGGAGTAGAAAAAGTAGAAGTTGGTAATGAGGGATGGAATTTAAAACACACAGATTTCTTTTTACAATTAAAACCGCTATCAAAAATCACGAATGGAGATGCTGAAAAATTAAAATACGCATTAGTAAATGTTGTTGGATTAGATGGGATGATTAGACAAAACTCAATTGATTTAGTAAAAGAAGTCGTTTCAAATTACGAACAAATAGATTGCTTATTTATGCTTCCAAGCTCGTTTACAGATTTAGCAAGAGAATTAGGATATGCAATTGATTGGAATAATTATAAGGTTTCAAAACAGATAGAACTCGGTTGGGTACAGTTGCTCTAAACTTGTTCTTAACGTCCGAGTGCTTGGCGAAGAAGTTGAACACAAAACTTCATTAGAATTACAAATGTTTGAATTAAAGATATAATGTCAATAGAAAATAAAAACGGCAATTTTGCTAAACCGATGTTAGACGATGTTTTTAATAATACTGTTAAATTTAAGACTTTAAAAATAGGTCAAGAATTTGAGTGTTATGGAGATGTAACCATTAATTATAATTATCCTAAGATATGTAAATGTATAAAGGATAGTGAAGATTCTGCACACGAAATAGATGGTGTTAATTTTTACATAGGTCAGAACGATTCTGTTTTTGTAAATATCGCCTAACAGCAGAGCATTGCCGAAGAAGCGGATGAACAAGCCTAAAACTTTGATTAAGCACCTAAACATAAAAAGAAAAAACAAACTTTAAATTAATAACCGAACCCGCTTTTTGCTAAACACTTGTTATGTGAGGTTGTGGGTTTTTAAAACAAAACGTGATGAGTGAAGAATTTATTAAAGAGGAGAAAAACTTCAAAAGACAAATGAAATGGTGCTCTATTATGTGTTGGTTAGCAACCGTATTATTAACATACAAAGCACCTGATAAAATAGATGCTTGGGGAATTATAACATTTGGTGCAATTGTTTTTACAATTATTTATTTCAATATGAGTAAAAATATAAGTTCTTATGAAAACCAATCGAAGTATTAACAATAACGTTTTGCAACTACACTTCTGTTGCGTAAAAGTACAAAATTATCTTTCGGTTGAACACGGAACTGAAAGACACAAAACAAAGTTTAAATTAGTCACAAAGTAGCAATAGCGTGTGGTTGCTGTTATAAGCTGTGTTTCAGCACTAAATATTATGAAAATTCAAATTAAATTAGATTACAACGACAAAGTTTATTTGTCAAATATTCAAGAATACACAGAAGAAGTAGAACAAGTAAAAGATTTAATAAAAAAAAATATCAGAAGGTAAAGTAACTAATTTATCAATTGAAAATGGTTTTGAAGAATATTTCTTTACTAAATCAATTTTAGAAATGTCAATTATAACGATTATATTAACATAACATAACTTAACTTATGGAAACAAAAGCAATGATTTTTGCAATAGAAGCTCATAATTCTACAAACCATTTATATGATGGAAAACCATATTCAATACATTTATCAATGGTTCATAGTATTGCCATAAACTATATTAATGATATTATTCCTGATTTTTTACAAGATGAAGTTTTATCAGCATGTTGGTTACATGATACTATTGAAGATTGCAGATTAACTTACAATGATTTGAAAAAAGAATTTGGAGAAAATATAGCTGAAATAGTTTATGCTGTTTCAAACGAAAAAGGTAAATTACGTAAGGAAAGAGCTAATGATATTTATTATAGTAAAATTAGAAATACACCAGGAGCAACTTTTGTAAAAATGTGTGATAGATTAGCAAATATTAAATATTCGAAAGTAACAAATTCAAGAAGGTTAGATGTATATCGAAATGAACATAAAGAATTTATATCTATTTTAATTAATCAACAAGCATTATCTTATAGAAATATTATTGAAGAAATGGAATATTTATTATCATAATATATTCGATTACTTATATTTTTAAAAATAAATGGATATAATGATTAAATAAAAAATATCATGAAAAAAATAAATCAATCAAAAAATTCCCTTAAATATATTTTTAAAAATAATATTTGGGTTACAGGTTATTATTTAGATAAGGAAATTATTGGAAGAACTTGTATACTTAATAACAAAGAAATGGTTATATGTATTGATGAAAATGCTTCTCCTAATTTAATTAATTTTGATGATGTTTCAAATTTATCAAAATTAAATATTATTGAACAACATATTCCAGAAATTAACAAAACGGAAACAAAAATAACATTCAACAAATTATTGAATTTAATTGAAAATTCAAAAAATTAATATAACAAATAAAAACATTATATAAATGAATACTAAAAGTTTTAACTCAATTGAAGCAACATTTCTTTCAAAATTAAATGAAGGATTTACAACTTTTGATAAATTAATTAATGTTGTTCCTTATAACGAAACAACATTAAAAAATACTATTGAATCATTAATAAATAAAAATATCATCAAATTTGATAATATTCGTAAAGAATATTGTTATGATACTATTGTTGAAGGACATACAATTATTTTAGATGGTAACATAATGTTACCAGTTACTATTATTGAAACAAAAGATAAAATTCTTGTTTCAAGAGGTGAATGGTATGAATTTCCTAAGGATTTCGATATTAGACGTATTGTTTGGAATATTCAAATACCATCTAAAAATAAATCATCATTAGTTGAATTGATACAATCATCAATTTTAAAGGAAAGAAAAACAAAAATTATACAATTACCGGAATATAATAATTTACAAAATAAATTAATTCCATGGTCTCCAAATATAAAATTAAAAATAAATATTGTTGGTGAAGAAATTACAGATGTTAATATTATTTTTGTTGAAAAAATAGGTGATGACGAATTAATTGAATTTAGAGAATTTACTGTTAAATCTGAAATTTCAACGAAAGAATTAATATTGGAATTAACTAAATCAATAGAAGAAAGAGATTTCCAAAATATTAAAGTAAATAGAATATTTAATTTTAGTGATTTTGTATTTTCAGGTAATTCTATTCCATATTTGTTTGATGTTGAAAGTATTTGTTATGGTAAAATAACTTCTATTAAAAACAAAATTGAAATAACATATTTCAGACTTGATGATTCAGGAAAAACAGAAAAACTAAATACAGAAGAATATTTTGATACAACAGAAGGTATTGAAAAAATCAAAGAATTATTTAATTCTTATTGTGAAATTTTATTGTCCAAAAATAATTTCTTAGTTGAAACAAGTGAATAAAGAAACCAAAATTTCAATTCAATATAAAATAATAAATTTTTATTTATTAAATGGTTTCATTGAAACATTAAAAATTTATTATTTTATTGATATAATGGAAATAAATCATATTATTGATGATTATCTTAAAAATCCATATGAAATAATGGAAAGTAAAATAAACTAAATCCCCTTTGAATCAAATGAAAAATGAATATCAAAAAATTGAAAGCCCATTAAGTTCATTTAATAATATATTATCAGAAATTACTAAAAATTTAGAAACTAATATTTTCCAAAAAGAAAAACTTAAATTGTCCGAATCAAATCAAATAATATTTAATAATACAAGCATAACAATATTAGGGTATATTAAATTAGGACTTTTCAATAATGAATTACATTTGAAAATTTGTAAACCTATAAAAAATAGCGATATTATATATTTGAAAAATATCTTAGATAATTGGAATCCCATATCATTACAATTTTTTAGATATATTCAAATGTATAATGTTATTGCTAAAAATTTTGATGATATACCGCATCAACTAGTTGATGCTATAATATCAAAAGCTAATCATTGTATTAGATATGGTATACCATTCGATACTTATCTTATTCCGTACAAGAAAAAAATATCTAAATTATATGATTCAGACAAAGAATATTTAGTTAATTTTTATAATAAATTCGAATATATTTTAAAAATTAATATTGTAAATAAAACAAATTTCGAATATTTAATATTTCGTGTTTTGTCTTCAGATTTATCTGAAAATAAAAATGAATTAAACAATTTACGTTATTTAGAACAGGACCTCATTAAAAAAGGTAATTTAAAAACTCATCAAATAGAAGATTTTATACAAAAATTATTTTATTATGGTGAAATAATATCATAAAATATGGGACAATTTTTAGTAGGAATTTTAGTTGGTATTGTTATTGGTAGTTTAATAACATTATTTCTATGGACACAATCAGAAAAAAACAAATAAAAAATGGCAAATCAAGAAATAGATGGATTGATAAAAGAATCAATTAGAGAATGTTTAAAATTAAATCCAAAATTCCATAAATCAGATACATTAGTATTAACAACATATAATATATTAAAATCTTTATTCATTGAAAGAAAAAAATATATTTTATTAGAAGCCCCAACAGGTTCAGGAAAATCCGTTATTGGGTATCTTATTCATTTTTGTTATGTTTATATAAATAACAAACAAGAAATTGATTTTGAAAACCCTAACGAACAAAATTGGAAAATAACAAAACCAAGAAATACATATTTATTAACATCATCAAAAATGTTACAAGAACAATTATCTAATGATATTACCAAATTTTCATTAGATGAATATCTTATTATGTTGAAAGGTGTTAAAAATTATGAATGTGAAAAATTAACAAAAGAAACAGGAATATATCATAATTATTCTGAACGTTTTTGTATGGGTATGTCTATGGAAGCTAAAGAACAATTAGATTGTTTTCAGACTTGTAAATATATTCAAATAAGAAATGAAGCATCATTAAAAGATTGTACCATATTAAATTATAGTTATTTTCTTAATGTATTGAAAAATCCAATGAATCCTTTTTTTGGAACTCGTGATTTAACAATTGCTGATGAAGCACATTTAATACCTGATATTGTTTTGGGTATGTATAATATTGAAATGACACAATATACATTAAATAAATTTTTGAAACTTACAAATCAAATTGAAATTAATTTTAGGAATTCATTACAAAATGAAATATTTGATTTGAAAATATTATTTGGAAATGCTTTTCAAATATTTTATAAAGCAAATCCAACATTAGAAGATGTTAAAAATTATTTTCATTTAATAAAAGATATTGTTAAATCACTTAATACAATTAAATCAACATTTAATGATAATAAAGTATTTCAAAGTATGTTTGAAAAAGATTTCAAATCATTAGGTGAAGATGTTAAATTTTTGGATAATGATGATTATATTGAATCATTAGAAATTCGTCCAGAAGATACTTTTATAAAAACTGAATTAGTTGGTCATTTCGCTATTGAAAAATTAGGTAATAATCCTGAAGGTTCAAAATCAATTTATAAACATACCGTATATGATTTAAGTGAAGCTGCTTTATGTAAAAAATATTTTCTAACTAAGGTTGATAGTTGTATTTTTATGTCTGCAACACTCGGGAATATAGAGGAATTTGCACAACTAATGGGTATGGATAAAAGTGAATATTCAGGATTTAGATTGTCATCAAATTTTAATTTTAATAATTCACCTATATTATTAACCAAAAGCGGATATTTAGACTATAAGAATTTTAATAGTAATATTGATAAAGTTTTGTATGATGCTATTTATGTAAGTGAAAATTTACATCCAAATGAAAAAGGAATCATACATACTTCAACATTTGTAATTGCTAATAAATTAAAGGATAAAATAAATTCAGGTTTAGTTCCAAATAAAAGAAGATATTTATTTTATTCAACTTCAGAAGAAAAAGAAGCGTGTATTGAAATGATGAAATCTGAAAGTAATATTGGATATATTATTGTGGGACCTTCTTTGTATGAGGGACTTGACCTAAAAGATAATCAAGGTCGTTTTAATATAATAGTAAAAATACCTTATTCAGGTATTGATGATTATACCAAAAAGAAAATGCAAAGATTTCCATTTTGGTATTTAAGACAAACACTAGAAAAGTTAATTCAAGCAATAGGTAGAACAAATAGACACATAGATGATTATTCTAAAATATATATTTTGGATTCGGGTGCTGATAGAGTTGTTTATAATATGTCTGAATTTATGGTTGAAAGATTAAAATCTTTCAAAATTAATTAATAAAAAATAAATTAAATAAAAATGGAACAACAAAATCCAAACATTTTTTTAACTGAAACTTTTAAAAATTTTTCAGCTTCTGATAAATATAAATATAAAATTTTCATGTCTAATATATTACGTTTAGCACGTGAAACAAAAAAATATAATAATGAAAATTTTAATTTTCAAGTTAAAAATGATATTTTTTCTTATTCAATTAAAGATAATAAATGGTTAATTAATAGAAATGAATTTAATCCAACTGCGATTAATGGTATTATTAATTTTCTTGGAAATTATAGTAATACAGATTTGGAAAATTTGGAAAATAATTATGAATTTGAAAGCTATGGAATTTAATATTATTTTATGGAAGAAATTATTATTTACAAATATCAATTAAAAGAAATTATTGATGCTTTAAGAATTACATCTAATATACATAATTCTTCTGAAAGAAAAACTTCACATGATAGAAGTGTAACAAAATCTTTAGAAATTGCAAGAAATTGCTTAAATGGCGAAAAAGATAAAGAATTAATTAACAAATGGTAAATAAACAAAAACCAATAATATCTTGGTATAAATCTGGAAATCCAACGTTAAATTATGATTGGGTTTCCAGACTTACAGATATTAATATTATTCAAACCAAATCAATTACGGATGAATTTATCAAAGTTTGTCTGGAAAACAGAAATCGTTTGTTTTTACATATTGTCATTTCAGGAATGGGGAAAACTCCATTCGAACCTAATATAGATTCAGTTAAATCAACGTTTTTACAATTATCAAAACTTGTTAAATCTGGGTTTCCACAAAATCAAATATTAGTTGTTGTTTCGCCAATATTAAGTAATGATAATGGATTAAAAGCTTTGGAATTACTTTTACGTGTATTTACAGAATTTAAAGATTTACGTTTAAGATTTGTTAGGTTTCAATTATTACAATATAAATCTGTAGATTCCAAATATCAACAACCAGAATATATTACCAAAACAGTTAAAGAAAAGTTTGTTGTTGCAAATGATAATATTTTGAAAAGACAATCAACAAAACAAGTAATGCCATATCTAAATAAGATTAGTTCATTTTTCAAAGATTATTATAAATTACTTAGAAAATATGAAAATATAATTTCTATCGATAAAGGTGAGGAAGCAAAAATTGGAGTAAGAGAATTAATACCTTTTGGATATAATAATTCTTGGAAATATATTGATAATGATGGTAATGAAAAAATGGATAAATTAATTCATTACGAGAATGGTAATAAATACAAACCAATTTTAAATATAATATCTTCAAAAAATCCTGTTAGATGTCAAATGAGATGTTTACTTTGTGAATGGAAACAATAAATTTTAAATTAAATAAAAATTAAAACATGAAAATATTACATATTACTCCTGAATCAAATGGTTACGAAGAAGTAACATTATTAGCTAATAGATATTCGGAAAATAATCATTTGGCTGTTATTGAAAAAGATGGTAAACAATTTATTACCGGTGGTTTTTTAATTGAAGATAATTCCATAAATCGAACATGGCTTGATAAAGTTGCAAAAGAAAAACAATATGGCTTTATTAAAAGTTTACGAGAAATACCGTTTGTTAAAGCATATTTTGAATCAAAATAAAATTGAATATTCAAATCGTAATTGACAAAAATTAAATATTAAAATAATATCAAATATTTTTTAAAAAATCTTTTAAAAAGTTTAAAAAAATATTTGATTTTGCCTATATAATTTTAATTAAATGGATATATATAATATAAGAATAAAACATACTAAATTTACTAATACTAAATTATTTTCAATATGGAAATTATTAAAGAAATAGATTTAACCAAAATAGATTGGAACAATCTAACTCCAGAAGAATTCCAACAGTTTTCAGAAAAGATAAAAGAAAACAAAGAAAATAAGGAACGTAAAAAACGTACATTATTGAAAAATATTACGGTTTCTTTAAGAAATCAATTTTACGAACTTCCTTCAAATTTAGTTGAACGTTTACAAAATATGAAATCAAAACAATCAAAAGAAAAATTGATTGATGAAATTTTGGTAACATATAAACCAATCGAAATTATATAATGAATATATAATCAATTTAATAACAATTTAATACTAGAAATTATGAGCAAAGAAGCTTTAAAAATCGATGATTTAGAAACTGAAACAAGTGCTGCTGAAGTAACAAAAACAAAAAAAGAAAAAACTCCGCCAACTGCTGAAGAAATTCAAGCATTAAAAGATGCCTCTGATAAAATCAGAGCTTTCGGAGTTAGTGATGAATTTTCAAGAGTTTTAGGTTTAGTGCCAATGTGGCATGATACTGAAGCTAATGCTGGAGCAAAAGCTGAAGTTATTGAATCATTTGGTGGTTCTGATAAATTTAAGGATTATGTTGATGGCCCATTCCAAACTGAATTAGCTGTTATTGCTGGTTTATCTAAAGTAGCTTCTACTTTAAACAATGTAAAATCTTTCTACGCTCGTAGAGAAAATACAGGTGTTAAAAAATCGAAAATGGTTCCAGTTAACATGGATTCAGTTGCTTATTTAGTTAATGCAGATTATTTCGCAACACTTGCTGGAATGTCTCGTGAAGATAAAAAAGCTGCATTGTTAGCACACGCTGACACTAAGAAAAATGATACAGTTGAAGTACTTTAATTCTGGGAAGGATTAAAAACTTTAAACTTATATTAAAAACCCGAACAAATATTATTTGTTCGGGTTTTGTTGGTATGATTGAAATTTGATTGAAATTTGTTATAATTTTTTGCATTCTTGAATTTTTGATTTTCTGCTCTCAAAAATTCTACAACACCCACTTTTATGTGGGTTTTGTTGGTATGTTACATTGTCTAATTTTATTATTGTATTAATGTAAACCTTCTTTAACTTGTATTAAATTTTATTATTGAATTACGAAGTGTCCGTAATATATCAAATAATAAAGCTCTAAATTAGTGAAAAAGAAAAAATTTTTATAATTCTGAAAATAGTGAAGCGAAATCATTATTATAAATTTTATGTGACTTGCTCTCAGGCACTTTAGTCACTCGATCGGACGTGTGTTAATATACACTCGTCAAACCCAGTTAATACTTTATCTTCCATATTTGGTTGGTTATTTTTTAACCATTCAAATACCTCAGTGTAATTTTCATTACGCGCCATTGTGAGAGTATTGACAAAAAACCGTCAGATTAATTTTATTTGTGTTTCAGCGCCGCTTATTACTTGCTTATTAAAACACAAATATATTAAAAATTTGATTCATAAAATCCCAACATTAATTTGTTGGGATTTTTTATTTTCCTCGATTTCTTATTCATTCCTATATTTAAGGATATATTAAATATAATCAAAAAAATATTATGGAAAATAATGATATATTAATTAAAAAACATAATTGGAAAGATTTTTCTAATGGTTGGGGTGAATATTGCATATATTGTAATTCTTATGTTGGTATAGGTACTGGTGATTTTGGTATTGGAATATGTAATGAAAGGTTTAATTATGATAAATTTGAAAGTTTTTTGGAATTTCATAATTTTTCATTAATTGATAAATATGCGCATTCAAAATTTCCAAATAAAAAAACAAAAATTTATGTTAAAAGATTTACGAATATAACAAAAACTGAAAATCAATTATTATCAGAATATTTTAAATTACTAAATTTAGATAAAAATCAAATTAAAGAAATCAAACAAATAATCAAAAATAAAAAATCATGAATATATTCTTTTTAGACACAGACATTAAAAAATCAGCTGAATATCACGTAGATAAACACGTTGTAAAACAAAGACTTGAATTAGCAC
>JFJP01040098.1_pt1 | contig 30416 bp, 19 predicted proteins | sample 431651 | NCBI WGS metagenome assembly JFJP01 (sample SAMN02602958, study PRJNA72255) | Microbial mat metagenome, whole genome shotgun sequencing project. | biome: fresh water; feature: sink hole; material: water; isolation source: purple microbial (photo- and chemosynthetic) mats found in... | reverse complement strand
TACAAAGAGCGTGTAGCAGCTTACAAAATGCGTGTAGCAACTTACAAAGAGCGTGTAGCAACTTACAAAATGCGTGTAGCAACTTACAAAATGCGTGTAGCAACTTACAAATTCGCAAAAGCAGCAAAAAAAATGCTTTTTTGCTGCTTTTGGCTATACTATGCTATCGAAATTGTTTCTATTTGGGATTACCGCAACCCATGTTTTTTGCGTCTTTGTTGTACAAAACTACCATTTTGTACTTGCCTTCATCGGGCGACATTCCATCGGAGCATTTTTGGCGTGTAACCATAATGTGCAGGGTAACTTCCTCACTCATAGTTGCAAAAAACGTTACTTTTTTGTCGGCTACCGTATAAGCTTCTTTGAGTTTTATCTGGGTAGCGTCGTCGAAGGATTTTCTAAAATAAGCTTTTAGTGGTCCACCTGGGTCTTCGTACAAAAGATAGTCGTCGGTTACTGTGATTTGCCAAAATGGTTCGGTGCCATTAAAAATTGCTTTTTTAAGCTCAGCTATCGAAAGAGCTTCGCCCAATTCAACTGGCTCGCCTTCTTCTTCAAAGGTTACTTCTTGAGCTACAACCACTTCTTCTTGCGCCGTTACTTGGGTAGTGTCGCTGGCTTCTTCGGTTTGGTTAGTGCTTGTGCCACAGCCAAAAGTAAAAAGTAATGCCAACATTGCTAATGTTGTGATTTTTTTTTTCATTTTGAATTTTTTTTTAAAAGTTTGTGTTAAGTAATAATTAATATTTGTGTATTGATATACAATGTTTTTTATTTCTATCCATTCTTAATTAATCAAAAATGGAATATTTTTTCTTTATTTTTGCTGCAAGTTCGGAATTTTTCTTCAAAAAACAAACAAATGAGCAAACAATTTTTGATAAAAACAAAATAAATGATTGATAGTGTAACTTGATAGTGACCGAAATTCTAAGAAAAGTAAAATTACGCAATTTGCCTCAAATTCTAATAATAAATTGTTCTATTGTTATTTTATCATTAAAAATTCACAATCTTAGCAACTTTTTCTAAAAGTTACCATTTTTTTGCAGGGCGAATGGATTTTTACGCGGAGATAATCGATTAATTTTAGAGCTTATTTCTTTTTACCCTTTATTTTTATCCTTTCCTTTTTTGCCTATCAATCTTTTTTAAAAAAAATCGTCATTTATGAGCATTAAGCTTGTTTAGTTTAAAAAAAATACTTAAATTGTAACAAAAAAAATCTAATTTTAAAAGACATAAAAAGACGAAGCTAAGCAACTATTTACGTCTATAACTTGTTTATTTTAAAGAATGTATTGCAAATTTGATTTAATAAAACTGCCCCCTAATGGTAACTATAAATACAAATGAAATAAGTGAATTGAAAAACAAAATTCAAGAGTTAGAAGAATTAGTTTTTTTGTATCAGAAGGTTTTCGAAAAAAATCCTTTTGCAATTCAGATATTTGACCAAAATGGATTCTCTTTAAATCTAAACAATTCACAAAAAGAATATTTGCAAATACCAAATCTTGAGGAAAGTATCGGAAAATTCAACGTACTTTCCGACCCTTTTGCTATTGCCAACAAAGCAAGTGCTATTTATAAAAAAATATACGATACCGGCGAAAGTTATACACATCAATATGAATATAATTTTGCAGTTGCAGGCAATAATTGGGATACTCGCAAAGATGTTAGAACTTACAATGAGCAAATTATTCCTATTATAGATGCTTCGGGCTCTGTAAAATATGTAGTGGCTTATTTAAACGATTTGAGTTCGCAAATAAAAGCGGAAGAAGCATTAAAAGCCAATGCTTTTGCTTACGAAAAATTGTATCAAAATGCACCATTTCCTTACCAGTCGCTAGATGCAGACGGGTGTTTTTTGCAAGTAAATAAAAAATGGTGCTTAGAAACGGGTTACACAAGTAGCGAAGTCATCGGAAAGCCATTTATTGAGTTATTGGAAGAGGATTCAAAAGTCGTTTTTCAAATTGAATTTAAACAACTACTCAACCAAAAAGTAAGCAACAATTTACGTTTAAAACTCAAAACCAAACAAAATGACACTATATTGGCACTTTTCGAAAGTTGCGTTTCTGAAAATAGGGAAGGGGAATTTGTAAATACCAATAGTATTTTCCAGAATATAACCGAAAAGGAAAAAAATAAGCAAGCTCTTTTGGAAAGTGAAATGCGTTGGCGATTTGCCATTGAAGGCAACAAAGATGGTTTGTGGGATTGGAATATCGAAACCAACGACGTTTATTTTTCGCCTCAATGGAAAAAAATGCTTGGCTACCAAGAATCAGAGATAGAACACACTGTAAATGAATGGCAAACACGTGTTCACCCCGACGATTTGGAAGATACCTATGCCAAAGTAAATGCACATTTGAGGGGGGAAACTGAATTTTACCAAAGCGAACACCGTTTGCTTTGCAAAGATGGCACGTACAAATGGATTTTGGACAGAGGCAAAATAATAGAATACACGCCGCAAGGCAAGCCACTGCGCCTTATCGGCACGCATACCGACATTAGCGAGCACAAAAAAACCGAAAGCGATTTGCAAAAAAGCGAAATGCAACTACTTGTAGCACAACAAACGGCGCACATTGGGCATTGGGAATTTAATTTTGAACACACTAAATTGTATTGGTCTGATGAAGTGTATCGTATCTTTGGTCTTAAACCTCAAGAGTTTGAGCCTACCTACGATTCTTTTCTGGAACAAGTTCACCCCGAGGATAGAGAATTAGTGCACAATGCTTACACAAACTCATTAGCCAATAAAGAAGACTACGATATAGTACATCGATTGAAGCCTGCCGACGGGAAAATTAAATACGTAAACGAACGATGTAAAAACATTTATACGCCCAACGGCAACCTAATCACTTCGCTTGGAACCGTTGCCGATATTACCGAGCTAATAGAAAAAGAACATCAAATTTCGCAACAAAATGCAGAATTAAAAGCCTTGAATAACACACGCGACAAGTTCTTTTCTATCATTGCACACGACTTGCGCAGCCCCTTCTCGGCTATTTTGGGTTTTTCCGAATTGATTATAGAACATATTAAAATAAAAAAATACGACAACATAGAAGAATACAGCAGCTTAATTAATAAAGCTGCCGAACAAAGTTACAACTTACTCAATAATCTGCTGCAATGGTCGCGAATACAGACCCATAAAGTTCACTTCGACCCACAAATGCTTGTGCTCGACCTTCTATTGAATAAAATTACTTACTTGCTCAAGCCCGCCATGAAAAAGAAGAAAATAAGCTTTTTGCTAGATGTAACCATAGGTTTTATGCTAAAAGCCGATAGTTTTATGTTGGAAACGATTTTGAGAAATTTGCTTTCAAATGCAATAAAATATACTCACAAAGGTGGCGAAATAGTATTAAAAGCAAATAGAAAAGAAAAAGAAGCAATATTTTCGATAAAAGACAATGGCATAGGCGTAAGCGAAGAAAATATTAAGCGTTTGTTCAAAATTGACGACAATTTCACCCTCGAAGGCACCGAAAACGAAATGGGCTCGGGCTTAGGCTTAGTGCTGTGCAAAGAATTTGTAGAAAAACACAATGGTAAAATATGGGTAGTAAGCAACGAAGGCAAAGGAGCTGAGTTTTTCTTTAGTTTACCTTATAATTAGTGGTTGAAAGAAAACTACGCAAAATCGGTTCGACCGGCTTGTCCGGTCTGTCCGATGATTTCCTAACAGACTAACCGACAGACCGACAAGTCGGTCGAACGGTTTTCGTTTATTCATTGTCATTCCTAATGTTAAATTTTAGTGGTTAGTAATAGGTTTGTTTTGAAATAAATTTTCTGTTTAAATAACAAATAAAAAACATTGATTTTTTCAAAATATAATAACTTTTGCATCGAATACAAACAACAAAAAAGTAAACAAAAATTAATATTATTTTACTTGCAATTTTAAAATATAAATTTTCGGGCATAAAATAGATGATTATTTTTTTGTTTTTAAAAATAATTGTTTAATTTAGCAGCATGAAATAAAACAATACATACTATTTTACTATTTAAAAATCAACTATTTAATTAAATTTTATATGTTGATTTCAACTAAAATTATTAAAAATATTTACTATAATAGAGTTATGAAACAAGAAAAAAAGGCAATTAGAAATTTATTTTTATTATTACTGCTTACTTTTTTTGCTAATATTTTGTTTGCTCAAACAATTTTTTCGCAAGCAGATTTGATAAAAAAAGAAATTCCCAAAGAAAAGCATTATCAATTAGACGAAGCAGAGGTTATTATTAGTGATATTGAGTATGCTTCTAGTTTAATAGAACAAAATGATAAAGCAATTTATCATTTCAAAGAAAAAATAAGTAGCTATGGCAACAACAAAGAAGCTAAAGTATTGGATAAAAAGGTAATTGAACTGCAAAAAAACTCTGGCAAAGAATTAGTCAAAATAGCAAATTACTATTCAAAACACTACCAACTTATTTACACTATCTATCGCGACCAGTTGGTAACCTACCAAACCACAGACAGACAGAAAAGGCTGAAAGTGAACAAATTACTTGAAAGTGCAAAAACTATCAAAACAAAAATCCATTTGATAGTAGAAAGCCTTCCCTCTGAAAAAGAATACAATGAGCTAAAAAAACAAGTAACAGAAATTAGCTTATTGCACACAGAAGGCACTGACAACCTGAACGAATGTTTTTGTACTTTTTTGAATTGCTATCAAGCAGAATCGCCCATTTACGCTTCTACTAGCTCAGCCGAAGAAACACAACGAATGGTAAAAAAAGAAAGCAAAAATGTAGTTTTTAAAATTCAAATCTTAGCTGCTGCCGAACGCCGCGAAATAGAAGCTTTGCAAAAAAAATATGCACTAAAGCACAGTATAGAAGAAACTTACATTACCGAAGATAAGCTTTACCGCTACACGGTAGGTGAATTTAGCGATTACTACATTGCCAAAAATTATTCAGAAAACATAGGCGTGAAAGATGCTTTTGTAGTTAGTTTTTTGAATGGAAAACGAATTACGATTGAAGAAGCTATTGCTTTGATAGAGAATTATTAAGCAAGGAATAGCATTCCTTGTGTTTAAAAAATACTTAAATAGGATTTAATTAAATACCGTAGTACAAGAGGGTGTCTAAAAAGTCTAAAATAATCAATATTTACTTCTGTAAATATTTAGTTATTACCTTTTCCAAGTTTAAAACTTTGAAAAATTAGCTTTTTAGACAGCCTCCTAAATAAATATAAGAAATTATTTAGAATGTATTCCTTAAAAGTCTTTGAGGTTCATTTTTTCGTGAATCTTTTTAATTGCTTCTTGCCATGAGTCTTCGGGCTTGATAAAATTATATTCTTCCCAAAAAGTTTCGTCGTATTTGTGCTGAACGTCGGCAAAAATATCGCTCAAATCTTCGGCTTCTTTGCGCGAAAACTTAACAACTTGGCTCGAATCAATATCGCTAACCGCCATTTCGAGCACAGTGTCGAAAATAATAGGAAAAAGCTTGTTGTTTTTCTTTACTTTAAATTTGAGTTCGCCCCGCACGTGGCTCAGATAAAATTTGCCATTGGAACTTCTGTAACTAACTATGTATTTGGTATCTAACAAACGAAGTTTCATTCCACGTGTTTTTTTTACTACAAAGCGGCTTTGGGCTTTGTCTATTTTTCGTGGATTAATTTGAAACTCAGCACCAACAATGGCTAAATTGTCGGTATCGATATAAATAGTACCCATGTACAACTCGCCATCGGTGCCTCCTTTTTGTTCAAAATCAATGGCATAGCTTGTTTTGTCGTTGTAGGTTACAATGTCCGCCATTTTGTAATTGTACAAATGAAAATTCTCTTCCAGCAAAAAATCAATTCTGGTTTTAACTACATCGAGAAACAAAACACTTTGCAAACCCGATTTAATTTTTAACACCACGGTATCGCGCAAAGTAACGTTTTTCATTTTGCGCGATTTCAAAACCTTTATCTGGTCTTGCTCGTAAGTGCTAGAATATTCGGATTTATACACTTGAAGTAAAGCTTCGGAAAAAAACATGTAAGTATCACCACGCTTGATTGTTTCGCGATAAAAAGCGGTTAAATAATTTGGCTTTGTTCCGTAATTTTCATCTATTTTGTTCAATGCCAAACGCAACAATGTTTTGGCATCGGTATTTCTAATCACAACTTCTTGAATAGGAACAAAGCTCTGTTTTAGGTAAAAAAGAGAATATTTATTTTGAAAAGAATGTATCTTGTCTATCAAATTTTCGTAGCCAATGTGCGAAACAAGCAAATCTTCATTAATTAAGTTAGAAGGTATTTTTAAAATAAACTCGCCTTCTAAATTTGAAATAACACCAATACTGTAATTTTTTACACTTACCGTAGCAAACGGAACAGCCTCATTGGTCTCTATATCGATTAATTTTCCACGTATTTCTACGTTTTTGTTAAGTGTATCTTTGGGTAAGTCTTCTATAAATTTTACCGCCTTTTGTTTTATTACAATGTGGTTATCTATAACCGTATAAATAAGCTCTTTATCAAAAAAAATAGAATCCAAGCATTTAGAAACGGTTCTATTTTTAAAATGCAAGGATACTTTTTCTTTACTATTAACCAGTGAAGCATCAAAAGTGAAGTTGTAATTTATTTTTTTCTCAATTAGCGAAAGGGCTTTTTCTATCGAAATATTTTTCAATTCGATAGAAATTTTAGAACTCAACACGTTTTCTTGAGCTTTCGCCGAAAGCGATTCTAAAAGAATAATACAAGCAATCAGCATTAAGTAATGCTTTGCTTTACTTAATGCTAAAGGTTCGATAATACGCTTTTTGTTATTTATTTTCAATGCTTTACTTCTTTTCAAAAATAGTTTATTTTTTATAAAAACACAAACTAAATAGATACAAAATTGGCTACGAACTAGCAATTTCGGCGGCAAGCAATTCTTGTGCTTTTTTTATAGCATCGTCTTTTTTCGTAAAAATAAAATATGAAACTAGAGGTTTTTGCACCAAAAAGATACCTTGAAGTATCATTTTTACAACAGGGTTAGGAATAACAAAAACTTGGCTAATGCAGTTATCTATAACAAGTTGTTTGTGTTCTGCCAACCATCGCCCTTGCTTAATGCGCAAACTAGATGGTAAATATTTAGAATCGGTACCATCGAGAATTATAACAAAACGTTCTTTTTGTTGGTAATTCTCGTACAAATCATCTAAATAAACATCAAATTCTTCTTCCGTGGGTTCAAAACCTGCATACCGAACATAAATAATACGCTCTTGAATAAATTCTCTGGTATGATACTGTCTGCTCATAGTCTTTTGATTTAGAATGAATAATGAATAATAGCAATTTAACAATTTAACAATAAAATTTATGAAAAAAGGTCTTCAATATCTTGTTTATCAAGCTGTTTTACAAAAGCGTCGTCGGTTGAAATAATATCGGAAGCAATTTTTTGTTTTTTAGCCTGATATTTCATTATCTTTTCTTCTACCGTATTGGCGCAAATAAGTCGATAAGCTATCACATTTTTGTTTTGTCCTATTCGATAGCATCTGTCAATTGCTTGATTTTCAACTGCTGGATTCCACCAAGGATCAACAATATACACGTAATCGGCTGCTGTTAAGTTTATTCCAGTTCCGCCGGCTTTGAGGCTTATCAAAAACACTCTGCAATTTGGGTCGCTCTGAAAATGCTCTACGCTTTCTTGTCGTGCTTTTTGAGTACTTTTTCCATCGAGATACTCAAAATTTACGTTCTCTTTTTTCAGCTCTTTTTCTATGAGAGCCAGCATTTTAACAAATTGCGAAAAAACTAGTATTTTATGTTTTCCGGTTTTTTCTTTGATGTGCCTTAAAAGCTCTCTAATTTTTACCGAATCCGTTCCATAGTTTTCTTCATCGGGCAAAATAGCAGGCGAATCGCAGATTTGCCTCAATTTGGTTAAGCCTTCGAGCACATAAATTTTTGAACGACCTATGCCCTCTTCGTCAATTTTGTTGAGCAAAAGCTCACGATATTTGTTTTTAAAAGCATCATATACTTTGCGTTGTTCGTCTTGCATTTCGCAAAACAAAAAATCTTCAATCTTTGGTGGCAATTCGGTAGCCACCTGCTCTTTGGTTCGGCGCAAAATAAAGGGATTTATCATACGCTGCAATTCGGAAGCAATTACGGGATTTTGGTCGCGGTCAATGGCATCGGAATAATTTTCTTTGAATTGAGTTTGTGTTCCAAAAAATCCGGCGTTCAAAAACTCCATTTGTGCATACAAATCGAAGGTATTATTTTCAATTGGTGTTCCGGTAAGTGCCAATTTATTTTTTGCCTTCAATATCGAAACCGCTTTAAAGCGCAACGAATCAGGGTTTTTGATTGCTTGCGACTCATCGAGAATGATGTAATTGAACTTAAATTTGCTCAACAATTCGGCATCTCTAGTTAGCGTGCCGTAAGTGGTGAGAATTAAATTAAAATTGTTGAATTCTGAGGTTTCTTTGAGCCTAGAATTACCATAATACATATAAAAAGTAAGCGAAGGAGCAAATTTTTCTATTTCTTTTTGCCAGTTGAAAAGCAAAGTAGTTGGCATTACAACCAAATTAGGCAACTTGCTCATTTGCACTTGCTTGAGCAAAAAAGCCAATATCTGTATGGTTTTTCCCAAACCCATATCGTCGGCTAAAATACCGCCCCACTTAAATTCGTCGAGAAAATGAAGCCAGTGATAGCCCGATTTTTGATAATCGCGAAGTGTTCCTTTCAACTCCTCAGGCAATTCGATGTCTTTTATTTCGGTAAATTCTCTAATGGCACGTTTCTTTTGGTTTATTTCGTGGGCTATTTCGAGGTAATCTTTTTCATCAAAAAGTTCCTCTATAATATTGAAACGAAGCTTCGATATTTTTAAACCATCTTTTTTAATTTCACCTTGTCGGAAGTAACGTTCTAGCTTTTCAATCCATTCTTTGGGCAAAATTCCAAGCTTTCCGTCGGCAAGTTTTACGTAATGCTCTCGTTTTAAGATGGCTTTGCGTATGTCTTTGAGCGAAACGTATTCGTCGCCAAACTGCACTTCCATGTGCACATCAAACCAGTCTTCGCCCGACGAAATGGCTACACGCACTTTGGCTCTGTGCTGCGAATACTTAAATTTAGTGAGTTCTTTTAGTCCAAAAACTTCTATATCTTCTTTCACAAACTCTTCAAAAACAGTCAAAAACCATTGGTCTTTTACAAATTCATCAAATTCTAAAAATAAGAAATTTTCGGTGTACATTTTTACAAAATGAGGATGCTGTGCTCTTAAAAAGCTAAGGTAATTTTTTTCAAAATCAATATTTCGAGTAAGTTCAAATATTTGATTTTCTTTTAGTTCCATAAAACTACCATGCTCAAGTACATTAATTAAATATTCGTTTTCATACAAAACAAAGGGTTTGAACAAAATAAATTTACCTACTTCCGAAAGATAAAGTTGTTTTTTCATATTTAAGCCTTCTATTTTATTGTATTCTAAATTCAAATCGGTCAAACGAATGGGATAATTTGCCGAAATAGGTTTTATATAATCATTGAAAAATGCTTGAAAATTATTTTTCAGGCTCTTTACTTTGTTTTCTGAATTGTAATTTTCGGCAATGAGCATATTGTCGCTATGCGTTTCGATAAAATACAATTCATTTTGATAAACAATAAGATATGGGAAATAGTATTGAATTTCTTTGTCGCCAAGCAAAATTTCTTTGTCGCCAAGCAATAGATACAAATCGAGATTGTAAAATAGTTCGCCCTCGCTCAAATTGAAAAAGGCAGATACTTTTTTGGTATTTATTTTCACTGGAATCAAAACGCTCGACAAATTGCCCAATTCCGATAAATAAATATACGATTTTGAAAGCAAAAGAGCCTTCATTCGTTCTATAAAATTAGCATAATATTTGCTTATGTAAGGACTGTTTCCTTGATTATTAGCTACATGTCTGTACCTATTCATTACACCCGAAACCACTCCTGCTTTGGTAGTGTCTGAAATTTGCATCAATTCCATATCCGAATCGGAAATGCTCATATCAAAAGAATTACGGTAATCGAATCTTCGTATCGGATTGATGAGTTTTTCTTTGGTTTTATTTAATTTTCCGGTAATAGGAAAAAGCTCGAAACTTTCCATATTTTCTCCGTATTCGCTAGCGAAACAAAAAACCCATCCTAGTTCAAAATTTTCGTCCTTTTCTAATGATTTTATGGTATCGAAATTGGGCAACAAATTGATTTTATTTTTTGTACCCAAAGGCACTAATCCTGCAGCTTCGCCTACGGGAATTACTTTTAGTGCATTGTTTTCAAAACGGATATCGAAAAGTTTGCTGTAATCTAAATGTTCAGGAATACCATATAATTTAATAGCTTCTTGTTTTTTTAATTTTATATTTTCAGAGGTAATATCAGCAAAAAAATTACCTTGATACACCTTGAAAACATGCTCTAACATTTGGTGTTGATGAAAGCAGAGTGATTGTACGCTTTTTGTGCACGAACATTTTAGAAATAATTTTTCATCTTCTATTTTAGCTTCAAGTTGGTAATTGTACGAATAAGATTGGTATTTGAAGTTGGCAAAATTCTCGCCTACATTTTCTATGGTAATTTTTACACCGTAAAATGAATAACCAGAGTTTCGGTCATAAGCCAGCAAATCGATATTACGCTTAGACAACAAACGAAAATTTTTAATTTCGGCATAATTGCCAGAACTACTTTTCATTTTTTCTACATACGGAAAATCGGGTTTTGACACGTCGCCATCGGAATAAGTAACATGGTAAAGCAAAGCAACAGAATGCGCACACAATTTATCGGGAGCCATCTGTTTACAACTACAAGTAACAAATGCTTTTTGTCCAATGAACGACACAATGGTTTTAACCTTTTTGCCATCTTTCATTATACCTATAAGAAAAAGCGTATAACCTATCGCATTTTCAGCATTTGAGCCTTGTTTTTTTAGTACCAAAGCTAATTCTTCTTTGCTTAATTTCATTATACCTTATTGTTTTATTCTATTATTAAATTATTATTAGAATTTTTTTTAAAGTCGCATAATTTCATTTTTTTTTAGACGTTTAAAAGTTCATATTCATACATTTTAGGCTCTATTTTTGCAGCCAAAATTTTGAACCTATCTCACTAGCATTGCGTTAAGATTTGAGAAACTTCTGTAAGTTCTTTATTTATTGAAAACTAAGTTGTTTTTTTTATTTTTCGACTTCAAAAAAATTCTTATTCTTGTTATAATTATTTATAAAAAAGAATAGAATTATGTTTCAAGGCAAATACGTGTTTTCTCAGCTTGTTTCATTCCTTCCAAAAGCTATTAAGACTCAATTTTGAATTGCTATTTCACTCTTATTTGATTATTTCATATGCTAAAAAAGTATTAATTTTAAATAAAATAATTCACAAAATATGTGCAAACCCGATTGTAAACAACTAACATTGTTCGATTTATAGCGCAATGCTAGTGAACCTATTTTTAATATTGGCAATCAGTTTTGTATAAACGTTATCAGTAGTATTTTATTTTTGAGTAAAATATTTTCTATTTACCTATTTATTAAGTGCTTGATAAAACTAAACATATAGTTAAATTTGATTAGCTACTTGTATCGACGAATTTACAAAATTAAAGCTACAAAACCAAAATAATACGGGTATCTTTTTGAATTTATAAGCATACGCTACACCCAAGCCCTGTGTCTCAAATAAAAGCTCTACTTCAGAATATTGAGCAAAATGGGTATTTGAAATACTACATTTTTCTAGCAATTGGCGCACAAACGAGCCGTATCTTAGGTTGATATTCACCAAAATATCTTCTTTTTTGTTTTGAATTAAAATCTCAAGCATTTCAACTTTTTTTCCTTTCTTTGTTTTGGAATATTCTCTAAAAGAAGGTTGATTGCCAATCCATACAAAGCGTTTGTTTTTATCTATTTCGGTATTTTGTGCAGCCAAAGCCCTTTCTATTCGAGTGGGCGACATTTTTGTTTTGGGCACCGATAAATCGAACCAATCGGAAAGCTCAAAATCAAAGCCCAAACCGTGCATGTAATTGAACAACGCTTTGCGCAAACCTTCGGCGTATAAGTCATGTTTACAGCCTGTTGGGTCATCGTGCGGAATGTCGTTGTTGGCAAAGCTCGAAACTTGTGTTTTGAGAGCACTCACACCAAAAGCCTCTGGATTTAAGCCTATTGGACTGTGCGCGGTCATCGTAAATTTGTGCCAGTAAGCCGATTGCACAATTCCTGCGCTAAATAATTGGCGCACAATTTCGAGCGAGTCGATTGTTTCTTGAAGCGTTTGTGTTGGAAAACCGTACATTAAGTAAGCGTGTACCATAATTCCGGCAGCAGTAAAGTTTTCGGTAACTTTTGCTACTTGGTCTATATCAACACCTTTGTTGATGTTTTTCAAAATTCTGTCCGAAGCCACTTCCAAACCACCCGATACGGCAATGCAGCCCGATTGTTTGAGCAAAATGCACAAATCGGCAGTGAAATTTCGCTCAAAGCGCACATTTGTCCACCAAACAAGGGTCAAATTTCGCCGAATTACTTCCAAAGCAAACGCTCGCATAAGCGAAGGCGGCGCGGCTTCATCTACAAAGTGAAAACCGTTTTCGCCTGTTTGAGCGATTATTTGTTCCACTCTGTCGCACAAAATTACTGCCGAGTTGGGGTCGTAACGCTTAATGTAATCGAGCGAAGTGTCGCAAAAATTGCATTGCGCCCAATAACAGCCATGCGCAAAAGTAAGTTTGTTCCAACGCCCATCATTCCAAAGTCGGTGCATGGGATTGGCTATTTCGATAACCGAAAGAAAATCTTTGAGTTGGAAATCAGAATAATCGGGTGTTCCAACTTCGTTTTGTTTGTAGTTCTTTTTTTCAGAAAAATTTCGATACACCAGTTCGCCATCTTCTATTAAAAATGTGCGCACCAATTCAGACGAGTTTATTTTTTTGTTTAAATAAGCAATCAGTTGATTAATTGGAGCTTCACCATCATCGAGCGTAATAAAATCGGTAAATTCAAAAATGCGTTTCTCCGAAAGCGACCGCAATTCGGTATTCATAAAACCACCACCAAAAACAATTTTAATTTTCGGGTATTTTTGTTTAATAAACTGACCACAGCGCAAAGCTCCCAACAAATTACCAGGGAAAGGAATACTTACACCCACTAAATCAGGAAAATACGTATTTATTTTCTCTTCTAGTAATTGAATCAACACCTCATCGATAAAACTCAAGGGCTGTTGTGTTTTTTCATAAATAACATCAAACGTATTGGCTGATAGCCCAATGTATTCGGCATATCTACTAAATCCAAAATCGGAATCGAGCGTTTCTACTATTAAATCGGAAATATCTTCGAGGTAAAGAGTTGAAAGATAGCGAGCTTTGTCGCTAATTCCCATAATGCCAAAAAGAGTTTCGGTATCTTCAACCTGCTCGAAACGAGAAGCTTCGGGTAAAAATTCATCGTTGCAAATTAAATGCGCTAAATTTGTTTTTTTGTTTTGCAAAAATGAAATAACCTCGTCGATGGTGTTAATGTATTGATTTTTAAGCGCAACTATTCGAGCGGCATTCATCGAAAGCTGAGGTTTATTTTGCTCTATTCGCTCAAAAACCTTACTTAATCCTTGCTTTGAAAAAACACGAAGTATGGTTTCTATACCCAAATCGCATTGAAACGAATCTATGTTTTGAGTGTTCAAAAATCCTTTCAAATAGGCAGTTGCCGGATAAGGAGTATTGAGTTGAGTAAAAGGCGGCGTAATTAAAAGTATTTTTGAATCCATTTTTATAGTTTACTAAAAAGTTGCTTTAATTTGAAAATAATGAATAAGAAAATGAAAAATGAAAAATGAAAAATGAAAAATGTTTTTTTTTAATAATATTTAACAATTTAACAATAGAACTATTGAAACATCAAAACAGCCGTTTCGCCGTTCGATTTCACAAATGCCCTAAACATGCCTTTGGTATTGAAAGGCATCGAAACATTTCCGTTTTTATCAACGCAAATTACGCCGCCAGTGGCATTTTGTTTTTTTAGCTTGTCGTTAATTACAAATTCCGAGGCTTCTTTTAGACTCAACCCTTTGTAGTCCATCAATGCCGCAATGTCGTAAGCCACCACGTTGCGAATGAAAAACTCACCATGTCCGGTTGCCGAAACCGCACAAGTTTCGTTGTTGGCGTAAGTTCCCGCGCCAATAATGGGCGAGTCGCCAACGCGTCCCCACTTTTTGTTCGACATTCCGCCGGTGGAAGTGCCGGCAGCTAAATTGCCATGCGTATCTAAAACAACACAGCCAACCGTGCCGTTTTTGTCGTCTTTTTGTTCTTTTTTGAGTCTGTCCCAACTTTCTTGCGTGAAAAAGTATTTCGGTTTTACGATTGTCAATCCTCTTTCGGCTGCAAATTTTTCGGCACCTTCTTTAATTAAAAAAACATGCGCCGAGTTGAGCATCACTTCTTTGGCTGCTAAAATAGGATTTTTGATAGTTGTAACATTAGCAACTGCGCCCGCCTTAATTGTTTTGCCGTCCATGATAGAAGCATCGAGCTCATTTTTACCATTGGCTGCAAAAACAGCACCTTTTCCGGCATTAAATAAAGGCGAATCTTCTAAAATAATGATGGCAGCACAAACTGCATCAATCGCCGAACCGCCATTTTTCACAATCTTTTCGGTAGCATCAAGAGCTTCTTGAAGTTTTTGTGTGTAAGCATCTATTTTCTCTTGTGTGTAATTTTCTTTTACTATATTTCCAGCTCCTCCATGAATAACTACTACATAATTAGGGTTTTGAGAAAACAAAGTAAGTGAAATACTAAATGAAAGAAGTGAAAAAAGAAGTTTTTTCATAGATACAATAGTTAAATTATTCAATGAGTGAATTTTACAATTTTTTTTCTATACAAAGACAATACAAAATTAGTAAATATAATTGATAGCATAACTTGAAAATAACAGAAATGCTAAAAAAAAGTAAAATTATACTGTTTAAGGTAATAATTTGCGCTTTTATTAAGAATTAAATCATTCGAAATTAATTAGAATCGGCTCATTTGGCTTACTAAATGTTTTTTAGGACTAAAATGTATTTTATGAACAAACTCTAACCAACAAATAACAAATAAGTTAGCTGAGATTTCTATTTATGGTTAATAAAACAAAAAAGCCATTCAAAAAAATGAACAGCTTTTCGTAAAAATAAAAAAATAAAATAGTTAGATGTTAATATTACGCCTTATATGAACTACTTAGCTTTCGCTTTCTCCTTTTATAGGGTAGAAGGTTCTTCGGGTGTTTTCGTCCGTGAGTGCCCTCTTAAAACTTGAAAACTTATACTTTTCTTTTCAAAAGACGCTGCAAAGATATAACATAATAATTTAATTTGCAAATTTTTTAACTATTTTATATAAATTATTTTTATTATATTATAAATAATTCTATTAAATGCTAGTATTTACTGGTGTTTTCAATTTTAATTGAAATGTTAAAATTAATTTTATTTATTAATTATTTAAAATAAAAGTAAAGTATTTTATTAAAATATAAGTGTAAAAAGAGGCAGTTATAGTTTTTTTTATAGAAATTGTTTAATAATTAATTAGTTGTAAAATGAATATTGTTTAGATGTAAATTAAAATACTAGACATATTCCAATAAACGTTTTATATATAAAAACAACTTTGAAAAAAAGATTCGCTTGTTTTTTTTAATAAAAATGCTTAATTTGCCAAATAATAAAAACTAACTATTAAAGAGATGAAAATAATTTACACATTTATTTTATTGATAATAGGATTGTTATTTTTTAACAATAGCAAAATCCTTTTGGCACAAGGAAAAGTGCATGAAGTTATCATTCAGTCAGATACAATTCAATATTACGAAATAAAGCTCAACGATGGTACCGAACTAAAAGGTACAATAAAAAAACAAGACTCTAAATTGGCGATAACAACTCAGAATTTGGGTGTTGTGCTAATAGATATTGACAAAATACATAGTATCAAATCTTTGCAAGCTACCGATATGAATAGCAAATATTGGTTTAAAAATCCACGCGATACCCGTTATTTGTTTTCACCTTCGGCGTTTAATTTGCAAAAGGGCGAAAAATATTATCAAAATACTTACATTGCGCTAAATTCTATGGATTTTGGCATCACCAACCATTTTTCGGTAGGCGTGGGCTTGGAGATATTTTCCACTTTTGTGTCTCTTTCGCAAGGTCAATTTATGCCCATTTTTTATATAACTCCTAAAATTGCAACTCAAATAAAACCCAACTGGGGCGTAGGTGCAGGCGTTATTTATGCAAGTATTCCTAATTTTAGCGACGAGCGTATGGGACTTGGACTTGCTTATGCAGTAAATACGTTGGGCAACAGAGAGCATAATTTGACCTTAGGAATTGGTTTTCCGTTTATTAGAGCTGAAGGTTTAGAGCAGAATTTAAGCCAAAGACCTGTTTTTACACTAAGTGGAATGACTCGAATTTCGCATAAAATGGCATTGGTGAGCGAAAATTGGTTTTTGCCTATTTCTGAAATGGATAGAGCTTCTAACTATTATGGGTTTTGGACTTATGGTATGCGCTTTTTGGGGCAAAAAATTAGCATCGACCTAGCATTTATAAACAATAGAGACATTGCACAAGGTATTTTTATTGGAATTCCGTACTTAGATTTTGCAGTTAAGTTTTAGAAGATGATTTAAAATTTATTATTTTCGGATTTTTTTACGTATAAAATAACAATAGAATATTCGAATAATTTAATAATTTGTTATTTTAATTTAGAAAATCTTCGTGATTTTATTTTCTTTTAGAATTTTGGTCGCTAACAATTTATGTTATCAATTTTTTATTTCTATTTATTTTTTTAATTTTGTTGTAAATTTCGGTTTTTCCTACGAATAATGAAACTTTGGCATAAAAGTTTGTTAAAGAAGTTACTAAGCTAAAATTAAAAGAGCCATGACATATATTTTTGATGAAAAAAATTCGGTATTGAATAAATTCATTGCACAATTGCGCGATGAAAAGATTCAAAAAGACAGCATGCGTTTTAGAAAAAACCTAGAACGAATTGGCGAATTAGCTGCTTATGAAATAAGCAAAACTCTTAATTACAGCAAAACAGAAGTAGTTACTCCTTTGGGTTTGAGCGATGTATATGTTCCTGATGAGCAAATTGTTATAGCGTCGGTAATGCGAGCTGGCTTGCCTTTGCACAATGGATTTTTGAATATATTCGATGATGCTCAAAATGCCTTTATTTCGGCTTACCGAAAATACCACGACGACAATACGTTTGAAATTAGCTCTGAGTCTGTTTCTTCGCCTAACCTCGACGGAAAAACGCTTATACTTGTTGATCCGATGTTGGCTACTGGAAGCTCTATGATTGTGGCTTACAAATCGTTGCTTAAAAAAGGAAAACCCAAGCATGTTCATATTTTTTCTATTATCGCCAGCAAAGAAGGGGTGGAATATGTAGAAATGAATTTTCCGAATAAAAAATTTACGCTCTGGCTCGGTTCGGTAGATGACGAACTTACCGCACATGCCTACATTGTGCCCGGTTTGGGCGATGCTGGCGACTTAGCTTATGGCGAAAAATAAATAGTTGTGCAACTTGAGGTGCGAAAAGTAACAGATTCTAACTAGAATTACTATTTTAGCGAATCAATAACTCAATTTATAAGAGAAAATTGAAAATTGTATTTTAATTTTTTAAGCCATTTGTTTGTTTAGTATCAAAAAAAAATCATATAAAAGAGAGAGCATAGCTTTTATTTGTCAAAAATAAAAGTTAGGCTCTTTTTTTGCTTTCTATTTATTTTCAATAAAAAAAATCTAAAAAAAATAACTGCAAATGAAAAGGATTAATTATTTCTTTCTGATTGTTCTACTTACTATTTTTAGTGCGTGTAGCGAAAATAAATTTAAAATAGATGTGTCGAATATTGACGTAAAACTTCAAATACAGCGGTTCGACAAAGACTTATATACCCTGAATCCTAAAAATTTAATAACAGAAGTACCTATTTTAGAGGAGAAATACCCAATTTTTTTCGAGCTTTATACCACTCAAGTTTTGCAGATAGGTTCTACTAGCGAGCGCGATTTTTTCTTTCGTATGCAAGATTTTCTTACTCACCCCGATTGGTCTAGTGTTTATAAAGATGTAAATGACCGATTTAATGACTTGAGTAAGTTCGAGCAGCAACTTATTTTAGCATTTAAGCATTACAAATATTATTATCCTAAAAAGCAAATTCCCGAAATTTATACTTGTATGTCGGGATTTAATTATGCTGTATTTACCGATGAAAAAGTATTGGGCATTGGATTGGATTTCTATTTAGGAAAAAACGCTACTTTTTACGAAATGGCACAATTTCCTCAATACCAGCGTTACAATATGGAGCCCGAGCGAATGATTGTAGATTGTGTGCAAGCCATTGCGCTTACCGATTTTCAATTTAACGATTCGGTGAGTAATTTGATGGCACAAGTGATACACAATGGTAAAATTCAATACTTTATGCACGCACTGATGCCGGAGGCTCACGATACTCTTTTATTTGGATATACACCTTTACAACTCAAATGGGCATCAAGCTACGAAAGTAAAATTTGGGCTTACATGGTGGAACAGAAGCATTTATTCACCGACGATGATTTGATAATCAGAAAATACATTGAGCCTGCACCTTTTACGTCATATTTTACCAACAATTCGGCTCCTCGTTTGGGTGTGTACGTTGGTTGGTGCATTGTGCAGTCTTTTATGGAAAATAATTCAGACGTAACGCTTCAAGACCTCATGGCAATGACCGATTACAATTACATTCTCACCATGTCGAGCTACAATCCGTAAAATAGTTAGCTTAACTAGATATTTTAACTTGTTATTATTATGGTTATTAGTGAGTTTGGGTATTGTGTTTTAGCTCAAACAACTTATCTTTTTTGAAAATCGTCGGAAAGAACTTGCAAAAAAGCTTTTCCGTAATTTAATTGCAAAGAGTCAGTAACTGCTTGCGTGTAAATATATTTTCCGGTATTGTTGTCGAAAATGAGTTTCAATTCTTTTTCCATAAATCCAAACCCGTTATTGAATGCGTAAAAGGCATAACCTTCAAAATCTTGCGAAAAAAGATTGTTGCTAAATATAAAATCCTCGCACGGAGCATTTAATTGAGTCAAGAGTGTTTTGGCAATATCTGTTTGCGAAGCGTATTTAGCTATGGTTGTGTCTTTTACCGAAAGTGCACCGCCTAGCCAAATCATCGGAATTTGAAATTTTTCGGCTGCATGGTTGGGTGTGTTGAAAGGAATAATTGTTCCATGGTCGGCAACCAAAATTACCAAAGTATTTTTCCACCAAGTGCTTTTTTTTGCTTTTTCGATAAACTGCTGAAGCGATTTATCGGCATAATGGGCTGCATTAAAAAAAAGAGAATCTTCTGAATTGCCTTCAATTACGGTCTTCATGGGTACATCGAAAGGCTCGTGGCTTGAGGTTGTGAACATAAAAGTAAAAAAAGGCTCGTGAGGTTTGTTGTTCAAATCGCGGAGCATTCTGTCGAACACCACGTGGTCGTGTGCGCCCCATTTCGAGTTCAAATCTTTGCTTTCAAAATCCTCGATACTAACAAGTTGTTCAAACTGTCCGTTGGTTAGAAAGCCTTGATAATTGGCAAAACTCAGCGAACCTCCGTAATAAAAGCGGTTGTAGTAACCCAGTTTTTTAAGCTCTTTCGATAAAAAAGGCAGCGATTCTGTTTTTTTTGGAAAACTAATAATGTTGCGATTGGGAAACGACGGATAGCCACTCAATAGGGCAACCATTGCGCGGTCGGTACGGTCGCCGCTGGCATAAAAGTTTGAAAAATAAACCGCTTCTTGCGTCAATTTTTTTAGAAAAGGAGTTGCGTTAGGGTGCTCAATTATTTTGCTCGACAAACTTTCTAAAGCAATGAGTAAAATATTGGGACGTTGCGTATTTAGTATTTTATAAGCTTTTTCGTTGTTTGTGGTAAGATTTTCGACTATTTTTTCTGCCTCTTCTGTTTCCATAAACGAAATTTTGATGCTTGCCACATCGCTTTTTAGTATCGAATAAATAAAATTCCAAATAGGATTGATGGCTGCATGATTGGCAAAAGGGACTTTGTGAAAATAAACAGAGCTGGTTTTTATGGGAATAGTACCTATGCCACCACGCATAGGAATTACAATTAAAACGCTTAATATCAAAAAGATAATGGAATGCCAATAACTAATTTTCTTGAAATTTGAAAAACGAACATGTACCCATTTTTCATACAACTTGAAAAATGCAAAACTCAATGCCACTGCAACTATAAATAATGCAATGCCCTGAAAAATAGGTACTGATGCTGTAAGTGCTTGTATATCGGTTAAATAAAGTAGTGGCGTAGCATCGAGCCTAAACCCCCAATGTCCGTAGAGTTTGGTGTCGATAATATTGAGTAAGTTAAAGATTAAAATTAAAATAATGGTATAAAATTTAAAGAAAACCGACACAATTTGGGTTTTGAACAAAAATAAGCCCATAATTAGGCTTGATAAGAATAAAATATACGAACTTACCGACACATCGTGCAATAATCCATGATAAAAAACCGCCAAATAGTCGCGAAATGTGAGTTCGCTGCCAAAATTTTGATTGAAAAGTAGAAAAAAAAGCTTTGCCAACACAAAATAGACCAGCCAAAATAGGAAATAGCGAGAAAGTAAAAGGAATCTTTCTTTCATAATCCACCAAAATATGTGTTTTTTGTGATAAAACAGTTTGTAGTTAAAAGAAAAAAGCCCTTGTAGTACAAGAGCTTTCTGTGTGAATTGGTGCGGAAAAGGAGGGATTCGAACCCCCGGAAGTGTTACCTTCAACGGTTTTCAAGACCGCCGCATTCGACCGCTCTGCCACTTTTCCAATTCGGCTGCAAAAGTAAAATCTTTTTTTGATATTGCAAAAAAAAATGTTCTTTTTTTACAAAAAAAAGTGCCATTTACCAGATTGCGCTTATTTAGGTTGTGACGAGAGAATTGTGACTATTTTTTTAATTGTTTGATTTATAATCGTTTTCTTTAACATAAAATATCGTTTATTTTTGTTGTGTTATTTAACTAATTGATTGTGTAATAAATAGAATACTTAAAAAAGTTGTTTAAAATTCAATATTTTTTGATTTTTCGGGAATAAAATAATATTTTAACATTTTGTTATTCGAATTTAGAAAAATTTGTGTACTTTTACTTTTTTATAATTTCGGTTACTTCATGAGTTACTCTATCATTAATTTAATAATTTAACAATTCAACAATTTATGAAAGAAATTGTTTTTTTAAATAACAATGCTAATAAATGGAAAAAATTTGAGGATTTGCTTAATCCTAACAGCAAAACAACTCCCGACGAAATAGCCGATTTATTTATAGAAGTAACCGACGATTTAGCTTATGCACGTACTTTTTACACACGCAGCAAAACAACTACTTACTTAAATAGTCTGGCATTAAAAGCCTACCGCAGCATTTACAAAAATAAAAAAGAGAGCTACAAACGTATCTTTACTTTTTGGAGCGAAGAACTTCCTCTGGTCTATCGTGAAACTCGCAAATACATACTTTATTCGTTGGCTATTTTTTTACTTTCCGTAGCCATTGGCATTGTATCGTCGGCTAATAATATTGATTTTGTGCGAATTATACTTGGCGATGAGTATGTGGACATGACCCTTCGCAACATTGAAAACAAAGACCCCATGGCGGTGTACAAGTCAATGCAAGAAACCGAAATGTTTGTAATGATTTCGCTCAATAATATTTATGTTTCCTTTTTAGCTTTCGTATATGGAGTTTTTGTTTCGATAGGCACAGCTTATGTACTGCTAATGAATGGAATAATGTTGGGTAGTTTTCAATATTTCTTCTACGAATACGGAGTGCTCAAAGAATCGGTTTTGACTATTTGGATACATGGCACACTCGAAATTTGGGCTATAATAGTAGCTGGAGGAGCAGGCATTACGCTGGGCAACAGTATTTTATTTCCCGAAACCTATTCGCGTATAGTATCGTTTCGTGTGGCAGTGCGCAAGGGACTAAAAATGGCAGTTGGCTTAGTACCTATCTTTATTGCAGCCGCTTTTCTCGAAGGTTTTATTACTCGCCATACCGATTTTCCCGATGCCGTAAGACTTTTTATTATTTTAGCCTCACTCTCATTTATTGTTTGGTATTTCTTTATTTATCCCCAAAAAGTTTTTGAAAAAGTACTCAAGCAAAATAGTAAAACGAGAAATGAATTAAGCTAATAAATCATTGATTTACATAACTAAAAAGCATTAATCGTTAACCATAATTTGTTCGAGAATAATTAAAACTGAAAATATATAAACGGTTGCACATCTTCCGACTGGAATTGAATAACCAATTGAACAGCTATAATAAAAAAGGCAATCTTTAGCCAGTAAGGCGAATCTACAAATTTTTGGGTAGTTCTTTCGGCATACTGCAATGAAAAGGAGTGCATTATATATCCTACAATCAGCATAACAATCCAAGTACTTCTAACACTTACAAAAGGAGCTATGTAAGCTAAATCCATTTGGGTAGCTATCTGAGCAATCATTTGCCAAGCTACCTGAAAACTTTCGGCTCTAAAGAAAATCCAAAGAAAAATTACAAAATGAAATGTAACAAACCACGATAAAAATGTAACTACATAAGTATTAGGTATTGCATCGAGCTTTTTCTTTAAAAATTTGTGTATTGCCAGCCCAATTCCATGCCATGCGCCCCAAAAAACAAATTTCCACGAAGCTCCGTGCCATAAACCACCTAAAAACATGGTAATAAACAGGTTGATATAAGTACGAACCTTGCCTTTACGGTTTCCACCCAGCGGAATGTACAAATAATCGCGAAGCCACGACGAAAGCGAAATGTGCCAACGTCGCCAAAACTCAGTAATATTTTTCGATTGATAAGGCAATAGAAAGTTTACTCCAAAATCGAAGCCCATCATAAGTCCCAAACCAATAGCCATATCGGAATAACCCGAAAAGTCCATGTAAATTTGCAAAGTGTATCCGTAAACCGCCATTAAATTCTCAAAACCCGAATAATGGGTAGGGTCGGCAAAAACCAAATCATTGTATTGTGCAATGTAATCGGCAATTACCGCTTTTTTTATCAAGCCCATAATAACCAAATATAGACCAGAATACATAGCTTGGCGTGTAATTGTAATTTTTTTCTCTAATTGTGGCAAAAATAAGTTGGCTTTTACAATTGGACCTGCCACTAATTGAGGGAAAAAGGACAAGAAAAATGCATAATCGAGTATATTTTGGCTTGGTTTTAGTTAAAAAGATGTCGAGCGGCTGAAAGTTTGTTTGTAAAAGTTGTGCAATGTTGAAGGCTAAAAAGTTAGTGTATTTAAAATATGCCAAAAGCCCCAAACTCATAAACAATGCGAGCAAAAGCCAGAATTTTCGAAGTTTTTGATTTTCTGTTTTGTCAATCAAAATTGCAAACCCCCAATCGGTTATTGCTGTAAAAACTAGAATAAGAAAATACCAACCGCTTGATTTATAGTAAAAAAAGAAACTAAATGCTATAACATAAAGTGTTACCGAAAGCCGATTGCCTTTGATGAGCGCGTAAATAACTACAAAAACAGTAAAAAGCACAAAAAAGCTACCACTATTGAAAAGTAATGGGCTTTGAGAATCGTAAATAAATAATTGTGATAAAAATTCTTTCATATTTAAAGGCATTTGCACATTTTAAATTCGGGCGCAAAATTAGAACTTTCAATAAGAATTGCAATTTATTTGACAAACTATTTTTGACAAAAGGTTGCATTATTTTAACTCTTTGATTGTGTGTAGAATGAATAAGATATAAGACAAATTGAAAATTTAATTTTATTAAACTAATATACCAAAAGACTTTATCAAATTCCTTTAATTTGCATTATAAATAGACCAAAATAAAAAGCGAAGCACCTGTAATCGAAAAACCTTGCAAAAATCCAATATAAACTTCAGTAGTTGAATGTTTTTGCAAATACAAACGAGCAAAAGCGACCAAACCGATAATTAAAACCAAAGGTGCAAAAATAAAATCGAGATTAATCCAATAAACCAACGCCACAAAAAGTATGTAAGCCAGCACACCGCCTGCGCCTACCATGTGTGTACTTATTTTCCAAAACCATGATATTGTGGCAGTTACAAACGCATTGATGCTTATAGAATAGATAAACAAAAGCACCACTTTGGGAACAATTCCTCCCGATTGTAAAAAAATATAAGTACTTAATGTAGAAATAGTTAAAACAAACAAAGGCAAAACTCTTTCGCGTTTCTTTTCCAGCATAAGCGAACTGATAAGCCCCAAACTTTGAAATGCCAAAACCATTATCAATGGAATGATTATCACCGAAATAATAAATATTCCATACACATAATTTTTGAGCGAACTATGCAAATAACCTATTCTACTGTCGGTATTGAACAGTAGAAAAATAGCATAAAGCGGCATAAACAACGGGTGAAAAACAAACGATATTATTTCGGAAAAAGTTTTTTTCATTAATGTTAAATTGTTAAATTGTTCATTATTCATTATTCATTATTCATTATTCATTCTTTATTTCTCAAAGTTCTTTTCGTAAGCGAGCTACTGCAATGTCTAGCTGTTCGCGGTATTTTGCAACCGTCCGGCGAGCTATGATATAACCTTTGTCGGCTAAAATTTTCGATAATTTATCGTCGGTCAAAGGTCTTTTTTTACTTTCTGCGCTAATGCATTCCTGTAAAATTTTTTTGATTTCGCGGGTCGAAACCTCTTCTCCCGACTCGGTTTGCATTCCTTCCGAAAAGAAATACTTTAGCGGATAAATTCCGAAATGAGTTTGAATGTATTTGCTATTTGCTACACGCGAAATAGTAGAAATATCTAAACCTGTTTTTTCTGCTATGTCTTTCAAAATCATTGGTTTAAGCTTAGTTTCGTCGCCGTCGAAAAAGTATTCTTGTTGGTATTCAACTATCGCATTCATGGTGTGAATAAGCGTATTTTGTCGCTGTTTGATAGCATCGATAAACCACTTAGCCGAATCCAATTTTTGCTTTACAAACTGCACCGCATCTTTTTCGCTGCGTGTAGATTTTCCCATGCTTTTGTTTTTAGAAAATGTATCGAGCATTTCGGCATACGTTCTGTTTACGCGCAATTCAGGAGCATTCTTCGAGTTTAAGCTCAATTGAATAATGCCTTCGTCGTAAGTTAAAATAAAATCGGGAATAATTTGTTGAAACGCTTTATTTTCTGAATCGCCAAACGAACTTCCTGGTTTAGGATTCAATTTGATAATTTCGGAAATTACTTTTTTGAGCATATCGTCTGAAATGCCCAAACGCGAAGTGATTTTGAAATAATGTTTCTTGGTAAATTCTAAGAAAAAGCTGTTCATTATCTTGCGAGCCATTGCCAAAGGCTCATTGTGTGCGTCTTTTTCTAGTTTTTTGTCGAGCTGAATAATTAAACATTCTTGTAGGTCAATAGCACAAACTCCAGGAGGATCAAAGTTTTGCACTATTTTAATAATACGCTTTACTTCCTCTTCCGATACCAAAATATTTTGTAAAAAAGCCAAATCATCTACAATAGCTTCAATAGAGCGTCGCAAATAACCTGTTTCGTCAATATTTCCAATAATGTAAGTGGCAACAGCATTTTCTGTTTCAGTCAAAAAATGCAAATCTAATTGCGAAATCAAATATTCGTGAAACGTAATATCTTGAGTAAAAGGAAGTTCTACAACCTTATCATCTTTGGAGTAATTGTTTGAGTTTAATTTGTAATCGGGAAAATCATCGTCGTCCACATACTCACTTACCGAAAATTCCTCTATGGTTTCGTGGCTGTCTTCATGAATATCATCATGGCTATCTTCTTGGTTGTCTGTAGAATCGACGGTTTGCTTCTCAGCATCGTCAAATCCTGCACCCTCTTCCAAAGCCGGATTTTCTTCAATTTCTTTTTTTATTCGCTGCTCGAGTTGAATAGTAGGCACTTCGAGCAGCTTAATCAATTGAATTTGCTGTGGCGAAAGTTTTTGTAATAACTTTTGTTGAAGTTTTTGATTTAACATGTGCTTTAAGTTCTTCTTATATCTTTAGAAAATGTCTATAAATTATGTTTTCTTGGTTACATTCCAATTTTAAATTTCTGATTTAGAATACCAAACTACGTTTTTTTAGTTGCTACACCCTCGATAAATCTAATTTACAGAAGCCTCTTTATTTTAATCTAATATTAAGCACCAGTGCTATTTATTTTTGAGCAAAACCTTTGCTACTTACTATCATTAAAATTATGCTATTTTAATTCTTTATTCACTCATTTACAGCACACAAAAAGATTGTTTCTTATTAGCCTCTCAGCAAAAAACGCATCTTTTTCGTTATTTTTTAATTTTAAAATCCTCATTTACTGGAGGTAAACTACTGGTTTAAAATTTCAAACTGCTTTAAATTTGTTGTTTTTATCTAACACTAATTAAAAATCAAAATAAACGAACTAAAATATTTTCAAAAATATAAATTTTTTTCTAAAAAAAATAGGAATAAAGGTATAATTTTTGATAAAACATACTTTTTTTTATATTTTTCTGAAAATTAAGTACTTAACAAATATCTTACAATTCATTTTTTTAATGTTCTTATTCGATTTTTCCTTTGTTTGAAATTGTAAATTCAAATTATTTTTTGTAAATTTGTAAAAAAACACAAATACCCTCAAACAAATATGAAAACAAACAACACAAAAGGTTTTTCGGGCTTGTTTTACGAGCGAGCTTTGCCCAACGAATATTTAGTAGTGGTAGGAAAAAAAGACAGCAAACCTATTTTGGGTGGGCGTAAGTTTAAGTGGTTCAACAGGTTCATGCGCGTGCCGGCGTATGTGCAACGCTTGAAATTTGTTACCGACAATGCAAACGTCGATTACCAAGGAATTGGGATAGAAGGCTACGCAACATGGCGTATTGACCCCGAAAAACCCGAAAAATCGATTTCTACTCTCGATTTTTTTGGAGAGAATGATCCAATGAGCAAAACCAATGAAGAACTTAAAACCATTTGTATTGAGGCAGTTAGGCACGTTATAGCCAACATGAGCATTGATGATGCTCTCAAGAAAAAAGATGATATAGCCAATAATTTGAAAAATCAATTAAAAGTAATTGAAGAAAAATGGGGAATTATCTTCGACCAAGTTGGTATTGAGAAAGTTACCGTTATGTCGAATCGACTTTTTGCCGATTTGCAATCCGACTTTAGAAGCAAGCTAAAGCTTGAAGCTGAACGCTCTAAAATGCTAACAGATAGAGAAATAGCAAAAGAGCAAAATGCGATTAACGAGAAAAACTCGCTCGAACAACTCGAAACCAACAAAAAATTAGAACTAATACGCATAGAAAACAAAACAAAGATAGAAGAACGTGAACTTTCTGAAAGTGTGAGCATTGCAGCTCAGAAGCAAAAAATAAAAGAAACTGCTTTTAGAAACGAAATGGCTTTTAACATGGAGCAAGAAGAAAAAAAGCACGAACTCGAAATTCTTAAAAACAATTTGCAATTAGTTCTCAATGAGCTAGAATCAAAAACATTGGTAACTCAAAGTACGCTCGAAGATTTAAAAAACCAAATAAGTGAAAAGCAACTAAAAATTGAAGAACTTTCGACACGTGTATCGCAAATTTATACCGACGACAAGCTTCGAAACGATTTTATTGTCAGTTTGCCTAAAATTTTTGGTGCAATGAAAATTGATAATTATTCAATTTTAGATTCGGGTTCCGAAAATTCAAGTTTGCCTGTTATGAAGCTGCTCAACGAACTCTTGCATTCGCTCAAAAGCTCTGGACTTGACTTTTTTAATGCTAAAAAGTAATACAAGTAGTAAACCAAAATTAATTGTATATCTTGTGTACTAAGTGCTTAAAAACAAACAAATAACAAAGGTTTTGCTCAAAAATTATTAGCATTTGAGTCTATTGAAAATTTTAAAAGCTGTTTGAACAAAATTCAAACAGCTTTTTTTGGCAACTAATCTGTATTTTAGTTATTTGTACAAGAAATATTTTTTTGCTTTTTCTTTAAAAACAAGCGCGTCTTTGTTCCAAAGAGCTTCGATGTCAGAAAATTTATAGTTTTTCATAAATTCTTTGCGTATTTTGTCTGTTCCACACACTTTGTCGAACATATCAAATCTATTTTCGGCACCCTCAAAAACAGAAGTATCGGGCTTCATTTGGTAAGCTACTTCGGCAAAACGAAATTGAATTTCGGTAAGTTTTGCCTTTTCTTTGTCGGTAAAATAAACCTGAACGCCCGAAAATTCTTGCTCTTTTTTGCTCAAATAGTACGGCTTAAAATGAATAGGTCTAAAAAGAACGCCTTCCAATCCTAAATTATTCATGCGTTTTGCAAGTTCTTCGCCATCAAGCCAATTGGTTGCAAAAATCTCGAAAGGCAAAGTATATCCCACGCCAATCATGTTTCCATCGAGCTCGCCCAAAATGCCCGACATGGCATAATATTCCGATGAGTTTGCCCTTGGAATGTGCGGCGAGCTTGGAACCCAAGGCAATCCGGTTTGCTCAAAAGTCATGCTTCGTTTCCAGCCTTCCATTTTCACAACACTCAATTTGCATTTTAATCCGTTGGAAAGTAATCCGGTTTCGTTGATGTAGGTTGCAAACTCGCCTGGGGTTAATCCATAAATATACGGAATGGGGTATTGGCTCACAAAAGAGAAGAAGCCTTCTTCTACCAAAGGACCTTCAAATCTATTGCCACCCAATGGATTAGGTCTATCTAAAACCACTACTTCAATGTTGTTTTCGGCTGCCGCTTCCATTGCTAAGCCCAAAGTACTGATAAATGTATAAGAACGAGCTCCAATATCTTGAATATCATATACTAAAACATCTATTCCTTGTAGCATTTCTTTGGTTGGCTTTCGAGTTTTTCCATAAAGAGAAAACACTGGCAAGCCTGTTTTTGAGTCTGTTTCGGCTCCAACATGGGCTCCGGCAGTAAAATTTCCTCTTACTCCATGTTCAGGTCCGTAAAGAGCTACCAAATTTACCTCTTTACTTTCAAATAAAATGTCGGTTGTAGATTTGAGCTTTGAATTTACTCCAGTTGGATTAGTTATTAAACCCACTTTTTTGCCTTTAAGTACACTAAAGTTGTTTTCTTGTAATACCTCTAATCCTGTTTTTACTTTTATTGGCTGTGCGCAAGCATTAAGAACCGAAAAAAGCAATAAAATAGCAATACCCTTTTTCATGTAAAAATATGTTTATTAAATGGTTATGTTTTATTTTTAAAAATAATGAAATTTATAAAGTCATGAACTTTTATTTCACAATTTGTATTACAAAAATAGATTTTAAAATTAGTATAACCAAATATTTTAATAGCTTTTTTAAATTAGTTCTGCAATAAATTTTTCGTAATCTCTTTCGCTTAAATACCATAAATCGAGCCAATTAAGAGCAGCTTTAGTGGTTGAAAAGATTTCAAAATCGATAGGTAAATTTTGCATGGAAAGCGTAAAAAGTATAGTTAGGCTTGTTTGTTCTGGCGAGTCTGCTAGAAAAGCACTTTTTCGTTTTTTTATATATTGCTTGTTTTCTTCTTGAAACTTTGCTATTTCTTTTATTTCGGACAAACTAATATTTGTTTTGGCATGGCGCAAATCAATTAAGTGGTTGAATGTTGGGTCAAATTCAGGCATTGAATTTTTGCTTTTTTTTGCACTAAGTATAGCGTCTAGTGTTATTTCACCAGAAAAAAACTCAATAATTAAGTTATATTGAGGTAGTATTTTATATCTAACATTAAGCATTTTTATATAATAATTACATTGCTTTTGGAAATAAATATTATGAGTTAGCAAATATAATAATAAAAAACTTGTAAACTTACCTTTTTCTAAATTAAATTTTAAATGTTTTTTTATTTGAAAAAAAATACTCATTCTTTTGTGCTTAAGAATGAGTAATTTGAAAGCGTTTTTGTTATTTTTTCAAAGGCACAATTCCTATTCCTGGGCGTTGGGGCAAGGTAACTTTGCCGTTTACTATTTTTATACCATCAAATTTATCGTTGCTAATGAGAATGTTACCATCTAAATCTGCCCAATCTACTAGCGGCGAGAGTTGTGC
>JFJP01037852.1_pt1 | contig 30417 bp, 28 predicted proteins | sample 431651 | NCBI WGS metagenome assembly JFJP01 (sample SAMN02602958, study PRJNA72255) | Microbial mat metagenome, whole genome shotgun sequencing project. | biome: fresh water; feature: sink hole; material: water; isolation source: purple microbial (photo- and chemosynthetic) mats found in... | reverse complement strand
GATCTTTTTCTGGCCGGCAAAAAATCTGGAGGTGCAACTCCCCTGGCCGATCCCTCTAGTGAACATACCAGGCACCCCTCGCTTTCCAGAAATCTCAAGCTGCTGGCGATCTTCGCCAGTCTCTGGGGTATCCCTTTTCTAGCCCTGTATTTTCTTTTACCCGGATCGATGTTTGCAACTGAGGCTTTGTTTTTCACCAAGGCAGCTTTCCTGACCTTCGGCGGGGCCTATTCGCTGCTCGGCTATATCGCCCAGGCAGGCGTTGAGCAGTATGGCTGGCTGACCAGCCTGCAGATGATGGATGGACTCGGACTGGCCGAGACAACCCCCGGGCCGCTGATCATGGTCGTGCAGTTTGTCGGTTTTCTGGCCGGCTGGAACCAGTCAGCGCCGCTTGGTCAGTTTTTCGGAGCGGTAACCGGTTCGCTTGTCGCCACCTATTTCACCTTTCTGCCGAGCTTTATGTTCATTTTCGTAGGAGCCCCGTATATCGAACGATTGATCGGCAATGTCAAGATGTCCGCCGCCCTGGCCACCATCACCCCGGCCGTGGTCGGGGTCGTCCTCAACCTGGGCGTGTGGTTCGGCGGCCATGTCCTGTTCCCGTCGGAGGGCTTCGCCTGGTTTTCCGCCTGTCTGGCCATTGCCGCATTCTGTCTCATGCAGTTCTACAAGGTCGGCATTATCCAGATAATAGCCGGCAGCGGAGCCCTTGGCCTCCTCTGGCATTTGGTAGGTCTGTGACACGATATATTTGATATACGTTCCTACTATCTGCCGTCACAGCCATTCCGGCAGTCGCGATTGATCGTCCCCGGCGGGCACGGGCGATTGGCGTTGTAGTCCCAATGCGTGCAGTCTGGCTGCCGATCTGGCTGCCGATCTGGCTTTCTCTGCCGATAATCATCATGATAGTCACGATAATCATCCCTGCGATCGTAACGGTAATCTCTTTGTCCATCATAATCGTACCGGTAATATCTTGAGTCATCATCATAACCTCGATGACCAGGGTAGCGCTGCATGCTTGAGCAGGGAATATTGCTCTGGCAAGTTCGGTATCTCCCGCCCGAAGTATCGTCACAGTAGGTGGCATACCGCTGCCCCGGCTGACAGACGGCTCGATGCGTATTCAGGCCGAGTGCCGCGCACACACCACCGGACCCCGGCCGATAGTTCGGCAGTACTCGCCAGGAACCAGAGCATTCAAAAGCCATCGCCGCCGAGGATATCAGCAGCATGGCGCCAGCCACAACAAAGCCCATACCCAATGAATGTTTCATGATGTTTTCTTCCTCCCTTGCCTGAATAGATGTCAATCCTCAACAAATTGAGCACTACAGAAATAGTATAGTACACAACGACGTACATGCAATTCTGAGGTTTCCCCATGCACTGCTGGAAACAGCATAACTTCAGTCAGCATATGCAGCTATGCCTCCCAATATGCCGGAATGGCAAAAGGAGTGGCAGGAGCACTGGAATGAATTATTCTGTTTTTCCGAGGCCTGCTCTTGCCAACCTCGCCAAAAGCAACCTTCCGACTGCTTGCCTGCTTTGCTCATCTCCAAGCAGACTCTGATTGACCTCCAGTTCAATGCCGAGGTATTGATCCCCGCTAAACCGGCGGCGCAGGGCTGTTGTGTGGCCGTCGGCTGTGCCGCGGTAGGGAGCATTCATCCGGACCTTCAACGACGGCTGCAATTCCCGCAGCACTACCGCCATCTTGCGTCCCAGCTCCTTCTCGCGCCGACGGGCAGGATCGTAAAGAATGCCTATCTCGTTTGTTCGCGCAATTCCCTCCAGTACCGGCGTGAACGAATGCAGGGAAAGATGCAGGATTTCATCATGTCGGGCAATGGCACTGTCGACAGCCTCCAAGACCTTTTTTCGAAAGGGCATGTACCACTCGGCAATAATCCTCGTTTTCACCTGTCGAGGGAGATGCCGTGAGAAGGAGGAGAATACGTCGGGATGGCGAAGTGAACGGTTGAGATCGATCAGCAGCCGACTGCAACAGCCATAGAAGGCATCCTCGGCTAAAGTCTCCAACTCTTTCGCCACAGCCAGTGCACCGATATCATAGCCGAGATGGGTCTCAAGGATATATCCCGCCCCGCTAAACAGCTCGGCAAATTCTTCCGGAATGGCTGCCACGGCATGTTCGCAGCTGAGGATGATGTTCATAGCAGGAAGAGTTTGTTATTCTTGAGACAATCCGCCAGCCGTCTATACACGGCACGCAGGTTATCGCGCCGATAATCCCCTTCAAGCCCGCGCATTATCCTGGCTGCAAGGCTGCCCTGGCTGAGAATTGACATAAGCGGTTCAACCGCTGCAGCATCAAGCTGCCCTCTGCACCGCTCAAAGAGAATCTGCCAGATATCCCTGACCCGCACGCTCCCAACCGGCAGGCCGAACGCCTGCAGAAAACCGGTATCGCTCACCAGCACCTCGTCACCAGTCTGGATAACCTGCAGAAAGAGATCCCGCAGCATCTCGGTATCAACCCGTCCCTGTGTAATAGCGTCCGACCAGCTGCCGGACGTCAGCCCCCGCAGGACTTCGATGATCAGTTGGGCAATGCTGCAGTCGGCCATCGGACATTCCTGCACATCGAGAATTCTAATTTCAATGGCACCCCGGTCGAAGCGGGCGATCGCCCCACGGGCGTTGAGGAAATACTTGTCCATGATTCCTGATGGATCAAAGGGGGCTATGGCCGCCATGATCGGCTGGAAGATCCGCTCCTCGTATTCGCTCTCGCTGCCGATGACCTCGGGAATCAGGCGACCAGTGAGGACTGGCAGCCGATCCTGGTTGTGCAGATATACCTTGAGCCGTGAATCAAGCCAGCCGGTCGGATGACCGTCGAGAATTGGCGAACTGGCCGTGAGGGCGGGCAGCAGGGGCAGCAGCAGACGGATGGCGGTATGTAGCCGGGCAAACTCGGCATCACTGCAAAACGGCAAGTTGAGATGGGCGCTCTGCAGATTGGCCCAACCGTGGCCGCGGCAATCGAAGATGGTATTGTAGAGGGCATAGATCTCGTGCGCATCGTGCGGCCAGAGGACCATCTCTTTGGCCGGGTCCATCCAGGGATGGCAGGCCCCGGGCAGCAGCATGCTCCCATGACGATCGAGTATGCGGTCAATCAATACGATGTTCAGCTGAAAGTTCCTCGATGCAGCCAGGAGATCAAGCGTCGGGCCGTTGGTCTTGACCTCGACGACATGGGCTGTCAACTCGTTTGACCAGGCGATCGCCCCGTTATCCACGTCCGAAACCTGGGTGCCGCTGAAATCAAGGAACAACAGGTCGGCAACCGGCCGGACATCGAGCGTCTGGCGATCCACCACCATGTATTCGAGTTCAAGGCCGAAGCCCTCGAAGAGATGCAGACCGGACTCAGTCATGCTCTGCCCCAGTGCGTTCAGCGATGCGCCGGAGAAAGGCGTCGATGATCTTTTTGTAGATCACATCCCCTTCCATGAGATCCTCCACTCCTTCGTCGATATTGGGATTTTCGTTGATCTCGATGACGATCGGCCTGTCGTTGATAAGCTTGATGTCAATCCCGTACAGACCTCGGCCAATGGGTTTGACCGATTTGACGGCAATCCTCAGAATGGCCGGAGGCACCTCGGTGAGGCTGATGCCCTCGAATCCGCCGGAGACATCGTTTCTCTTTTTGGCCGCCCAGTTGTAGATCTGCCAGTGATCCTTGGCCATCAGATATTTGCCGGCAAAAAGCGGCTCACCGTCGAGAATCCCCACTCGCCAGTCATATTCGGTGAAACAGTATTCCTGGGCGATAAGCAACTCGGACTTTTTGAGCATCGAATCAATGAGATCAGTCAACTCAACGGCCGTCGTAGCCTTTTTCACCCCGAAGGAAAAGGTGGAATCCGGGAGCTTCAGCACACAAGGCAGCTTGAGAGTGGATTCGACCAGATGTCGGTTGCGGCGATGTACTATCATGGTCTTCGGGGTGGCCACTCCGGTTGAGTGCAGGAGTTCGGCAAGGTAGACCTTGTTGTTGATTTTAAGGATAGATTCCGGATAATCGAGCAGGGCGATACCCTCGCGCTGGGCATGGTGAGCAAATTGATAGGTCTCATTGTTGACATGGGTATTCTGGCGGATAAACAGGGCGTCGTACATCAACAGCCGGCTGTAATCCTTGACCGAGATCACATCGACCTCGAATCCGGCCTTCTCTCCGTATCGTACGAATTTCTGAATGGCCTTCTTGTCCGACGGCGGCGCAGGGTCATCCTCCCGATAGAGAATGGCCAGGGCATACCTGCCGATATGTTTTGCTGTTTTTCCCGAGTCGTAGCGCTTGCGGCTGAAATATTCTTCGGCTCGCTGCAGCACAAAGGGGAAATGGCTCTCAGGGATATCCTTGGTCGAGATGGTTTTGATGCTCTGGATGTGCCAGCGACGACTACGCACAAACCTGACCCGGAGAAACGGCACGCGAAACATCCGGTGCAACAGGTTGCTGATATCATCGTATTTCTCGGCCAGGTTACGGCCGAAATAGACGCTGAGGGTGAACTCATCGGAACGCAGATCCTTGAGACGCCGCTGAATAAGCGCATCAAAATCCTCGGACATCAATTTGATGACAAAGGGCTTCTGCACATCGAGGATATTGCCCACCGTCGGAATCGGTTTGTGACCGCGGGCCTCAGCCAGCAGCGAGACATAATAGCCCTTCGACTGGTAACTGTATGACTTGCTGAGATTGAACACCCGCAGGTTCCTGGCCTTGGCCCAGTCGGGATTGGTCAGATACTCGTACGAGGAGACAATCGCCAGATCCGCAACCTTGATCTTCCAGGTATCGGGGTTATCGACAATCAGTATCTTATTCATGGGACGCCATGATCGGCTGGACGATCAGCAGGTTGGCATCATAGGTCATGCTGCCGAGATGGATGGCGTTTATCAGCCGCTGCACCGGCAGGGTATAGTACTGGGAACCGCAGAGCGGGTTTCCACTGTACGGATCGGCGATGCGCACCATATCCACCGCGGTATAATCGGTCAGCACGACAAAATGGCCCATCGGTTCGCCGGCGATATCGTCGTACAGTGAGCGTTTTCCCCGTGAGATCTCCCGCATCGAACTGTACAGATAGGTGGCGCTGAGGCCTGTGAGTATAGGAATGTTGAGCTGCAGGGTGTTTTTTAAAAGCTCAGGAGTCAGCTGATCAAAAAGAATTCTGCCGCCCTGCCGGAGAAAAGCGATATAGGCCTGACTGGCCTGGAGAAACCTCTTCTTTCTCTTGATTTCCTGCTGCTGTTCGAGCTTGCCGATTAACCCCGGCGAATCGAGAACCGTCCAGGACGGGTCGAACATCTTCAGATTGTACGAATAAATGGTCGCCTGCATGCCCCGGCGCAGGGCATCGATACCGAGATAGACCGCAAGTGTACCGCCTGTTTCGAGTGAGCATATATCGGTGATAAGTTGGGTCAGATCGACATCGAGGTTGTAATAGCGATAGACGGCATGAAGAGATGTTGGACCGCAGGTGATATCATCGGGCTGAGGAAGGATCGTCAATTCCATGGCAGAATACCCCGGAAAAGGTCGGCGCTGCTCATATCAGGCATAAAGTTCCGCCTGAGCCTTGTTTCCCGGCAGCGCAGGGAGGACTGTCCACTCTCATTCTGCCAGAGTAATGGAGCAGTAGTCAACATAATCTTGCTCGGCAACCTGCCCCGCTCGGTTTGTCGCCGCGCCAGTTTGGAGGGGCCTTCTTGCGCAATCGATCATTGTACCCTTATCCCTTCGAGAAAGGGAATCGCAGATTTCGGAAATCCTGCCCCGGCACGAGGCACCACCACGTAAGCGGTTACTGTTTTCACGCCAAAAGGCAGCTGCACCAAGAGCTGGATCGCGCATGAAAATTGTGCTATTTTACGCAAGGCAATCCGCAGTATCCATGCCTTGCTGAGGTGAAAACAATACCATGGAACAGGCCAGTGGCTAATTTCTGTTAAGAATTGGCCTGAAGATGCGGCGCGGATGTGATTTCCAGCAGCATTGTTTTTCTGTTCAAACGATCTTATCGTGCACAAGGAATATGAATTCACGGCCGCCGACTCTACGAATCACGAGAGTTTCCTGAAACGCGAATCAGGGAATGAAACAGGGTTTCATAGGAGATTAGGGATGGAACACTCCCCACTGATGATGCAAGGTGCCTTTACCTCCGGGAAAGTCCTGGAGGTAAAGGCACCGCTTGATCCTCCAGATATCGCCACGGAGATCTTCGGAAAGGTGCTCTGCGTCTATTTCTACAGCCGTCTCGACCATGCCTGTGCCATTGCCAACAGCTTGCCATTTGCTTTCCAGGCGGCGATGTTCACTACCGGCATCGATACCACCATGCAGGTCTACCGGCGGATTGACGGCTCTGCGGTCATGGTCAACGACCACACCTCCTTCCGGGAAGACTGGAAGACTTTTGCCGGCTTGATGAAGTCGAGAAGACTGGGTACAGGCAGCGTTCCCCACACCATCAGGAATAAACAGGTGGAGAAGATGCCCATACTCCACTCAGCTGCGCTATGACTGGCCGTCGGCAAGGAGAGGAAATCCATCCTGACACTGCAGGATTGGATGGTTACCGGGGTTTTGAACAGGGGCCGATCCGGCCGCCGAGCGAGGCTGGCAGCCTGCTGATCCGCATCACCCGCAACTGCCCCTGGAACCGCTGCACCTTCTGCCCGGTCTACAAGGGCCGGGAATTTTCCCTGCGGCCGGTGGATCATGTGCTGGAGGATATCAACCGTGTGCACCGCTATGTCCTGGCGATCAGGGAGTGCGCCGCGCACAACGGCAGGATCTACCCGCAGGATATCGAGAGGATCAGGGCCGGGGAGGGTACGGAAGACCGGACTGCCCTGAATGCCGCCCTGAACTGGGCCAGATCCGGGATGCGCTCGATCTTCCTCCAGGACGCCAACAGCCTCATCATCAAACCTGACCGGTTGCTCACCATCCTGCGCCACCTGAAGAGCTGTTTTCCCTGGGTTGAGCGGATCACCTCCTATGCCCGGTCGCATACCCTCGCCCGGATAAGCGATGCCGAGCTGCAGCTGATGGCTGAGGCCGGTCTGTCCCGCATCCATATCGGCATGGAATCGGGCTCTGACAAGGTCCTGGCCCGAGTGAGGAAAGGAGTGGACAAAGCCACCCATATCCTGGCCGGCAAGAAAGTAAAGGCGGCCGGCATGGAACTCTCCGAGTACATCATGCCAGGTCTGGGCGGCCGGGCCTTATCCGGGGAACATGCCCGGGAGAGCGCCGACGCCCTCAACCAAATCAACCCCGATTTCATCCGCCTGCGCACCCTCGCTATCCCCAATCATGTCGAACTGCACGAGGAGTACCAACGCGGGGAGTTCGAAAAGCTCACCGATCTGGAAACCGCCCGGGAACTCCTGCTGATTCTCGAAACCCTGGACGGCATCACCAGTACGGTGAAGAGCGATCATATCCTCAACCTTTTCGAGGATGTCGAAGGAGTCTATCCCCGGGACAAGGAAAAACTGGTCGCCATCGTCTCCAGTTTCCTGGAGCTCGACCCCATCGAGCAGATGCTCTATCAGGTCGGCAGGCGGTTGGGGATTTTCCACGGTCTGGCCGATCTGCAGGACGAAGCGGCGAGACGCCAGGTGGAAGCGGCCTGCGACCAGGCCGGGATCACCCTGGAGAATGTCGATTCGGCGGTCGACGAATTGATGAAGCGATTTATCTGATTTCCTGCGATACTTAATGCACGGGAGTGTACTGTTCCCGGAAAGTTGAATCTTTATTCACCCCAAATAACCATGCGCAACATCCTCTTCGACCTCGACGGCACCCTTACCGACTCCAGCCTCGGTATCACCCGCTGCGTCCAGTATGCCCTGGAACAACTCGGCCGACCGGCACCGCCGGCTGACGAACTGCTGTTCTGCATTGGCCCGCCGCTGATCGAAAGCTTTGCCGTGCTGATGCCGGATGGGTCACCGGATCTTCCCCAGAAGGCAATTCTCCATTACCGCGACCGTTTTGACCTCGTCGGCAAGTTTGAAAACCATGTCTACCAAGACATCCCCGAAACCCTTGCCGAATTGCAGGAACTTGATTGCCGGCTGTATCTCGCCACCTCGAAGGCGGAATTTTTTGCCCGCCAGATTCTCGACCACTTCGAACTCTCCCCCTTCTTCACCGGTATTTACGGTGCCCGATTCGACGGCAGCCTCTGCGACAAGGGCGAATTGATCGGCCATATCCTCGATCAGGAAGGGCTGGCAGTGGAAGAAACCATGATGATCGGCGACCGCAAACATGACATGATTGGCGCCGCGACCTGCCGGGTCGGGAGCATCGGCGTAACCTACGGTTTTGGCAGCGTCGAGGAACTGACTGCCCATGGCGCCGGCCACCTGGTCCATGAGCCGCTGGCCATCCCCGGACTGATCTCTCGCCTACGACAGATCGGTGCAGGCGAAGCTTCCTGCCGGTGGCCGCAACCGACGCCCGGATATTGATCCTCGGCAGCATCCCCGGTCGCGAGTCGCTCCGGCAGCAGCAGTACTATGCCCACCCCCGCAACGCTTTCTGGCGGATCATAGGCGAAATTTTCGGCGCCGCCCCGGGCCTGACCTACGCCGAGCAGCTGCAACTGCTGAAAGACAATGGCATCGCCCTGTGGGACGTTATCGGCAACTGTCGACGGAAGACCAGCCTCGACAGCGATATCGAACCGGAATCGATTGCGGTCAACGACTTCGTCCATTTTCTCGCCGACCACTCCCGGATAGTTACGGTTTGCTTCAACGGCGGCACTGCCGAGACAACCTTCCGGCGCAAGATCCTGCCTTCCCTGGACCTTGAAACACGCCCTCTCCTCCTCCACCGCCTTCCCTCCACAAGTCCGGCCAACGCCGGCTGCCGCTATCTTGACAAACTGGCAGCCTGGCGGGCACGATTGATCGGCTGAGACCGTGATCTTTCGCCGCAGCACCATCAAATGGTGATATGAACAGATAGGTTCAGGCTGCGTTCGTCGAGTCGCCAGTTGCGGCAGTCCGACTTTGCCATTCTATTCTGGATCACTCCAACTGCCTGGCACCTTCTCCTCATGGTTTGAGATTTTTTGGGACCATCAGACTTTCACCAATTACCAGAATCTTGCAACGTTCTGCCGCTGCTTGTTTGCCGACAATGGCCGCCTTCAGCTCGGCAAGTGGCTGGTCATAGCCGGTATCGGCAAGTGGGAATGTACGGTAGTGAATGGGGATAATGAACGGACGGCCGAGATCATCAAAGGCCTGCACGAATTCTGCTGGAGACATATGTCCATAGGCCATGAACCAGCGTGGATTCGAATCACCGATGGGTAATATGGCCAGGCGGAAATGCTGGAATTTCTCTTTTGCTGCACGGAAATAATCGCCATTGCCATAGCCGCTGTCGCCGACAAAATAAATATTGCCGCCCGGTGTCGTAATAACAAATGCCGCCCACAGTGCCTCATTATGGTCAAAGATTCCCCGTGCCGACCAATGATGCATGGGTTCGAGATGAATAGTAACCAGCGGATTGATGACAACCTGCTCACCCCAGTCATAGGTCTCTGCAGGAATTGCTGGATTTCGCGCTTCCATCAGGAAGTCGTTGCCAAGTGGCATGATGATCTTCGGCTGGTGGCGTTCCTGGAGCTTCGCAAGGGTCGAAAGATCCAAATGATCGTAATGGTTATGACTGACCAGGATTACATCAATGCGCGGCAGATCGTCAAAGGCAATACCGGGAGGATGGACACGACGCGGTCCGATCCAAATAAACGGGCTTGCCCTCTCAGCCCAAACAGGATCAGTGAGGATATTCAGCCCTGCAGTCTGAATAAGAATGGTGGCATGGCCGACCCAGGAAACCCGCAAATTATCACCAAACACCCTCTCAGGCGGTTTGTCATAAGCAGGGAGTTCTCTGTATTCCGGCCAATACTGCGGCTCGGAGGTCATCCGCCATGTAACAAAGGAGGCAAAACTCTTATCCATCGGCTTGCCCGGATTAAAAAACCTCCTGCCGTCGAAATGATCCGAGGCAGGTCCCTGGTATGGGCCGGCGCAGCAGCCTAGTAAACACGTTAAAATCCCCATGCACAAGAACCTCGCGCATCTTTCCATCATCGTTGTTTCTTTAACTTTTCGATTGCTCATCCTGCCGCTCGCCCTGCACACTGGTGATAGAATAATTCATCGCCCGATAATGTCATTGTCCTTACCCTCGTTGCACGCCAGGCAAAGGGTATTACTGTATCTTGAAAACAACCGGTTGAGAGTGCTATTAATAAACTAACCATCGAAAAAATTGAAAAAACTTCCCTTTGGTGTTGTCCCTGATCCCTTGGCCATACTATAATCCTGAATCATCATCCTGCGGTAGACGAACCGTGCTTAACCCTGAATGCAGAACCGTGATACACAACCCGGCGTTAACAAATAGGGGTGTCGGTGCATCTCCATCGAGGGTTATACCACCAGCATTACAGAAGAAATGATCGGAAAGAGTGGTCAAACTTCGGTAAATATTGCCCGTTTTTGTATTGATAGGCCTTGGCGTTTTTGCTCAAATGTCTGATATTGGTTTCAACGAAAAAATTATAAGGACATTTTCCATTTGACTGGCGTCTGATTCAGCCGTTGTGAAACTTTTATGGAGCTGGGTTTATGGAAAAAAATACGATGTTCATTTCTGTTCGTGTAGATTCGGATCTTTCACAAAAAATCGTTGGTAAAAAGGATATCGACACTCGCTTCACCGATGTTGCCGGTGCCGATGAGGCCAAAAAAGAACCGCAGGAAATTTTCGACTATCAGGCCAGACCGGAACGTCATCTGGAGGTTGGCGGCCAGATGCCAAAGGGTGTTCTTCTTGTCGGCTCCCCTGGGACTGAAAAGACCCTCATCGCCGAAATGTTCAACAGCGCTATTGAGGCTCTGTGTGATTTCATCGAGACAAATGAAAACGAAAAAATAAAGGTAATAAAGGACATATCTGCTACGGCTATAGGCATCCGATCCTCCTCTGGATCGTTGTGTTAGCTATCGAACGTACCAACTTTTGGAAGGTTTTCAATTTCTAGAGATCGTAGGTCTGCAGTTCCCGAGGTAAACAACACATTGATTTCTTTTTCCATGCTATCGCCACAATCACCGTTGATCTCTGCAGGAGATAATTGAATATGCAAGAAAACATCACAAAATCAGAGGGTATGCTGTGGCATGCCGCATCAGATCAGGATGTCATATCCGAGTTACAGACAAGCCTCAGCGGCTTAAGTGGCAGTGAAGCAGCAGAGAGGCTGCAACGCTATGGTGACAACACGCTCCTTCGCAAGGGAAGTGACAGTTCCTGGCTGATTTTCTGGCGTCAGATAAACAACCCGATTGGCTGGCTCCTGATTGCTTCTGGTGCTTTGGCGATCGGATTGCAAAAAATCACCGATGCCCTGGTGGTTTTCGGTGCGGTGGCTGTCAACGCTATTATTGGTTTTATACAAGAGTACCGGGCAGGAAAGGCCATCGAGGCACTTGCCGATATGATGCCGGCGTTTGCAACCGCGCTTCGGGATGGGCAGTCAATTGCCGTTCCCGCTGAAAGCCTCGTCCCTGGAGACCTCGTGACCTTGCAGAGCGGCGACAAGGTTCCTGCCGATCTACGGCTGATCAGGGTAAAGAACCTCCTGGTCGAAGAAGCCGCCCTCACCGGTGAGTCGCTGCCTGTGGCAAAGAGAAGCGATGCCGTTCCCCAGGATGCGCCTCTTGGCGACCGGATCGGCATGGCTTTTAGCGGAACGCTTGTTTTGCAAGGCACTGCCACTGGGGTCGTGGTCGCAACCGGCGGCAGCACTGAATTGGGCCGAATCAATTCCCTGCTCAACCAGACGAAGCAGCTGGAGACCCCTCTGACCCGTCAACTTAACAAAATCAGCAATGGCATCACTGCCGCTGTCGTAGCTGTAGTAGCCGTCCTCATCAGTTTCGGCATATGGGTCAAAGATGCCCCCTTAGGCGAATCCCTCATGGTGGCAGTTTCTCTGGCAGTGGCGGCAATCCCTGAAGGTCTGCCGTCAGTAATCACCATCTGCCTCGCCGTAGGCGTTCGGCGCATGGCTGAAAGACATGCGGTCGTCCGACACCTCCCGGCGGTGGAAACCCTAGGCTCCACCACTGTTATCTGTTCTGACAAGACCGGCACACTGACCCGCAATGAGATGACGGTGCAGGTGGCATGGCTGGCCGGGCTGGAATACCGGTTTTCCGGCATCGGCTATGCTCCACTCGGGGAAATCGAACGCGATGGTAGTCGTCTGACTGAACTCCCGACCGCCCTGCATGATCTGCTCACCATAGCCATCCTCTGTAATGATGCCGTAGTGCGCCTTGAGCAAAACATCTGGACTATCACCGGTGATCCAACCGAGGCGGCACTGGTTGCTGCCGCTGAAAAGGCAGGCCTTCGGAGCCAGGATCTCCGCAGCCACCATGTTCGCCTGGACGTCATCCCGTTTGAGTCGGACAGCAAATTCATGGCCACTCTGCACAAGATTGATGAGGGAAACCACATCCTCCTCAAGGGCGCTCCGGAGACTGTCCTTGAGCGCTGCGCCCTAAGCGAAGCGGAGTTGGGCAAAATCAATGACGCCATGGCCACTTACGCCCGCCAGGGCATGCGGGTGATCGCCTTTGCGCACAAGAAAAACGTCTCGGCTGATCAGATCCAACCTGAGTTCGTCCGTGGTGGTTTGCAGTTTGCAGGGTTACTCTGCATGATCGACCCACCCCGAACCGAGGCGATGGACGCCATCCGGGTCTGCCATAGCGCAGGGATAACTGTCAAAATGATAACCGGTGATCATCCTGTGACCGCCGAGGCAATAGGTCGCCAACTCGGTCTGTTGCCGCAGGGACAAAGCGCCATGCCGGGCCGTGAACTGGATGGTCTTTCCGAAAAACAGCTGCAGGATGCGGCCTTGAGCACCAATGTCTTTGCCAGAGTAGCACCGGAGCATAAAATCCAACTTGTCGAGGCCCTGCAGGCCCAGCGCCATGTCGTTGCCATGACCGGTGACGGTGTCAATGATGCACCGGCCCTCAAACGCGCCGACATCGGCATTGCCATGGGTATAACCGGCACAGCGGTATCGAAAGAAGCCGCCAAGGTTGTACTCATGGACGACAACTTTGCTTCGATCACCGCGGCGGTGGAGGAAGGACGCCGGGTCTACGACAACCTCATCAAATCTCTGGCCTTTATGCTGCCCACCAATCTCGGCCTGGCCTGCACCCTGTCGGTTGCTATGTTCTTCTTCCCGACGATCCAGGTTGATGGTGTCAACGAACTTCTTATGGCCATGTCTCCCAGTCAGACCCTCTGGATCAATCTGGTGGCAAGTGTTACCCTGTCAATCCCTCTGGCCTTTGAAGTGCTCGAGCCGAATGCCATGCGGCGACGGCCGCGCTCTCCCGACGAACCAGTGTTTTCGGGTTTCATTGTCACCCGCTTGATTATAGTTGGGATCCTGATGGCGGCAGGCGCCTGTGGGCTGTTCCTCTGGGAGTACTATCGTATCGTCGGCCCAGATCCGGTGACAAGCGCCCGCCATGCTCTGGCCCTCTCCGAAGCGCAGACCATCAGTGTGACAAGCATCACCTTCACCCAGATTTTTTACCTGCTCAACTGCCGGTCCCTGCACTCTTCGCTCTTTGCCCAGGGCTTTTTCAGCAACCCTCCTGTATTTATCGGCATCGGCATCCTCCTGATACTCCAGGCGTGCTTCATTTACCTGCCGCCGCTGCAGACGCTTTTCAACTCCGCGCCGCTTGATGGTCGGGCCTGGATGTTCGCAATGGCGGTCGGGGCAATCGTACTGCCGATAATATCACTCGACAAATGGATTAGAACTCGCAGAAGTGCAGACGGAAGTGCCCAGACAAAGGAGATATGATGATGGAAGCAATCAAGAAATTTGAGAGAGTCATTTTCATCTCTCTGCTCGCCATGATGTCTTTGGTTGTGCTACTCGCAACCATCGAACTAGGATGGATCATCATCAAAGACATTATCACTCCACCAATTTTCCTTCTCGAAATCAATGAGCTTTTCGAGATATTCGGCCTGTTCATGCTGGTGCTTATCGGCATCGAACTCTTGGAAACCATTGCCAAGACCTACACCAACCAAAACGTCAACCATGCGAAAATTGTCATGACCGTTGCTCTTATCGCCATTGCGCGTAAGGTCATCATCTTGGACATCGAAAATTACTCTGGACAGGCTCTGGCAGGAATAGCGGCGATTATTCTGGCTCTCTCTCTTGGTTATTTTTTGATTCAACGAAAACCAAGCGCAAAGAAGCTCTTTGAAACAGATGAGAAATGACCTGAAGGAAGCCTGAGCGCGCTAGACCAATGTAAGAACCATCACACTTTCAAATAATATTTGCAGTTTCCAGCTTCTTGTGTCAAAGAGCTGCGGATTTCCTTCATCCAATTCCGGTCCGATGTTCTTGGGCCGCCGCCTGGTGCGGCCCCGCATGCCCGGTATTGTGGAGGTTGGGGAAGAGATTCCCCCGGCTACCCGATTGGATCCAAGCCAATTTTCATAGTTTCTTGCGCTCAAACCAAACAAACATCCAGATGATTCCAGCCCAGAATACAGAAATTATAAACCAGGGAGAGATGTCAAGCGCTTCGGCGAGACCTATTTTTCCGAAGTCCTTCCAAGCAAGAATCGTGGATTTGAAAAAAGGATAGAGCTCCGCGTAGATAGCTGCCCCAACCACCATGCCAGCAATAGCGAAGATTGCATGCCAGCGTCCCTCGCCAAGAGCCCCAATAGAGGTGCCTGGACAGAACCCCATCACCGCCCAACCACAACCGAAAAGGGCCCCTCCAACCAAGACAGCCCCTATGTTCATGGCCTTGTGGCTCAAGGCAATGATTCCGGCACCGGCAAGAAGCTGAATTCCAACCATGCCAACCAGTATAGCTGACAGCATGAATTTGAAGATCGTCATGTCCTTCAAGAGCATAGCGCCAATCTGCTTATCAAAACGCAGGACGCGACCCTTTTGCAGGAGAAACCCGAAGAATATCCCTGTAATCAACCCAAGTATCTGATCGATGCTCATGATGCTCTCCTCCTGTAGATAAGGCCGGCGACAACAACCCCGGTTCCGAAGAACATGGCCAGTGCGACAAAAGAGCTGACCGACAACTGCATCATGCCGCTGAGACCGTGTCCGCTAGGACAACCGTCTGCCATGCGGGCCCCCAGCATGGCAACAATACCTCCCAAGAAGGCCCCTGTGCCTCGTTTTCCTATCGATGGGCCAAACCGTTCTTTCCAAGTCGGCGGGACACTTTCCAGTTTGAAGCTCTTGTCGGTTGTGGATGCGATCAAAGCTCCGAAAAAAATCCCGAGAACAAGCATGAACTGCCAATCCACGCGTACTTTTTCCTTCGTGAAATATTCGTTAGTTGCAACTCGATCCGGCAAGACGGTCCGTTCAAGCAGTCCCGCAGCACGCACAAAGGTCGTTGAAGCGCCAAGGTAATTCGTCTTTCCCATCCATTGGGTGGTTGCATACACCGAAACGATAGCCAACACCCCAACCAACGCTCCTGCCAGATAAGGACTCCATCCACCATCTTCTGTTTTCCATTTCATCAGTATCTCCTTTCCTGGTTTGAATCGAACAAGTAAAGTTACTGATCCGTATATCTCCACTGCTTGTGCAAGGAGTATTACATTTTGTCCTATGCCAACAATTCCAGATTTTTTTTCATACTGGCACAGGATATTCAATCATCGTAATATTATGAACAATTTTCTTGAAATATTTGCAATATTCAATTTTCGCTCCACAGTATATCATCACGATGAGAAAGATATGATTTTTTGAAAAACTTATCAGGATACATGTCCCAAGTACTGCTCTGACACATTTCATGGCGTTCCTTGCGTTACCGCCCCAGCTTCTTTCCCTGATTGGGGCGCTTGTACCAGAATCCGCAGAGCCGGGGTGAACGTATGGCAAACGGCACGAACACCATGAAGAGTATCCAGCCGATAATCTGCACATCCGAATACCAGCGTAATTTCCTGGCTGACGTGACGACGGGCGAGTCGGTGATGATGGTAAACCTCTGCCCCCGGAAGCGACCCCATTTTCTCAGTTGGCGTGACAGCAGCACTTCTTCGGCGGCATAGAGCCTGAGGTCAAAACCGCCGACCGCCTGGAAGGCTTCGCGGCGGCAGAAGAAAAAACTGCCGGCCGCGGTGCGGGTAAAAAGGGAAATCCACTTCCAGAGACCGATGGCCAGGCGGCCGACCACAGTGGTCTCGCCCTCGAAAAGGACCACGGCGCCGCCGCCGACGCAGAGTCCCTCGCGAAGCAGCTGAAGTGCCCTGGTCAGCAGCACCGCCTCGATCCGGGTATCGGCATCGACAAAGACCAGATAATCCGCCACAGTAGCAGCGGCCCCGGCATTGCGGGCCCGGGCAATCTGATTGACCGGCTCGAACACCACCCGATCGGCTCCGCCGGCTTTGGCCACCGCGGCGGTATCATCGCTTGAATGATTGTCCACCACAATGCACTCGCCGGGGAGATCCTGCGCCGCCATGGCCCGGCGCACTGCAGTCAGGGTGACAGGCAGCTCCTCCGCCTCGTTGTAGGCGGGAATAATGATCGCATAGACGGGCGATGCTGCAGGCATAAATCCCCCTTTCGGTGAAGGGCTGAGGCGGCGAGAACGTTGATCACGGTCAGGACGGCAGCAGGATGGGCAGCAGTACCACCGAAACGAGCAAGGCCAGGATCGTAATCGGTGAGGTGGTGAGGTGATGGTGACACGAAGTCGCTTTCTTCGGGCTTCAAAAAAAGCCCTTCCCAATGCAGAGCCAACCAATCCAATGCGATAAAGCTACGCTTTCAAGACGGGTTCTGCAATAATTTTGATTCTATACTCGTATAGGCAGAGTTTCAGTAATCCTTGTCCATTTCAAGGTTTCCAGCCTGAACCCGAATCAAATCGGCAGCCGGCTCAGCTTAAGACTACTCCTATGCGATGAATGGGCAAGGAATATTACCCCGCCCATTCTGGCAAATCGCACTCGTTATTGTTCCACCATGTTTGACAGATGTTTTTTTTGCTGGCTTGGTGAAGCAACTGTGCATATTTTCTAAGATACGCGTTCTTGACAGGAACGGTGTTCTGAAAATAAACTAACTATTGCTGTGCAATTACAAAACAAAGGCGCACATACAGGTTCTCAAGCTGGTCGGTTCAACGGTCTTTAACACAAACGGACATCAGGGAAGAAATAATGAAAACTCCTGGCAAGCCATCCCGGTTCCCGACCATTTTTTACAAAGTGATAGTTCTTCTCGGGGCGGCACTTCTCCTGGGAGGAGCTCTTGCCGTGCCTTTTTATTACGAAACGCAAACGTTGTGGTATAAAACAGGAGCCGACAGGGTTATGCTCCGGGCCGGACAGCTGGCGGGTTTATTCGCCCTTGTTTTGCTGATTGGACAAATCCTTCTAGCTTTACGAGTAAAGCTTTTTGAACATCTTTATGGAGGTGCACGCCTGATCCGCTGGCATCAGATAAATGGTGTGCTTATTCTCTGTACAGTCTGCAGTCATGTGTTTCTGGTGTTGGCTCCTGAAGGATTCGACAATCTGCCGATCGGCAGAAAATACTGGCCTGAAATGATCGGCGGGCTTCTTCTTCTTTTTCTCCTCACCATGGTGCTCACCTCCCGTTTCCGATCGTGGTTCAAACTGGAGTATGCGCGATGGCGGATGCTCCATAAACCCATGGGCTACCTTTCCCTTGTGCTCGTTTTTTTTCATGTGCTGTTTGTCAGTGAATCTTTTGCCCGGGGATTACCGAGAACGGTACTGGTCACCATCGGCATAGGCTTAGCACTGTTCATTGGCCTTGTGCAGGTGCTGAGGCGGACTTCTACGCCCCTATCGCCATGACAGCATCCACCTCTCGTCCCCTTTGCCCGCAACGCGTGCCGCTTTCCGGTGCCGTCAATTTCCGTGACCTTGGCGGCTACCGGGCCGTTGATGGTCGCCAAGTGAAGCGAGGACTGGTTTTTCGCTCCGATCATCTATCCCGTCTGACGACAGAGGACCAGCAGATGCTGCAGCGCCTCCGGTTCAAGGTAGTCTGCGATCTGCGCACCGTTCAGGAGCAGCAGCGGCAGCCCGACCTTCTGCCGCAGGATGGTTCAATCCGTCTGATTCCCCTTCCGGTCCAGGCGGGAAGCTTTGATCCGGCCCTGGCCATTGATCGTCTGCGGTCCGGAGATCGCGACTGGCTATCCCTCGATTTCTTCATCAATGTTTACCAGCAGTATCTTGACGATTTCGGTCCGGTATGGGGCAGAGTATTGCGGCTCATTGCCGCTCCCGCGAATCTGCCCCTGGTCTTCCACTGCACCGGCGGCAAGGATCGCACCGGCATCTGTGCGACCTTGCTGCTGCTGACCCTGGGGGTGGGGGAAGATGATATCTTCCTCGATCACGACCACTCCAATGCCTGTAATGCCGAGCGCCTGCAACCAATCTATGCCCGATTCGCCGATCTGGGCATTGGGCCTGAGCAGGCCGCACCCTACCTGCAGGCACCCCGGGAGCCGCTGGCCGCGATGCTCACGCACCTGCGCACAACCTACGGCACGATCGACAACTACCTGTTATCCAGGGCCGGGTTGGATGAAGCAACCCTCGCGGCCTTGCGAGCAAACCTGCTCGAATGACAACCTCGCACACCTCCACCGGCCAAAGCGACAATGTCCCGGCCCGGCGAGCGCCGGAACAGGTACCGCCAGCCCTACGCCGGCAGGCGTGGCTGGCCGCGGCGCTCCTGTTCTGCCCCTGGTTGGCGGCCCTTTTCCTCTGCATTCCCCTTCTTCGCCTGCATCCCCTCGCCTTTTCGCTGCTGCTGCCGGGACTCATTGTGGCCATCTATCTGCAGCTGCGGCTGGTATCCCATCTGGGGACCAATCACCGGTTTGGCGAAGCGGACCGGCCTTTCCCCACCCTTGGGGCGGCCAACTGGATCACCCTGCTGCGCAGCGCAGCCGTAGTCGCCCTGGCCGGATTCCTGCCCCTGGCTGTTCTTCCGAGCCCGGCACTGCCGGCGGCCCTGATCTGGGCGCCGGGACTGATCTATCTGGGCATTTCCCTGGCCGACCTACTGGACGGTTTTGTCGCCCGCAGGCAGCATCGGCAGACCGAACTCGGCCAGCAGTTGGATATCGAGACCGATGCCGCGGGGCTGCTGGTGGCCCTGCTGGTGGCTGTCAGCCTGGATCGGTTGCCGGCCCTCACCCTCCTGGTTGGGCTGGCCTATTACCTCTTTCTCTTCGGAATCTGGTGGCGCAAGCAGCGGCGTCTGCCTCTGGTCGCACTGCAATCGCGACCCTATGCGCGGATCATCGCCGGCTTCCAGATGGGAGTGGTGGCCATGGCACTGCTGCCCCTCTTCAATCCGCCCTTCACCTCCATCGCCGCCGTTCTCATCATGACACCGCTTCTGGTTGGTTTTGGCCGGGACTGGCTGGTGGTTTCCTGCCGGCTGCGCCCCGACAGCAACCAGCGCACCGCCCTGGATCACTGGGCAGGCCTCGTGTCATCCCGTTTTCTTCCCCTGGTGCTGCGCCCGCTTCTTCTGCTCGGCGGTACTCTCACCCTTGTTCAAGGCGCTGCTTCCCTGCCGCATCCGTTCTGGCAGTGGGCACCGAGCCTCTGCTGTCTGCTGGCCGGAGTCGGTTGGATGGGCCGCTCTGCAGCGCTGTTACTCACCCTGTTGCTGAGCTGCGGCCTTACCCCTTACGGGACGGATCTTCCGATGTTGATCCTTTTCGGCATTGCCGCCACCCTGATGCTGACCGGCACCGGCCCGCTGTCCCTCTGGTCCCCGGAAGAGGATATCCTCTATCGCCGCAGCCGGAATGGTGGATCCCCGGCGGGAAACGGGAAGGCATGATCGCGCGCGCCACTTCATCTGTTGCCGGTTTCCTCTCCCCACTCATCGGCTGGCGCGGCCTGCTGCTGGTACTCGGCCTGATCCTGGCCTGGCTGGCGTTGCGCGGTATGCCCTGGGACCAGGCGTGGGGGCAGGTGACAGGGATGGGCGCTGGTGCCATCCTTATCCTGCTGGGACTCAATATAGTGATGCTACCGCTCATGACCGTCCGCTGGTGGCAACTCCTGCGTGCATTGGGCTCGCCAGTCCGCCTGTGCACACTCTGCGCCTATCGCTTTGCCGGCAATGCGGTCAGCTATCTTACCCCCGGCCCCCATTTCGGCGGTGAGCCGCTGCTTGTCTATCTCCTGCGTAAGCGCCAGGGCATACCGCTACCGGCAGCCGGGACCTCGGTCGCCCTGGACCGGATACTTGAGCTTTTGGCCAGCATCGTGGTCCTGAGTATCAGTCTGATCATGCTGACTGTCACGGCCACTGGACCCTTTGCCGGCAGATGGGCAGTTCCCCTGGCTATCATCCTGGCAGCCGCTGTTGCCGCTCTCCTCGCAGCTCTGTACATGGGCAAACGTCCTCTTTCCCGCATCTTCCAATGGTTCATGCAAGTATGCGGCATGGCCCATTGCGCACCCACCGGCTTCGCCGGACGGTTGCTGGAAGCTCTCATGCAGGGCGAGATTCTGACCGAATCCCTCCTGCGCCTACATCGGCGGGCGTTTTTGCTGGCCAACCTCTGTTCCCTTGGCCACTGGCTCGGGGTATTCATTGAATTTTGGCTGATGGCTGCCTTGCTAGGGCATTCGTTGTCGTTTTCGCAATTGCTGACAGTTGTGATTGCCGCCCGCCTTGCCTTTCTCACCCCCTTGCCGGCAGGTCTTGGTGTCCTCGAATCCACCCTGCCCTGGGTAACCACCGCTCTAGGCCTGGGGAGTGTCACTGGCCTCGGCCTCTGCCTGCTCATCCGGATTCGCGACATCCTCTTCAGCCTGGCCGGATTGGGATTAGCCATGAAATATTTGACTTGTCCGGGCAGGACCGGTACTCTTGCTCAAGATGCAGGATGACGTGACTCAGGCGAAGAACGAATTCTCATTCAATTGTCCGGGTTCAGACCATTTCTCTCTGCGCGCCCGCACCTTTTTTTCGTGCGGTTCACCGAAACCTCTGGACCTTTTCAAGGAGGGCATTCCCAACTAACTATGCGGCGTAATGACCACCGTCCCGCCCTTTCCGGCGCCAGTCCCCGCAAGGTCGACCCAGAACAATGGTTCGCTCGTTTGCCGCTGCTGGCCGCACAGTTCCTGGCCGAGCATCGCCGGCCGTTGGTCACGGTTTCCTATGCCCAGAGCGTGGACGGCAGCATCGCCTCCAGAAATCGGAAACAGCTCCAACTGAGCGGTCACCAGTCGATGGTGCTCACCCATCGCATCCGTGCCGCCTGCGACGCCATCGTTATCGGCATCAACACCCTGCTGATCGACGACCCTTTGCTCACTGTCCGTCTCGCCGATGGACCGAGCCCCCAACCCATCGTCCTTGACAGCCATCTGCGCATCCCCTTGCAGGCCCGTCTGCTTGAACGGACCGACCGTGGTTGCTGGGTCGCCTGTACCGAAAAAGGTGATCCCGGGCGCATCAGTGAGGTCGAAAACCGGGGAGCCGAGGTCATCCGCTGCCGCCACGACAACCAAGACCGGGTAGATCTGCCGCATCTGCTCCAGCAGCTTGGCGAGAGAGGGATCGGCAGCCTCATGGTCGAAGGGGGCGGCCAGGTGATTTCGAGCTTCATCGAGGCGCGCCTGGCAGATCAGCTGATCATCACCATCGCCCCCCGCCTGGTCGGTGGCCTGCCGGTGCTGGACCGACCTGCTGTGCGCAACGGAGCCCTGCTGCATCTGACCACCGTGACCTACCAGCCCTGCGGACCGGACGTCATTCTCTGGGCCCAACCGCAATGGCAGGACCCATGAGGCGGCATCGGCTGGAATTTGTCGCCCCCGGCCGGGTTGCGGTGCACGAGGGACCGGCACCGCAACCGGCTGCGGATCAGCTCCTGGTACAGACCCGGCTCTCCGCAATCAGTGCCGGGACCGAGATGCTGGTGTACCGGGGGCAGTGGCCGCAGGGAGTCACTGTCGACGCCACCTTTGATGCCCTGGCCGGCACCTTTGCCTATCCCCTAGCCTACGGCTATTGCACGGTCGGCCGGGTAATCGCGGCAGGACCGGGTTTAACCGACGACTGGCTGGGCCGCCGAGTCTTTGCCTTCCATCCCCATGAAGACCTCTTCTGTGCCCACCCCTCGATCCTGCACCCCATCCCCAATGATCTGGACGATGAGACCGCCCTCTTTCTTCCCAACATGGAGACCGCAGTCAACCTCCTGCTGGATGGCGCTCCCCTGATCGGTGAACAGGTGGTCGTCATCGGCCAGGGCATCGTCGGCCTGCTCGCCACCGCCCTGCTCGCCCGTTTTCCGCTGGCATCCCTCACCACCCTTGAATCGCACCCTTTGCGGCGCGAGGCCTCGAGCCGTCTCGGTGCCACCCTCTGTATCGATCCGGCGGCATCGGACCTTTTTGCCCGGCTGGGCGCGATTCCCGGTCAGGGCGGTCAGGCGGATCTGATCTTTGAGCTTTCCGGCAACCCGGCAGGCCTGGACACGGCGCTGGCCCTGACGCGGCCCAGCGGCCGGGTGGTGGTCGGCTCCTGGTACGGCAGTAAAAAGGTTGACCTTGACCTGGGTTCTTTCTTTCATCGCGGCCGTCTTACCCTGATCAGCTCCCAGGTGAGCAACATCGCCCCCGCGCTCTCGGCCCGGTGGCAGGCCCATCGCCGCCTTGATGTGGCCTGGGAAATGCTGCGCCAGGTTCAACCCCAGTCCTTGATCACTCATCGCTTCGCCCTGGCGGATGCCGCCGAGGCCTATGCGCTGATTGACCGCAGCCCTGGCGAGGCCATCCAGGTCATCTTCCAACACCCTTCCGCAACCACGCGGTGAAATTTTTGCAGGGAGAATAAGCATGTACAGTCTCGGGATGCGGCGCGAATTCAGCGCCAGGCATTATCTGATCGGCGGTGACTGGGGAGCGGAAAACAGCGAGCACCCCCATCATTATCGGCTGGAACTGGTCCTCGAGGCCCTGAACCTGGATCAACACGGATATCTGGTCGATATTGTCGAGGTGGAACAGCACCTGGATGCGGTGGTTGCCGATTTTTCCGGCCACATTCTCAACGACCTTGCCGCCTTTGCTGGCCTCAACCCCAGCATCGAGCGACTGGCCACCATCCTCCATGCCGCTTTCAGGGCACGGTTCGCCCAACTCCGGCTCGAGGCCCTGACCGTCACCCTCTGGGAGGATGATATCGCCTGGACCTCCTACCGTGCACCCCTCTGATGCGTATCGGCCTGGTCATCTACGGCAGCCTGGAGACGCTGACCGGCGGCTACCTCTATGACCGGATCGTGGTCGAAGGCCTGGAGCGACTGGGCCATGAGGTGGAGGTGATCGGTCTTGCCGGCGGCTCGTATCTGAGCCGGCTCGGCCATGGTTTGAAGCCTGACCTCTGCCAGCGGCTGCTGGCCAGCCGGTTCGACATCCTCCTGCAGGACGAACTCTGCCATCCCTCTCTTTTCTTGACGAACCGCCGACTGCGCCGCCTGCACGGTCCTCCGCTGGTTGCCATCGTCCACCACCTGATGTGCCGGGAACCACGGTCGTGGTGGCAGAACCGGCTCCTGGCCCTGGTTGAACGACAGTATCTGGCCTCGATGGATGGCTTCATCTTCAACTCGAAGACCACCGGCAAAACGGTGGCAGCCCTTGTGGGCAATAACCACCCCCACGTCATCGCCTATCCGGCAGGAGACCGCTTCGGCAGCCCCCTCTCCGCAGACAATATCAGCCAGAGGGCCCGCCAGCCCGGGCCTTTGCAATTGCTCTTTCTGGGCATCGTCATCCCCCGGAAGGGTTTGCTGCCCCTGCTCAGCGCTCTGGCCGGAGTGGACCGCGAGCTCTGGCATCTGACCGTGGTGGGCAGCCTCGACATCGACCCCGCCCATGCCGCCGCGGTCCGGGAACAGGTCGATCGCCTGGGCCTGACCGATTCGATCCGGTTCGTCGGCCCGTGCTCGGGTGACCGCCTGGTGGAGATCATCCGCGCCAGCCATCTGTTCTGCATGCCCTATGCCTATGAGGGGTTTGGCATTGCCATTCTGGAGGCCATGGCCTTTGGCTTGCCGGCCATCGGCTGCCGGGATGGAGCGGCCGGTGAGACCATCAGCCACGGGAGCAACGGTTTTCTGCTGGCGGCCGATGACCTGGCGGGATTGGCGCCGCTGGTGGTGCAACTGCAGCATGACCGGGAGGCATTGCTGCAGCTCAGTCTTGCCGCCCGCCAGACCTATGCCGGCCGACCCGGCTGGCAGCACAGCGTGGCCGCGATCAATGCCTTTCTGGTGGAGATGAAGAGTGGACAAGCGCAAGGAAAAAGTATCACGCCGGTTCCACGGGCAGGAACCGCAGAACCGGAGAATGGGCATGGAAGCAAGTAATTCTGCAGGCGAGCGGCCGTCTCCGCAGGTGGCGGATGATTTCGGGACCGGCTTTGATGCCCATTACCTGGCCGCCAAGAAATCCATTGATGACCGGGCACTGAATCGATACGTCTGGACCGCACTCTGCCATGCCCTGCCGCAGACAACCGGGGCTGAGCCCGCGAATATTGTGGAGATCGGCGCCGGCATCGGCACCATGCTGGCGCGAGCAGTCGACTGGGGATTGCTGAACGGACCGGCCACCTACCTGGCCACCGATTGCGATGCCGGCCACCTGCGGCTCGCTCGGCAATACCTTGCAGCCTGGGCTGATGAACGGGGTTCTACGTTGCACTGGCCGGAAAAACAATGCGGCCGCTTATGCACCGCACAGGCTGAAATTGCCCTGGTTTTCGAGGCGGTCCGTGCTGAAGAGATAGCCCGCCGGACCGAGTCCAGAGGTACCTTCCACCTGGTCATCGCCCATGCCGTGCTCGACCTGATCGACCTGCCGGCCGTGCTACCCGGCCTCCTGTCGCAACTCACCGACAACGGCTTGGCTTATTTCACCTGCAACTTCGACGGTGCCACCCTCTTTCTGCCCGAATACTCCGGAGGGGAAGAACAGGAAATACTGAGGCGCTATCATGCCTCCATGGAAGCGCGACTGACTGGGGCAAGCCGCACCGGCCGGCGACTGCTGAGTATGCTGCAGGGTCCGGGCCTCGAACTGCTGGCCGCCGGCAGTTCAGACTGGGTCATCCATCCCCGGAACCTTACCTACTCCGGAGATGAGGTTGTATTCCTCCATTTGCTCATTGCAGGGGTGGAACAGGAACTTTCCGGAAAAAGCGGTCCCCCGCCGCCGGGCCTGGCAGCCTGGGCCCGTACCCGGCATCGGCAGGTGGAGACGGGCGCCTTGACGTTTCTAGCCCGCAACCTCGATTTTCTCACCCGTCGTCGACCATCTCCGCCATGAAACTGAGCATCCGCACCTGGCCGCCGCTGCTGATCCTTGCTGCAGCCGCCGGCATACTCAGCTTTCTGCTGAACGTTACGTATCCGACTGACCGCTTTTTTTCCTGGCACCTGCTGCAGCCGTCCGTGGACGTCTGGTTCCTGCTCCTGCCGCTGGCCCTGTCGGCCTGCTGGGGGAAACACTCTCTGTTCTGGATCACGCTGCCGATATGGGCGCTCTTTCTTGCCCTGCGCCTACTCCGTATCGGCGATACCGTCGTGCCCATGTACTTCAACCGGCCCTTCAACCTCTACCTCGACTCCGCATATGTGTACGGACTTTACGATCTGCTCAAGACCTCCTCCCGGCAGGGGGATTTCCTCCTCATGGCGGCGGGTGCGGCAATAGTGACGATCGGGGTGTGTGTACTCACCTGGTTCGCCTGGCGATGGGCCGCCAGGGCGCTGGCAAACAGCCGGCTCCGGTTCGCGTTTCTGGGTGCATCAGGCCTCCTCCTCGGCGCGTTCCTGATCCTGGGAGTGCAGCCGGCCAAACCGCCAGCGCTTGTTCGCCTGGGACAGGAGATTCGCTCGGTCCGCCAGCAGCGCGAACAGCAGCAGACCTTTAACGACCAACTGGAGCACCTCGCCCGGGAGCGGGCGGCCGGTCCTGCCACGCTCGATGGCCTTGGTCGGGCGGATGTCCTGCTGTTTATCGTTGAATCCTATGGTCACGTCGTCTTCAGCCAGCCCCACTACCGGCAGACGATGAAGCCAACCATCGAAAAATTTGGCAGGACCCTTGCCCAACATGGCTTCGAGGCTGTGTCGTCCTCTCTGCTATCGCCCACTTATGGCGGCGCTTCGTGGCTTGCCCATGCCACCCTGGAGTTTGGCGTTCGGGTGGAAAATACCCTTGAGGAGACCACCCTGCTCCGCTCTTCCCTGGAGGCCATGGCCACCCATTTTCGCCAGAACGGCTATCGTACCGTCTCGGTGATGCCCGGTACCCGGTTCGCTTTTCCGCAAGGGGCGGCGTTCGGCTATGAACAGGCCTATTATACCTGGCATTTTGGTTATCAAGGGCGCACCTTCGGCTGGGCGCCGATGCCGGACCAGTTTGTGCTCGATTGGGTACGACGCCGGGAATTCACTGCGCCCGCACAACCAATTTTCGCCCGCTACGTTCTGATCAGCAGCCATGCCTCGTTCAGTATCCAACCGCCCTACATAGCGGACTGGGAAACTATCGGCGACGGCAGCATCTACAATGTACGTGAACCCGTCATGTACCCCATTGAATGGCCGGATCTCAGAAATGCGGGCGATGCGTATCTGCGTTCATTGGATTACGAATTTGAGATACTCGGAAACTATCTCGCTCAGTATGTCGCGAGTGACGCCCTGATAATCATTATGGGAGATCACCAGCCCAATCTGCATCTCACCGGCCCTGGGCAACCCTGGTCGGTGCCAGTGCATGTCATCAGCCGCAACGCCCGCCTATTGATGCCGTTCCGTGACCGGGGATACACGACCGGCCTGTATCCCGATCAAAAGCCGCCCAATGCGGGGATGGAGACCTTTCTGCCGGGATTTCTAGAAGATTTCAAATGACCGACCACAAACGCTTCCCAATCCGCCTTGAGTGCCTGGCATGATCGGTCCAAGGTGTTCATAGAGGAAATACTGGAGTATAGCGGCCAAGTTGACTTGGAGGGCTTGCCTTTCTGCAATGACCATTTATCTTAGTAACGTAGTCGTCTCACCCGTCCCTGATGGTCGCCGCAATATTCACACGGTCAAAGGTCGATCTTTTCCACTCTTAGGAGGCACATATGAACAAGAACATACTCATTCTCCTCGTTGTCGCCGTTCTCGTCGGATCATTCGGATCCCCCGCGCGCGCCGAAGCTCGTTCCTGGGAAATCGACAAGGAACATACGAACTTCTATTTCAGTGTCGATCACATCTATGCCAAGGTCCGCGGTTATTTTACCGATTATTCCGGCACGGTTTTTTTCGATCCCGACAATCTCAAAGACAGTAAAATTTCTTTTGAGATCAAGGTGAAGAGCGTTGACACCGGCATCGGCAAACGCGACAAGCATTTGCTGTCGGACGATTTTTTCGATGCTTCCAAATATCCTTTAATAACGTTTACCAGCACCAGCATCACCAAGGCGGAGGGGAACATCTACAAGGTCAACGGCACCTTGACCATAAAAGGCGTCTCCTCTGACCTGATTCTTCCTCTCACCTATGGCGGCAGGAAGGATCACCCCTTATCTCCAGGTATGGAAGTGATAGGCTTCAACGGCAACTTGACTCTTGACCGACTGGCCTATTCCGTCGGGGACGGGAAATATTTCAAGATGGGCGTGGTTGGCAAGGACGTTGATATCCTGGTGACGATGGAGGCGCTGGGGAAAAAATAGAACCGCTTTCTGTCGTAATCATTGAGCAGACACTGTTTTGAGATCTTTTAGGGGGAGGCGACTCTCAACGCAGATCGACGCTGCAGCCTTCACATACCGTAAGGATTGGCTTGACTCCGTGTCCACCATTTTGAGGGAAGATCTCCATATCGCGAACCATCTTCACCCCAGACCTTAACCTCAATGCGATGTGATGTAAGATCGGTAACTGGGTCAACCGTTTCGCCATCTTTTTGACAATACAAAAAATAATCGTGGCAAAAAGGAAGAAAATACGGACATATTACATGAATGGTTTCCGGAGTTTTTCGAAAGCCAGAGATTATTTACACGAAATTATTTCGTTATATTTTATCCAGAACCCATCAACCCACCCACACCCATCCTCCTCGGCATCGAATGCGGCTCCTTTTAATTACCTGCGCTTGGTTTCTGATCCTCCTCACAGCCTGCGCTCCGGTCGGCCCGGACTACCAGCCGCCCCAGAGCAACATGCCGGCGGCCTTCACTACCATGCAGGAAACAGAAGCGCAGCATGTATCTGGAGACAACCGGACACGCTGGTGGGGTCTGTTCAGCGATACTCTGCTGATTCAACTCGTTGACCAGGCGCTCGCGGCCAATCAGGATCTGCGTATCGCCGAGAGCAGAATCAAGGCGGCCAGGGCACGATACCTGATGACTGAAGCAGCGACAGATCCCTCACTTGCTACCGCAGGATTATATTCCCAGAGTCAGCGCAGCGACACTACCGGTTCGAGTTCAAACACCGGCAATCAGGATCTTTTCCAGGCCGGATTCGATGCCGACTGGGAACTCGATATTTTCGGAGGACAGCGACGCTCGATGGAAGCCGCCGCCGCGACCCTGTCGGCCTCGGAGGAAAACCGGCGCGATGTCCTCATCAGCCTGGAGGCCGAGGTGGCCCGCAATTACTTCGAGCTGCGCGGCAGCCAGCGGCGATTGGCAACCGCCCGCAACAATCTGATCGCCCAGGAAAGAACCCTGGCAAGTGTTGAGGGTCGATACAGCCTCGGTCTTGTGTCAAAGCTCGAGGTTGCCCAGACCCAGACCCAGAAATCCCTTCTCGCCGCCACAATCCCGGCTCTTGAGAAAAAAATCGCCGGCAGCACAGGCCAGCTGGCCTTGCTTCTCAATATGCAGCTGGCTGAGATTGCGCCGTTATTATCTACATCGACGACTCCGCCGGAGTTACCTCTGTACCTGCCGGCTGGGCTGCCCTCCGATCTGCTGCGCCGCCGCCCGGATATCCGCCGGGCCGAACGGCAGCTGGCCGCAGCCACTGCCGATATCGGCGTAGCAACCGCCGATCTGTTCCCGCGCTTTTCACTATCCGGCTTGATTGGCCTGCAGAGCAGCAGCCTCTCTGATCTGGTATCCTCCGGCAGCCGTTTCTGGTCGTATGGCCCGTCCTTCAACCTGCCGCTGTTCAACCGGCAAAAACTCAAGGCAGCGGTCACGATAACCGAAGCGCAGCGGGAAGAGGTGCTGGCTGGCTACGAAAAGGCAGTGCTTTCGGCCCTGATCGAGACGGAAAGCACCCTGATCCTGTTCGCCCGTGAGCAGGAAACCCGCGGCAGCCTGGCCAGCGCGGTGCAGACAGGCAGACAGGCCGTACAGCTCAACGAGGGACTGTACAGCAGTGGCCTCACAGACCTGTCTGATGTCCTCAGTAGTCAGCGCACCCAGTACCAGGCCGAAGACCAGCTTATCCAGAGCGAACAGCAACTTGCCCTCAGCAGCATCGCCCTGTACAAGGCCCTGGGCGGAGGATGGGAGATTGCCGAACTGACAACGAACACCACCCCGGCCAACGGCCAGGAACATAAGAAAACCCAGCAACCTGACAAAAGACCATGATATCCTCAACCCCGGCCAAACCCGCCAAGTCCCGACCTTCCTCGTTCAACCACTCTGGTCATACGATTGGCCAATATGCAGCTTTGCTCGTGCTCACCCTTGCCGTTATTGTCACCGGCTGTTCCACCGATACCCCGCAGAAGGGCCAGAAAAGCGGCGGCAGGACTGCCGCAATCTCGGTGACAACCGCCCTCTGCACCGCAAAAGACGTCCCGGTCACTCTCGAGGCCAGCGGCCGGGTCGAGGCATCGGCCTCCGTCGGCATCAGATCAAGAATCAACGGCACCCTGGACAGTGTCCATTTCAAGGAAGGACAACCGGTACGCAAGGGAGATCTGCTCTTCAGCATCGACCACCGACCCTATGTCGCCCAGGTGAAGGCAAAAGAGGCACAGCTGGCCAAGGACCTTGCTGAACTGGAAAACGCCAGAAAAGACTTCGATCGCTACCTGCCCGCCTCGAGAAACGGCTACGTCTCGCAGGCCCAGGCCGATCAGGCCGCAACCAGAGT